>Ga0181612_121233_pt1 | contig 49696 bp, 50 predicted proteins | sample HoacroProtozoa21_FD_119630 | JGI IMG/M metagenome (GOLD analysis project Ga0181612, IMG submission 119630) | Hoatzin crop microbial communities from Cojedes, Venezuel. Combined Assembly of Gp0051906, Gp0051904, Gp0051908
GCCAAGGAACTCTTCCCGAAGAACATCACGGTCAACGCGTTCTGCCCGCAGGGCTCGTCCCCGGCGCACGCTGTGGAGTACAACAAGCTCATCCGTGAGATCACCCAGGCGACCGGCAAGGCTCCGGACCCGAACGTCCTCAAAGTCGTTGAAGCCGACCACGGTGACCCCATCAACCTGGGCCCGATCACGGCAGCCCTCTGCACAGAAAATGCCGGCTACATCAGCGGGAATGTCTTCAGCGTGAAGTCCTCCGGTAAGATGTCGGTCTACTCCAACCCGAAGATCACGAAGACCATCGCGAACGAAGACGGCCCGCTGTGGGATGTCGACAAATTGGAGGCTGCCATCAAGTCCGACCTCCTTGGCGAAGACTACGTCTCGGACGCCGCCAACCGCGGCTGGTAAGCCCGCCTGCCACTGCATCAGGTGAGCTCGTCCGTCTCTGCGGCAGGTGAGCCCGTCCGTCTCTGCGGCAGGTGAGCTCGTCCGTCTCTGCGGCAGGTGAGCCCGTCCGCCGCTGCGGCAGGTGAACTAGTCCGCCGCTTAAATTCGGAATAAAGCACGAAAAAGGCTGAGTTTTTCAGAAGATTTCTGAAAAATTCGGCCTTTTTGCTGTTTCGTTCCGAAAATGACCCCGATTTCGGCCCCAAATTCGGAATAAAATCCCCAATCCTCATTTCCTTCCGAATTCTTCTGAAAAACGTTCGATTTTGGCCTCTTTTTTCAGAAATCCCCTGACTTCCAGGAGCGTGGAGCGGGCATCACTGTGAACTCACCCGCACCCGGCACCCGCACCCGTACCCGGCACCCGGCACCCGGCACCCGCACCCGTACCCGCCCGAAGTGTTTTCGAAAAATCGGACCTTGAAAATGGGCGTTTTTCGAAATTTTTGAAAAGAATGGGGAAGGGGAGGCTGGTTTTTTCAAAAAGTGAGAGTCCTTTTCGAAAACGCGAAGATTATGGGTTTGATTTTTTCGAATTTTTTGAAAAAGCCGGTCTTTTTGCGTGCTGTTTTTCGAAACGGTGGGCGGGGAGTGGCTTGGTGGTTGCTAGGGCGAGATGACAGAGGGCTGATGTGCAGGGGCTGAAAGGTTGAGGGGCTCGGTGGGTGCTGGGCGAGATGGCGGAGAGCTGATGTGCAGGGGCTGAGAGGTCGAGGGGCTTGGTGGTTGCTGGGGGGCGGAGCGATTTAGTGGCGGATCGATGAGCGGTGGAATGGCAGGGTGGTCTGGACGGGAAGTGGTGGTATAATGGGAGGAAAGGAGGTGGGGGTATGGCCGGAGCGAAGCTGGTGTTTTTTGATGTGGACGGCGTGCTGCTGACGAGCGCGTTTACAGTGCCGGAGAGTGCCGGGCGGGCCATTCGCGCGGCGCGGGCAAACGGGCATCTGTGTGTCATCAATTCCGGGCGGCCGTATTCGCACGTCGACCCGCGGATCCGGGAAATCGGGTTCGACGGCTATGTCTGCTCGTGTGGGATGAACGTTATGCTGCATGGCGAGTCACTCCTGCACGAAAGCTTTTCGCCCGCGTTCAGCCACGCGTGCGTGCGGGTGAACCGCGAACAGCACGTGGAGGTCATCTACGAGAGCGAGGAGGGCATGTGGTTCGATTTCACACAGCCCATGAATTCGTATCTGCAGCGGTCTCACGACCACTTCGGACAGTTTGTGGCGGTGGACGGAGACATTGACTCGCCGGAGTTCTTCTTTGACAAGTTCTCCGCCTGGTGCACGGAGGACACGGACCTGGAGGCCTATCTGGCGTTCCTGGAGCCGCACTTCGATATCATCCTGCGCGCGCCGATGATTTATGAATTGGTTGCAAAAGGATATACAAAGGCCACCGGCATGGATTTGATCCGTTCCGCCACCGGAATCCCGTTTGAGGACACCTACGCGCTGGGGGACAGCCGGAACGATCTGCTCATGCTGCAGAACGTGGCGCACCCCATTGTCATGGGGAACGGCATGGAGGAGGTCAAGGAGCTGGCCGAGTTCGTGACCGACGACCTGGAGTTTGACGGCGTGGAAAAGGCGCTCCAGCACTACGGACTGATTTGAAACTGGTACAAATGGCAGACTTTCGAGTCTGCTATTTTTTTGTCAAACTGCCAGTTGCAATCCTTTTTCAACACGGTATAATTATTAGGTGAGCCGGACAATCCGGCGCATTCGCAGAATCTCACATTTCACATCTGAAGGAGAGGTCATTACCTATGACGAACAAGTATGAGATCGTAAATGTCATTGGCCGCGAAATCGTGGACTCCCGCGGCAACCCGACCGTTGAGGCCGAAGTCGTTCTTGCGGACGGCACTGTCGGCCGCGGCGCTTCCCCCAGCGGCGCTTCCACCGGTGAATTCGAAGCTCTTGAGCTCCGTGACGGTGACAAAGCACGCTACGGCGGAAAAGGCGTCTGCAAAGCAGTCGAGAACGTCAACACCGCTATCAAAGACGCAGTCGTTGGCCTGGACGCCACCGACATCTACGCTGTCGACGCCGCCATGCTGAAGGCCGACGGCACCAAAGATAAGTCCAACCTCGGCGCGAACGCCATCCTGGCCGTTTCCATCGCCGCTTCCAAGGCCGCTGCCACGGCTCTTGGCATCCCGCTGTACCGCTTCTTCGGCGGCATCAACGGCAACGTCCTTCCGGTTCCGATGATGAACATCCTCAACGGCGGCGCCCACGCCACCAACTCCGTGGACACCCAGGAATTCATGATCATGCCGGCCGGCGCTCCGTCCTTCAAGGAAGGCCTGCGCTGGTGCACCGAAGTCTTCCACTCCCTGCAGAAGCTTCTGAAGGCGGAAGGCAACACCACCGCGGTCGGTGACGAAGGCGGCTTTGCTCCGAACCTCGAATCCGACGAAGACACCATCGAGCACATCCTGAAGGCCATCGAAGACGCCGGCTACAAACCGGGCGAAGACTTCGTGCTTGCCATGGACGCCGCTTCCTCCGAATGGAAGAGCGAAAAGGGCAAGGGCTTCTATCATCAGCCGAAGTCCGGCCGTGACTTCACCTCCGCCGAACTCATCGACCACTGGGAGTCCCTGATCGACAAGTATCCGATCTACTCCATCGAAGACGGTCTGGATGAGGAAGACTGGGATGGCTGGAAGCTCATGACCGAGAAACTCGGCGGCAAATGCCAGCTCGTCGGCGACGACCTCTTCGTCACCAACACCGAGCGCCTCTCCAAGGGTATTGAAAACGGCGCCGGCAACTCCATCCTGATCAAACTGAACCAGATCGGTTCCGTTTCCGAGACCCTCGAGGCCATCAAGATGGCTCACAAGGCCGGTTACACCGCCATCGTCTCCCACCGCTCCGGTGAGACCGAGGACACCACCATTGCCGACCTCGCCGTTGCCACCAACGCCGGCCAGATCAAGACCGGTGCTCCGTCCCGCAGCGAACGTGTGGCCAAGTACAACCAGCTTCTTCGGATCGAAGAAGACCTGGGCGAAGCTGCCGTCTATCCGGGCAAAAAGACCTTCAACCATATCTAAGTTTGACGAATTTACCCCCGGCCTTTGGGCCGGGGGTATTTTTGTTGTATGAGAAAAAACATACAACACAATACGCTGTGTTTAGATTGACAAAAGTTGGTGCGGAAAGTACCATATATGGTGAATAAGTTTGTATAATATTTACCTATATAGGGAGGAGTCCGGAATGGATAACACTCTGAACCCTGTGGATCCGGCGGAGGAGAAGTCGGCCCAGCGTGCCCAGAAGGCGGCCAACCGCAAGCGGAAGGCCGCGGCGAAGAAGCGCAAGGCTGCCGTCAGCCGCACCAGCACGTCGGAGAAGCAAAGGGCTGCCCAGGCACAGGCGGCACAGAGTCCGAAGAAGTCGGCCTCCGCGAAAAAGCGGAAGGCCTCCCAAAATAAGAAGAAACGGCCCGCCGGCGCGCAGGCCCGCACGCCGGCGCAGCAGCGTGCCCGCAACGCCCAGCGCTCCGGCCGGCCGACCGCCGCCCAGCAGAAGAATGCCCGGCGCAGCACGGCCATGCAACAACAGCAGCGGAAGCGCCGCCGGAAGAAGAAATACAAGATCAACTACCGCAAGTTCGTCACCAGCCTGGTGGCCCTTGCGCTGGTCATCCTGCTCGTGGTCCTCGTGTTCCGCGGGATTGCCAACTCCACGCGGAAGAACGGCTGGTACTACGCCTATGTAAAGGCTACGTCCTCCGACGTCAAGATCGGCGTGGCTACCAAACTCAACAAGAACGGCCAGCCGACTGCGGCCGACCCGGTCGAAGAAGTGGAGGAGGGCGTCTACGCCATCCCCGTCCAGCGCGGCGGCACCACCGCCATCATCGTGGCGGATGAAAACTACAGCTTCAACCGCGTCAACTCCGACGACCCCAACTACTACCTCGCCGAACTGACCTGCCTGAACTCCAGCAGTGAGAGCCGCCAGGCGAAGTTCGTGGAGAAGCATCAGCCGTCCGTGGTCTCCACCGGCGCGAAGAAGATCGCCACGGAGAGCACCGAAGAGCTGCCGAATATCACCCTCTACAAGAACAAGCGCGCCACGAAGGAACTGGCCACGGTAGGCGTCGGCACGGCACAGCCGTCCGCCTCCTACAAGGACCTGGACTTCGTGAGCCGCAAAAAGCCGGAGACCCCGGAGCGTGAGGCGGAGACCTCCACCTTCACATTCACCGCGTCGGGCGACAACCTGATCCACGAAAATATCTACGAACAGGCGTCCACCCGTGCCATGGGCAAGGGGTATGACTTCGACGCCGTCTACGCGGACGTCTCGGACTTCTATCAGCAGCACGACCTCAACTGGATCAACCAGGAATCCCTCGTGTCGGACGACCTGACGCCCAGCTCCTCGCCGAACTTCTGCTCGCCGGGTGAGGTGGCCGAATCGGTCTACAACATGATGAAGGTCCGCGTCTTCAACGTGTCCAACAATCATATCTATGATCAGGGCGCGGAGGGCGTCAACTCCACCATGAACTTCTACAACAAGAAGATGCCGGCCGACACCCTGGCCTCCGGTCTCTACAAAAAGAGCAACCTTTACGACCTGCCCATCTACACCTGCAACGGCCGCGCCGTGGCCTTCCTGGCCTACACGCTCAGCACCAACGGCTACACCACGCCGGACGACGCCAAGTATACCGTCATCTACAACGACGAGACGGACGTCATCAAAAAGCAGGTCAAGCAGGCGAAGGAAGAGGCCGACGTGGTCATCGTCTCCTGCCACTGGGGCACGGAGGACAGCCACACCATTACGGACGACCAGAAGGAACTGGCCCAGAGCATTGCCAACTGGGGCGCCGACCTGATCATCGGCACCAATCCGCACGTGATCCAGGACGCCGAATGGCTCTCCGCCAAGGACGGACGGGACGTCTTCTGCGCGTACTCGCTGGGCAACTTTATTTCCACCCAGTCCTCGCCGGACGAACTGATCGGCCTGGTCTTCGAGTGCACGATCAGCACCACGATCGACGCCAAGGGCGTCTCCAACGTCTCCATCGAAAAACCGCTCCTGTATCCGGTCATCACCATGTACGGCGAAGAGGCCACCAACGTCCACGCCGTCTGGTTCTCCGACTTCACGGATGAGATGGCGGAAGAACACGGAGTGGCCGTCCAGTACCCGACCTTCACCAAGAGCTACATTACGTACGTCTTACAGAAATACGTAAACGACGAGTTCCTGGTCCTCTCCGTCGGTGCCACTGAGGAAGAGGAGGACGAGGACACCGACACGGACACCGAGACCACGACAGCGGCAGACAGCTCCGCAGTGACCACCACAGCGGGCAACACCCTGTCCCAGACCACGGCCTCCACCGAGACCACCACAGTCTTCGTCCGCTCCACCACCGCCGCCTCCACCACCGCACCGTCCACAACGGCTTCTTCCACGGAGGAGGACACGGACGAGGCAGCATAAATGTAATGATATTGTATAAAGAAAAAAGAACGGCTTCGTGCCGTTCTTTTTTTATAGCTTAAATTCGTCGGGGTCGTAGTCGGTGAAGAGTTTGGGCGCCTTGCGTGGTTTGCGTTTTAGGGCGTCGTATTTGAATTTGGAGCAGGACGAGGAGGGGAGCATGATGCCCTGCTTGACACAGAGGATGGCGTCGGCGTCCGGCGCGGGCCGGCCGTGGCGGCAGTATTCGCATCTGGGTGGAATGTCCGAATTGTAGAGCGGCATACGCGGCCTCCTTTCCTGTGGGCTGAACCGATTTTAACACAAGTTCCGTGGGCAGGCAAACGGTCGGGCGGGGAAAACGGTGACGGAAAAAGCAAAACCGTCAAAAACGGTCAAAAATACGGTCATTTTCTTCGGCAAAATGGCAATAAATGCCGGGACTTGTGATTAAAAATGAACGAAATTGAATTTTTCTGCTTGATTTTTGACTGTTTGTGACTATAATTAGGAATAGAGTTTCCAATAATTGATTCGGAGGTGTTTTTCGTGTCCCTGATGACACAACAACGGCATGAAGAGATCCTCCGGATCTTGAATGAACGGGGCACCGTCTCCGTCACGGACTTGACCGAAGCGCTGGGCAGCTCCGAGAGCACCATTCGCCGGGACCTCCTGGCACTGGACAAGCTCGGGAAGCTGACCAAGGTCCACGGCGGTGCCACCAAATCCGACCACCAGTTCCTCCACTATGAGGCGGACTTTGAGGAAAAGATCCAGACCAATGTGGAGGAGAAAAAGCGGATCGCCGCTTACTGTGCTCAGCAGATCCAGGAAACGGATTTTGTGTATCTGGACGCCGGCACCACGACGCTCCTCATGATCGACTTCATCACCGCCATGGGGGCCCAGTTCATTACGAACGGCCTCTCCCATGCCCGGGAACTGGCTCGCCGCGGATTTGACGTGGCCATGCTGGGCGGGGAAGTCAAGGCGGCCACGGATGCCGTGGTCGGTGTGGCAGCAGCCCGGAACCTGGAGTCGTACAACTTCTCCAAAGCGTTTATCGGGACCAACGGTGTGGACGTGAAGCGCGGCTTCTCCACCCCGGACCCGGACGAGGCCTTCGTCAAGAAGACCGCCATTGACCGGGCGTTTGTCTCCTACGTGCTGGCGGATTCCAGCAAGTTCGGCAAGGTTTCCTCCGTCACGTTCTCGTCTCTGGAACATTCGGCTGTCGTCACGGACGCCCGGCCGGCAGAGGTTTACGAAGAACAGACGGTCATCAAAGTCGTTGATTAACCATTTCACACATTTCAGCAAAAGGAAGAAAGGAATGAGGAGTTATGGTTTACACCGTAACACTGAACCCCGCGCTGGACTACATCCTGCGGCTGCCCTATGTGGGCTCGGAGGACATCAACCGCGCGGAGACCGCGGAGATCCTCTACGGCGGCAAGGGCATTAACGTTTCCCTGGTGCTCTCGCGGCTCGGAGTGGACAACGTGGCCCTCGGGTTTGCGGCCGGCTTCACCGGCAACGAACTGGAGCGGCTGCTGCAGGAGGACGGCTACAAGACCGACTTCGTCCACACGGCAGAGGGCAACACGCGGATCAACGTCAAGCTCTTCGCCCAGGAGCAGTTCGACGTCAACGCGCCCGGTCCGAACGTGACCGCGGAGGACGTGGACGCGCTCTACGAAAAGCTGGACAAGCTCCAGGAGGGGGACGTCCTGATCCTCTCCGGCGCCGTTCCGCCCAACGTGCCGTCCAACACCTACGAAGAGATCCTGAAACGCCTGCAGGGCAGGGGCATCCGCTTCGTGGTGGACGCCACCGGCGAGGGCCTTCTGAAGGTCCTGCCGTACAAGCCGTTCCTGATCAAGCCCAACCATCACGAAATTTCGGAGCTCTTCAACGACGACGTCAAGTCCACCGACAGTGACAAGATCGTCCACTACGCCAAAGAGCTGCAGAAGATGGGCGCGGTCAACGTCCTCGTCAGCCGCGGTGGCCAGGGTGCCACGCTGGTCGACGAAAACGGCGACGTCTTCAACCTCGGCATCTACGAAGGCGGCCCGCCCGTCAACAACGTCGGATGCGGGGACTCCATGGTCGGCGGATTTGTGGCCGGCTGGGAGCGCAAACAGGATTATGCCTATGCATTCCGCCTGGGCAACTCCGCCGGCAATGCGTCCGCTTACTGTGACGGAATTGCGCAGGGCGAAGATATTGAAAAGCTCTATGACAACTACTTCAGTCAGCAGGATCTTTGATCCGGAGTTTCCCTGAGTTAGTTGTGGAGATAGATCGTTCATTTTTGTACCATTTCAAAAGAGGGTGTATGTATGAAAATCAAAGACCTGCTGAAACTGGACGCCATTGAGATCGGTGTTTCGGTTGCGGACAAAGAAGCTGCAATCGACAAACTCGTTGGCCTCCAGGAAAAAGCCGGCAACCTGTCCGACGTGGCCGAGTACAAAGCGGCCATCCTGAAGCGTGAGAGCGAAAGCACCACGGCAATCGGCGAAGGCATCGCCGTTCCGCATGCCAAGACCGAAGCGGCCGCCAAGGCCGGCCTGGCTGCCATGACCGTTCCGGACGGCGTTGACTATGACGCTCCGGACGGCAAAGACAGCACGCTGCTCTTCATGATCGCGGCCCCGAAGGAGGGCGGAGATGTCCATCTGGAGATCCTCTCCCGCCTCATGGTCATGCTGATGGACCAGGATTTCGCCAACCGTCTGCGCGGCGCCTCCTCACCGGAGGAATTCCTCGACATCATCAACAAGCAGGAAGCCATCAAGTATCCGGAAGAAGACCAGGCCGTTGAGGTCGAAGAGGTCTTCGAAGGAAGCGCACCGGCCGCCGCTGCTGCGGGTGCTGGCGCTGCTGCCGCTACCGCTGCTGCCGCTGCCGGCGCAGCCTCCGGTTACAAGATCCTTGCCGTTACCGCCTGCCCGACCGGCATTGCCCACACCTACATGGCCGCTGAGGCTCTGACCCAGGCCGGTGAAAAGATGGGCTATCCGCTGAAGGCCGAGACCAACGGCTCCGGCGGTGCCAAAAACGTTCTGACCGCTGCGGAGATCGCGGCTGCCGACGGCATCATCATCGCCGCCGACAAGAACGTCGAAATGGCCCGGTTCGACGGCAAACCCGTCATCAAGACCGACGTCTCCTCCGGCATCAACCGTCCGGAAGAACTCATCCAGAAGATCGTCGACGGCAAGGCCCCCATCTACAAGGCCGAAGGCGGCGCAGGCGCTGCCGCTGCCGTGGACAGCGGTGAAAAAGAGAGCACCTGGCACGTCATCTACAAACACCTGATGAACGGTGTTTCCCACATGCTTCCGTTCGTTATCGGCGGCGGCATCATGGTTGCCATCGCGTTCCTGATCGACACCATCGCCATCGGCAACGCCGGCATGGATATTGCCGAAGTCGGCAGCGCGTTCGGTACCTGGAACCCGGTTGCCGCCTGGTTCAAGACCGTCGGCGGCGCGGCCATGGGCTTCATGCTTCCCATCCTGGCCGGATTCATTGCCATGTCCATTGCGGACCGTCCCGGCCTGGTCGTCGGTTTCCTCGGCGGCTACCTCGCCAATATCGGCGCCACCTGGTCCTCGCTTGGCGCGGGCAATGAAGAAGGCGTTTCCGCCGGCTTCCTCGGCGCCATCCTGGCCGGTTTCGCTGCCGGTTACATTGTCAAGGGCCTGCAGTACCTGACCCGCAACTTCCCGCACAGCCTGGACGGCATCCGTCCCATGCTCATCTATCCGCTGCTCGGCTGTATCGCCATCGGCGCAGTCATGTGCACCGTCGACCCGATCATGGTCTGGCTCAACAAAGTCATTGCCAGCGGTCTGACCGCACTCGGCGCTTCGAACGCCACCGTTCTTCTTGGTCTCATCCTTGGCCTCATGATGGCCACCGACATGGGCGGCCCGATCAACAAGGCTGCTTACCTGTTTGGCACCGGTATGCTTGCCACTGCGGCCGGCACCACCGACGCCGCTCTCCAGGCCATCTGCTACAAAGCCATGGCTTCCGTCATGATCGGCGGCATGGTTCCCCCGATCGCCATTGCCCTTGCCTGCACGTTCTTCCCGCAGAAGTTCACCAAGAGCGAGCGCGAGACCAAATACACCAACTATGTCATGGGTCTGTCCTTCATCACCGAAGGCGCCATCCCGTTTGCTGCGGCTGACCCGGCCCGCGTCATCCCGTCCATGATGGTCGGCTCCGGTATTGCCGGTGCTCTGTCCATGCTCTTCGGATGCACCCTGATGGCTCCGCACGGCGGCATCTTCGTCTTCGCCACCGTCGGCAAATGGTATCTGTATCTCCTGGCTCTGGCCATCGGTTCCGTAGCCTCCATGGCAGTCCTCGTCGCCCTGAAGAAAGACGTGGTCAGCAAGGAGCAGCTGGAAGCGGAAAAGGCCGAGGCCAAGGCCGAAAAAGCTGCCCGCGCAGCGGCCAAATAATCTGGTATAATTGAATTGCAAATTTTTTCCGGAAAGGAACTGATCACTATGGTATCGCAGAAAACGAAAGTCATTAACAAAGAAGGATTCCACATGCGTCCGGCGAACTTCTTCATCAAGGAGATGTCGGCCTTCAAGAGTGACGTCACCATCGCTTCAACGGCAAGGACGTCAACGCGAAATCCATCATGAATATCATGGCTGCCTGCATCAAATACGGCAGCGAAATCGAAGTCAAGTGCGACGGCGAAGATGAGAACGAAGCTCTGGCCAAGGCCATTGAACTCATCGAGACCGGACTTGGTGATCCCGAATAAGTACTGATCCACACCGGCCGGGGAGCGGATCCCCGGCCGGTTCCGCATGATGGGAGGGTATTTAGATGCTCAAAGGAACCGGCGTATCGGAAGGCTATGGCATTGGCAAGGCTGTTATCATTGAAGACGTCAGCCTCGACTACAGCGGTGTCAAGTTTACCGACGCGGAATCGGAAAAAGGCCGGCTGGCTGAGACCGTCGACCAGTTTGTAAAAAAGACCGAAGCCATCGTGGAGCAGCTGAAAGAGTCGGCCGGCGAACACGAGGCGGAGATCATGAACGGCCACATTGAGATGATCAATGACCCGTTCATGCTGCAGCAGATGAACGAAAAAATCGACGGCGGCGTCTGCGCCGAGCAGGCCGTGGATGAAGTCTGTGAGATGTTCATCCAGATGTTCGGCAACTCCGGGGACACGCTCCTCGAGCAGCGCGCGTCGGACGTCAAGGATATCCGGGATGACCTGCTGGGCATGCTGCTCGGCGTCAACCAGGTGGATATCGGCGCGGTCCCGGCCGGCAGTGTCCTCATTGCCGTGGACTTCACCCCGTCCATGACCGGCCGCATCAACAAGGACAACGTGGCCGGCATCATTGCCGAAGTCGGCGGCGTCACGTCCCACAGCGCCATCCTGGCGCGTGCCATGGGTCTGCCGGCCGTCCTGTCCGTGCCGGATGCCACGACCGCCATTCCGGACGGCGCCTCCCTGATCGTGGACGGCTCCGCCGGCAAAGTGCTCGTGGATCCGACCGAGGACGAAGTCAAAGAGTACACCGCCAAGCAGGAGAGCTATGCTCAGGAAGCGGAGGAACTGAAGAAGTACGCTTCCCTGGAGACGATCTCGGCCAACGGCGTAAAACGTGCTGTTTACGGCAACATCGGCAAGCCGGAAGATGCTCAGATGGTCGTCCAGAACGGCGGCGAGGGCATCGGCCTCTTCCGCACGGAATTCCTCTTCATGGACCGTGACGCGGAGCCCACCGAAGAAGAGCAGTTCGAGGCCTACAGTACCGTGGCCAAGACCATGCAGGGCAAAGAGGTCATCATCCGTACGCTGGATATCGGCGGAGACAAGGAGATCCCGTTCCTGTCCATTGAACACGAGGACAACCCGTTCATGGGCTACCGCGCGGTTCGCTACTGCCTGGACAACAAGGATCTGTACCGCCGTCAGCTCCGCGCCATCCTGCGCGCCTCGGAGTACGGCAACATCAAGATCATGATCCCGCTGGTCACCACCGTAGATGAGGTCAGACAGGTCAAAGCCCTGGTGGCCGAGTACACGGAGGAACTCCGCGCCGAAGGCAAGGACATCAAGGATGTCCCGGTCGGCATCATGGTCGAGACCCCCTCGGCGGCCATCCTGTCGGATGAACTGGCCAAAGAGGCGGCGTTCTTCTCCATCGGCACGAACGACCTCACCGGTTACACCATGTGCGCGGACCGCGGCAACCAGAAGGTGTCGTACCTGTACGACTGCATGCAGCCGTCCGTCCTCCGCGCCATCGAGATGACCATCAAAAACGCCAAAGCCGCCGGCATTCCGGTCGGCATGTGCGGCGAAGCGGCGGCCGACCCGCGGCTCATCCCGAGCCTCCTCGAATGGGGCCTGGACGAGTTCTCCGTCACGCCGTCCTCCATCCTCAAGACCCGTAAGACCATCAGCGAACACAACGCCTGACGGCCCGGGTTTTCCACAAAAAATTTCCCTCTGCCCGCGCAGAGGGATTTTTTTGTGAAAAATAGATGGTTTCTTGGGGGCGTTGGTCATATAGATAGACAAAAAGTTTTGAAAAAATAGGAATTTCATCTAAAACGTCAAATGACTTTTTATGAAATCTGCAATATAATATGGGCAATTCAGGAGGTGGATGCCGGAATGGCAGAAAAGATCATCCAGTTTGACAACTACGATCATGTGGCGGAGCTCTTTGGCAGCTTTGACGAAAACATCAAGATCCTGGAAAAGGAATACGACGTGACCGTCATCAGCCGCGGAGGGCAGCTGAAGCTCACGGGGGAAGAGGACTCCGTCGAGCAGGCGGCGCGCGCCATTGACGGGATGGTCCTGCTGCTCGAAAAAGGGGAGACCCTGAACGAACAGAACATCCACTATGTCGTGTCCATGGTCAACGAAGGGTCCGGCGGAAAGCTGGCAAAGATCATGAACGACTGCATCTGCATCACGTCCCGCGGCAAGCCGGTCAAGGCGAAGACGCTGGGGCAGGAAAACTACGTCCACGCCATCCGGGACAACACCATTGTCTTCGGCATTGGGCCGGCCGGCACCGGAAAAACCTACCTGGCCGTGGCCATGGCCGTGAAGGCGTTCAAGGCCAAGGAGATCAACCGGATCATCCTGACCCGTCCCGCGGTCGAAGCCGGCGAAAGCCTGGGCTTCCTGCCCGGGGACCTGCAGCAGAAGGTCGACCCGTATCTCCGCCCGCTGTACGACGCCCTCTTTGACATGCTCGGCCCGGACAGCTTCCAGCGCCAGCTGGAGCGCGGCACCATTGAGGTGGCGCCCCTGGCCTACATGCGCGGCCGTACCCTGGACGACAGCTTCATCATCCTCGACGAGGCGCAGAACACGACCTCGGAGCAGATGAAGATGTTTCTGACCCGTCTGGGCGCCAACTCCAAGGCGGTCGTCACGGGTGACATCACGCAGATCGACCTGCCCGGCGGCAAGCACTCCGGGCTGAAAGAGGTCACGAAGATCCTGAAGGGCATCGAGGGGATCGAAACGGTGACGTTTGACGCCAAGGACGTCGTCCGCCACCATCTGGTCCAGGAAATCGTCAAAGCCTATGAACGGTACGCGGAGGCCGAGGAGAAAAAGGCCGCGCGCAACCGTAAATCCTATAACAAAACCGACAAACCCAAGAAGTAAAGTAGAAGAGTAAGGAGTAATGCCGTATGGCACACAAAGTCAAAGTGGTCATCTCCAATGACCAGAAGACCGTCAAAATTCCCAAGGGACTCCGCATGCTCATCCGGCGCTGCTGCACCGCGGTGCTCGTCATGGAGGACTTTCAGAGTGACGCCGAAGTCTCCGTCCGGATCGTGGACAACGAACAGATCCGGGAACTGAACAAAAAATACCGTGAAATCGACAAGGCCACGGACGTCCTGTCCTTCCCGCTCGGCGTGGAAGGGGAGTACGACGTCAACCTGGACACCGGCGAAGCCGAACTGGGAGACATCGTCCTGTCCCTGGAAATGGCCATGGACCAGGCGCAGCGCTACGGCCACAGCCTGGAGCGCGAAGTCGGTTACCTGACCGTCCACTCCATGCTGCACCTGCTGGGCTATGACCACGAAAAGGGCGGCCTGGAACTGGTCCGCATGCGCGAAAAGGAAGAGAAGGCCCTGACCGAACTGGGCCTCAGCCGCAACGGCAACTATTACATGGGAGACGAAGAGGCCTGACATGAACACACCCGAAACCAAGACCGCGTTCGTGGCCATCGTCGGCTGTCCGAACGTGGGAAAGTCTTCACTGTTAAATAAGATGATCGGCCAGAAAGTGGCTATCGTCACCAGCAAACCGCAGACGACGCGGACCCGGATCATGGGCGTCCTGACCGTGGACGAGACCCAGCTGGTCTTCACGGACACGCCCGGTTACCACCGGCCGCACAACAAACTCGGCGAACATATGAACCAGGCGGTGTCCGACAGCATTTCCGGCGTGGACGCCTGCCTTTTTGTCGTGGAGCCGCAGGGGGACCTGCGTCCGGCCGAAGAGGAACTGCTGCAGAAGTTCCAGCAGCAGAAGATGCCGGTCGTCCTGGCCATCAATAAGATCGACACCCTGGAGCGCAAGGAGGACCTGGCGCTCCGCATTGCCGAACTCAATCAGCGCTACGACTTCGCCGCGGTCGTTCCCACCTGCGCCGTCAAGGGCGAGGGAGTGGACGACCTCCTGGACGAACTGAAGGCGCTGGCGCAGCCGTCCGTCCACTTCTTCCCGGACGACACCCTGACCGACCAGCCTGAGCGCGTCCTGGCCGCGGAGATCATCCGCGAAAAGATGCTCCGCCTCCTGCAGGACGAAGTCCCGCACGGAATCGCGGTCAGCATCGAACAGTTCCACGAACGCGAAGACGGCTCCGGCATCCTGGACGTGGACGCCGTCATCTACTGTGAAAAAGAGAGCCACAAAGGCATCATTATCGGCAAAAAAGGCGCCATGCTGAAAAAGGTCTCCACCTATGCCCGCGAGGACATGGAAAAGTTCTTTGACTGCCACATCAACCTGCAGTGCTGGGTGAAGGTCAAAGAGGGCTGGCGGGACCGTGAGAGCCTGATCCACAACTTCGGACTCGACTGAGGGGAGGAATCGGTCTGCGCTCCGAAAGCAAGAAACGGACCACCGACGGCCTGGTGATCAAAGAACAGAACGTGGGGGAGGCGGACCGCCTCATCTGGATCCTCACCGGCAAGTACGGACTGATCCGCGCGTTCGTCCACCGGGCCAAAAATGTGCAGAGCAGCCTGCTGTCCAGCACCCAGCTGCTCAGCTACTCCGACTTCACCCTGTACCAGGGCAAGTCGGCCTACACGGTGGGCTCCGCAAAAATCAAAAACGTCTTCTTTGGCCTGCGGGACGAACTCGACTCGCTCTCCACGGCCCTGTATTTATGTGAGCTCTTCGGCGTCCTGGCGCCGGAGAACGCGGACGCGGAGGAACTGCTGCGTCTGCTGCTCAACTCCCTGTACCTGCTGTCCGAACACAAGAAGCCCGTGCGGCTGATCAAGCCGGTGGCGGAACTGCGCGGCCTGTCGGACGCCGGTTACATGCCGGACCTTGTGGCGTGCCGGGAATGCGGCACGTATGAGACGCCGACCATGGTCTTCAACCCGGCCAGCGGCAGCCTGCTCTGCGCGGAGCACGGCGCCGGGGCCCCGGGCATGACGATGAGTCTGGGCGCCGTCACCGCCATGCGCCACATCATCTACAGTGACGCCGCCAAGGTCTTTCAGTTCACCCTGCCGGACGCGGGGCTCAAAGAGCTGAATACCGCCACCGAACAGTACGTCCTGGCCCAGACCGGCCGGACGTATCAGACCCTGGATTTTCTGCGCTCTCTGCCGGAGAGCCTGTAACGGATAAGGAGATTTCCATGGACAAACCGATGGAAAATCGTCATTATAAAGCTCTGGAGTTTGACCGCATCCTCGACATGCTGGCCGAACACACCTCGTGCGCCGACGCGCGGGAGGAGGCCCTGGCTATCCGCCCGGCGGACAACCTGCGGGAGGCCCAGGACCGCCTGACGGAGACCCTGGACGCCCACATGCTGCTGGCCAAGTTCGGCGGCCCGTCCTTCGGCGGCCTGACCAACGTCAACAACCGCCTGTACATTGCCTCCACCGGCGGCGTCCTCTCCATGGCGGACCTGCTGTCCGTGGGTGCCACATTGCGCGCCATCCGCGCGCTGGAGGACTGGTACTCCTCGTGCGAAGGCGTGGACACCTCTCTGTCCCGGTACTTCGACGCGCTCACACCGCAGAAGTACCTGGAGGACCGGATCTTCACCTGCATCCTGTCCGAAGACCGCATGGACGACCACGCGTCCCCGGCGCTGAACGACATCCGCCGCAACCTGCATCGCCAGGAAAACAAGATCCGGGACCAGCTGGACCATATCATCCATTCTCCGCACAACGCCACGGTGCTGCAGGACACGATCGTCACCATGCGCAACGGCCGCTATGTGGTGCCGGTAAAGCGGGAGCACAAGACCGAAATCGCCGGCCTGATCCAGGACACCTCGGACAGCGGCGCCACGGTCTTTATTGAACCCATGTCCGTGGTCGAGGCGAACAACAAGATCCGCGAACTCATGGGGCAGGAAAAGGAAGAAATCGAGCGCATCCTGGCCGAGCTCTCGGGCGAGGCAGGCGCTATTTATCATGAAACCAAACTCAGTTATGAGGCCGGCGTGCAGCTGAACGTCATCTTTGCGAAGGCGCAGCTGGCCTACGCCATGAAGGCCTCCGCGCCGATCCTGAACGCGGACGGCATCGTGGAACTGCACGGCGCGCGGCATCCGCTGATCGACCCGCGCAAGGTCGTGAAGACCAACATCCGTCTGGGCGAAGAGTTCGACACCCTGGTCATCACCGGTCCGAACACCGGCGGTAAGACCGTATCCATCAAGACCCTTGGCCTGATGGCCCTCATGGCCGCCTCCGGCATGATGATTCCCTGTGACGACCGCAGCAAAATGTGCGTCTTCCACTCCGTGTACGCGGACATCGGGGACGAACAGAGCATTGAACAGTCCCTCTCCACGTTCTCCGGCCATATGTCGAATATCGTGGACATCCTGGGAAAGGCCGACTCGGGCTCGCTCGTCCTGATCGACGAACTCGGCGCCGGCACGGACCCGGTCGAGGGCGCGGCCCTGGCCATTGCCATCCTGGAACGCCTGCACGCCGCGGGCTCTAAAATTGCCGCCACTACGCACTACGCAGAACTGAAAGCGTACGCGCTGCAGAATGAGCGCGTGGAGAACGCGTCCTGCGAATTTGATATCAATACGTTGTCTCCCACGTACCGCCTGATCATCGGCGCCCCGGGACGGTCCAACGCGTTTGCCATCTCCGAACGGCTCGGCATGCCGGCCGAAGTCGTCGAGCGGGCGCGGGACCTGGTCTCCGAAGAGAACACCGAATTCGAGACGGTCGTGGAAAAACTGGAACAGAGCCGCGCGGCCCTGGAGACCGAGCGCGAAGAGGCGGAGAAGCCCGCCCGCGCCGCCGCCGAGGAAAAGCGCGCGGCGGAGGAACTCAAGGACAGCATCGAACAGCTGAAGGCGGACGAGGTCGAAAAGGCCCGCGCCGAAGCGCAGCGGATCGTGGAACACGCCCGCCGGGAAGCGGCCTTCTTCCTCGACGACCTCGACAAGCTGAAGAAGGAGCGCAAAAAGGCGGCGGACCTGTCCCAACTGTCCGCGGACGCCAAGCGCGCTATCCGCAAGCACGAGGACAAGCTGGACGAAATCACCAACCCCATTGCCGCGCTGTCCGAAGACGACGACTACGTCCTGCCCCGTCCGCTGCAGGTCGGGGACACGGTCATTGTTCCGGATATTGCCGGCGTGGCGGAGGTCACCTCCATTGACGAGAAAAAGGGCGTGGCCGAAGTGACGGCCGGCCTGATCCGCACTCGCGTGCCGATCTCCAAACTGCGCCTGGACGAACAGCGCACCGCGTCCAAGAAGCGGGCCAAGGCGGAGGCCGGCAAGCCGCGCTCCCGCCGCGCGTCCTTCGAGCGGGGAATCGACAAAAACGTCTCCACCACTCTGGACGTCCGCGGCATGACTTCCGACGAAGCCCTTCTGACACTCGACCGGTTCCTGGACACCCAGCTGCGCTGCGGCATCTCGGAATTCACGGTCATCCACGGCAAGGGCACCGGCGTCCTCCGCAAGGCGGTGGGCCGGTACCTGAAAGGAAATTCCCATGTGGCCGAGTACCGCCTGGGCACCTTCGGAGAAGGGGAGGACGGCGTCACGATCGTCCGGCTGAAATAAATTCCGAAAAAATTTTTTTGCGGCCTCGTTTGCGGGGCCGCAACTTTTTTCGCCGCCAGATTTGGGGGACTTTTTCAAGCGCGGACACAACCTGTGGAAAATCCTTCGGATCGCCGAAAAAAGAGGGCCGAAAAGTGGCAAGGTTTGGGACTTGACTTGTGCCCGAAACGCTATTATAATATCAAGGCATCTCTGTAAAGAGATTTTCTTTACAGCACCGTCGGGACCACCTTATGGCGGCGGTGGCAAACACTTCGTGAGAGGGGGCTCGGACCGTGGCCAAGGATTTTGAGACCGTCAATATCCTGATGGATTTTTACGGGGACATGCTGACCGACCGTCAGCGGACGTTCCTGGAATACTACTATGTCGACGACCTGTCACTGGCCGAGATCGCCGAAAACGAAGGCATTACCCGCCAGGGCGTCCGGGACGCTATTAAGCGTGCCGAAGCACAGATCTACCAGATGGAAGATCGCCTTGGCCTGGCGCGCCGGTTCCGGGAGGTCCAGAAAGGACTCCAGGAGATCAACGAGTGCGCCGACCGCATCAACGAATACAACATGCGCACCGGGTTGTCCCGTGACATCAACGACGCGGTTGTTCGCATCAAGTTCATTGCGGAATCGCTCCGCGAAGAATCCTAAAGGAGCTGACCCATGGCATTTGAAGGTTTATCCGACCGGCTCGAAAACGCGTTCAAGCGGCTGAAGAGCAAGGGCTCCCTCACGGAGAGTGACGTCCGGGAAGCCATGCGGGAAGTCCGGCTTGCGTTACTGGAAGCCGACGTCAGCTACAAAGTTGCCAAGGACTTCACCGCCAAGGTCACCGAACGGGCCATCGGCGCGCAGGTCATGAACAGTCTGACCCCGGCGCAGATGGTCATCAAAATCGTCAACGAAGAGCTCACCGAGCTCATGGGCGGCACCCAGACCCGCCTGACCGAAGCCAACCATCCGCCCACCATCGTCATGATGTGCGGCCTGCAGGGCTCCGGTAAAACCACCCACTGCGCGAAGATCGCCAAGAAGCTGAAGGCGGACGGGCACCGGCCGCTCCTCGTGGCCTGTGACGTCTACCGTCCCGCGGCCATCAAGCAGTTGCAGGTGGTCGGCGAAAACGCCGGTGTCCCGGTCTACGAAGAGGGCCAGGGAAATCCGGTCACCATCGCTGAAAACGCCATCAAACTGGCCAAGGACCAGGGCTATGACTACGTCTTCCTGGACACCGCCGGCCGGTTGCATGTTGACGAAGCTCTCATGAAAGAGCTTCAGGACATCAAAGCCACCGTTCATCCGCACGAGATCTTGCTCGTCGTGGACGCCATGACCGGTCAGGACGCCGTCAACGTGGCCTCGTCGTTCAACGAACAGGTCGGCATCGACGGAATCGTCCTCACCAAGTTGGACGGTGACACCCGCGGCGGCGCCGCTCTGTCGGCCCGCGCCATTACCGGAAAGCCCATCAAGTTCGCGGGCACCGGTGAAAAGCTCGACGATCTGGACGTCTTCCATCCCGACCGGATGGCCAGCCGGATCCTCGGCATGGGAGACATGCTCTCCCTTATTGAAAAAGCGGAACAGCAGTTCACGGACGAAGAAGCTGCCCGGATGGAAAAGCGGCTCCGCAAGAACAAATTTGACCTCAATGACCTGCTCGACAATCTGCAGAAGGTCCGCAAACTGGGCTCCATGCAGGACATCCTCGGAATGCTTCCGGGCGTCGGCAAGCAGGCAAAAGATATCGAGGTGGATGAGAAGGCGTTCGACCGGACGCAGGCCATCATCCTGTCGATGACGCCGGAAGAGCGGGCCAAGCCCGAAATCCTCAACGCGTCCCGCAAGCGGCGGATCGCTGCCGGCAGCGGCATGAAAGTCGAGGATGTCAACCGGCTTCTCAACCAGTACAAGCAGATGCAAAAGATGTTCAAACAGATGAACAGCAAAAAGTCGCGGAAGTACCTGAAACGGCTTGCCGACAGCGGCCAGCTGGAAGACCTGAACAACATCGATTACAGCAAGCTTGGACTCTGATCCGGCTGATCACAAACTAGCCAAAGAATTTTTTTGCTATATTGGAGGAACAGAACATGGCAGTAAAAATCAGACTCAGAAGAATCGGCGCCAAAAAGGCTCCGGCATACCGTGTGGTCGTAGCGGACTCCCGCTTCCCGCGTGACGGCAGATTCATTGAAGAGATCGGCTTCTATGATCCCACCAAAGAGCCGCCCGTCATCCGCATCGACGCGGAGAAGGCCCAGAAATGGATCGCCAACGGCGCACAGCCGACCGACACCGTCCGTGCACTGCTGAAGAAATCCGGTGCCATCCAGTAACCCTGGGACGGAGGTAATTTTATGAAGGATTTACTGATCTACATCGCCCAGGGCCTTGTGGATGATCCCTCTGCGGTCACCGTGGAGGTCGACGAACCCAATGAAAACGGCGTCGTCGTCTATCATCTGCACGTGGCTCCGGACGACATGGGACGCGTCATTGGCAAGCAGGGACGCATTGCCAAGGCCATCCGGACCGTCATGCGCGCTTCGGCCAATCGGAACGAAACGCGGATCGCGGTGGAAATCGACTGATTATAAGGCTGTCTCGGCGAGGCAGCCTTTTTTCCATGCAGGAGGACTTTCATGCGGTTACAGTATCTGGAACTCGGCCGGATCGTCGGCACGCACGGCGTGCGCGGCGAACTGCGCGTGGACCCGTGGTGTGACACCCCGGACTACTTCGAAAACTTCACGACCGTGTACCTTGGCGCCGACGGCACCGAGCCGGCCACCCTTGTCCGCAGCCGCCCCCACAAGAACCTGGTTCTGGTGACGCTGGAGGGCGTGGACACCATGGAGAAGGCCGAGGCTTTGCGCGGCCGGATCCTGACGGTGGACCGGGACGCGGCGCCGCTGGAGGAGGGGACCGCCTTCGTGGCGGAACTCCTGGGCTGCACCGTGAAGGACGCCGATGATCCGACGAAGGTCTACGGCACGATCCGGGACGTCTTCAACCGCGGTGCCACGGATGTCTGGAGTATCGTTAAGGACGGCAGGGAGTACCTGATGCCGGCTGTCGACGAGATGATCGTGCAGACCGATGTGGACGCCGAAGAGATTCTCGTCCGACCCATCCCGGGCATCTTTGACGACGCGGAGGCCATCCGATGAAGATCGACATCCTGACTCTCTTCCCGGAGATGTGTGAGGCCGTCCTGTCCGAAAGCATTATTGGCCGCGCTCGCGCAGCCGGTGCTGTGGACATCGTTTGCACCAATATCCGGGACTACACCGAAAATAAGCACAACCGCGTGGACGACGCCCCCTACGGCGGCGGCACCGGCATGGTCATGCAGGCGCAGCCGATTTACGACTGCTACCAGGCCGTCTGCCCGGACACGCATTTGATTTACATGACCCCTCAGGGGAAGACCTTGACCCAGGAACGGGTCAAGGAACTGGCGCAGATGGACCATATAGCCATCCTGTGCGGCCATTATGAGGGCGTGGACGAACGCGTCCTGGAGGAGATTGTCGACGAACAGATCTCCATCGGGGACTATGTCCTGACCGGCGGGGAACTGCCGGCCTGCATCCTGGCGGACAGCATCTGCCGGCTTCTGCCCGGCGTTCTGCCCAACGACGAGGCCTTCACCCAGGAGAGCCACTACGGCCATCTGCTGGAGTATCCGCAGTACACGCGGCCCGCGGAATGGCGCGGCCGTGCCGTGCCGGAGATCCTCCTGTCCGGGGACCACGCCAAGGTCGACCGCTGGAAACTGGAACAGGCTGTCCTGCGCACGCTGGAGCGCCGACCCGACCTTTTAGAAGGTGCCGAACTGACCGACGAGGAGCAGGAAATCCTGAACAATCCGAAGGACTGATTCGTGCGGGCCGTTGGTGGATTTGACGGCTTTTGACGGGTTTTGAGCCCCTTCGACTATGGAAATGGTTCAAAAATCCCGAAAAAAACTGTGAATTCAGCACAAACATTTCGAGAAAAAGCCAACCATGTTTGTCCTCTCAAACGAAAGTTCCCGAATTTCCAAAATTCGGCGTTTTTTTCGTTGACGGGACGCACCATTACGACTATAATTACACAAAGAAATTTGAAATTAAGGCATTGCCGCGAAAGCGGTCACATTCATGGTTAAAATGAATGGTTATGAACTGAGAGGGAATTGCTATGTATGTAAAAACGGTCAAGGTTCAGAATCAGGTCGGCCTGCATGCTCGTCCGGCTACCTTCTTCATCCAGAAGGCGAATGAGTACAAGTCCTCCATCTGGGTCGAAAAAGATGAGCGCAGAGTCAACGCCAAGAGCCTTCTCGGCGTCCTGTCCCTGGGCATCATGGGCGGCACGGAGATCAAAATCATGGCCGGCGGCTCCGACGAAGAAGAGGCCGTTGACGCTCTGGTGGCTCTGGTTGAATCCGGTTTTGCCGAGTAATTCTGTCCAATAATTGTCTTTTCGGCACACTGCCTGCGCATGCGGCGGTGTGCTTTTCTTCGTTTCTAAGGGGGTGAAGTCATGTCCAATCCGCGGATGGCGGAACTGCGCGCCAAGGCCATGCGGCTGCCGCTGCTGCCCGGGGTCTATATCATGAAGGACCGCCGGGGCACCATTATCTATATCGGCAAGGCCAAGGTCCTGAAGAACCGCGTCAGCCAGTACTTTGGCTCGCAGAACAACCACACGGAAAAGGTGCGCCAGATGGTGGAGCACGTCCAGGACTTTGACTACATCCTCTGTGCCAGCGAATTTGAGGCCCTCATCCTGGAGTGCAGCCTCATCAAACAGAACCGCCCGAAGTACAACATCCTTCTGAAGGATGACAAGGGCTACAGTTACATCAAAATCACGGACGAGCCCTGGCCGCGTCTGAAGAGCGTGAAGCGCAAGGACGACGACGGCGCCGAATACCTCGGCCCGTATATCAGCTCGTTCGTGCCGAACCAGTCCGTGGACGCCGCCCGGAAGATCTTCAAGCTGCCGGACTGCAACCGGACGTTTTCCGAAAGCCGCCACACGAACCAGCGGCCCTGCCTGAACTACTACATGGGGCAGTGCAGCGCACCGTGCTGCGGGAAGATCTCCCAGAAGGACTACGTGCAGTCCGTGCGGGATGCCGTCGAGTTTCTGAAAGGCGGCACGAAGCAGTATGTGGAGCTCCTGGAGGAGCGCATGGAGGCCTATGCGGAGGCCCTGGAGTTCGAAAAGGCCGCGGAGACGCGGGACCGGATCTCCGCCATCCGCCGGCTGTCCGAACGGCAGAAGGTCGTCTCGGCCGGCAAGGGGTCTTCGGACGTCTTTGCCCTGGCGCGGGAGGACGAGCGCATCTGCTTCAACGTCCTCCGCTTCCAGGACGGCATGTTGACCTCCAGCGAACACTACTTCACGGAACTCGAGGAGTCCCTGGAGCACACCCGTGCGGAGATGCTCAGCCGGTACTACACCCGGCACGACGACCTCCCGCACCGCATCCTCCTGGACGGCCCGCGTGAGGACCACGACCTGCTGCAGGACTGGCTCACGGAAATGGCGGGCCGCAAGGTGACGATATCCGTGCCCCAGAAGGGGCAGTCCCTGGAACTCGTCACCATGTCCAAGAGCAATGCCTATGAAAAGATGGCGCAGACCCACCGCCGCTCCAAGCAGGACCAGGCGGTCATTGAACTCGGGGAACTGCTGGGCCTGCCCAGCCCGCCCGAATTCATCGAGTCCTACGACATCTCCCATACGGCGGGGTCCGACCCCGTCGGCGGCATGGTCGTCTTCAAAAACGGCGTGCCGTACAAGGCGTCCTACCGCAAGTTCATCATCAAGGACGCCCAGGGCGGAGACGACTACGGCTCCATGGAAGAGGTCCTGACCCGCCGCTTCGAACGGTACAAGAAAGAGGCGGAGGAGTGGGCCAACTCCGGCGGAGACCCGGACGATGCCCGCGGCTTTGCCCGCAAGCCTGACCTCATCCTCATGGACGGCGGCCTGGGCCAGGTGCACGCCGCGCAGAATGTGCTGAACCGCCTCGGTGTGGAGGTTCCGGTCTTCGGCATGGTCAAGGACGACAAGCACCGCACGCGCGCCATTGTTGCCGATGACGGCGGCGAAATCGCCCTGTCCCGCACCCGCAAGGTCTACACGCTGGTCACCGGGATCCAGGACGAAGTCCACCGCTACGCCATCGGGTTCCACCACCAGAAACACGCGAAGAACGCGAAGCACAGTCAGCTCACGGACATCCCCGGGATCGGACCCAAAAAGAGCGAAACGCTCTGGCGGACGTTCAAGACCCTGGACGCCATCAAACGGGCGGATATCGACACGCTGGCCAAGACGCCGGGCATCAGCACGGCGGACGCGGTCAACATCAAAAAGGCGCTGAATTATGAGCGAAAATGAGGCGCGGTTCGTTGTTGACAAATACTTACTGAAAATGTCATAATAGGTTGATGTTTTATAAGGAGCAGTCTCATGAGAGTCATTACCGGCACGGCTCGCGGCCGCCGTCTGGAGACCCTGGAGGGTCTGGACGTGCGTCCCACCACCGACAAGGTGAAGGAGTCCATCTTCAACATCGTTCAGTTTGATGTGAAAGACAGCTGCGTACTCGACCTCTTTGCCGGCTCCGGTCAGCTGGGCATTGAAGCCCTCAGCCGCGGCGCTGCCTCAGCCACTTTCGTGGACAGCAGTTCCCGCGCGCTCAGCGTGGTTCGCCGCAACCTGGAACACACCGGACTGGCGGACACTGCCTCGCTGAAAAACATGGGCGCCACGCAGTTCCTGACGCATACGTCGGACACCTTTGATCTGGCGTTCCTGGACCCGCCCTACCGCAAGCAGATCCTGGATGAGGTCCTGCCGCTGCTGATTCCCCACATGTCGGACCGGGGAACGGTCGTGTGCGAATCCTCCCGGGAAGAAGAACTTCCGGAAACGGTGGGCTCCTACGGCAAGTACCGCGAATATCAGTATGGAAAAATCAAACTGACGGTCTACCGGAAAAGAGGGGACACCGACTAATGCGCAAAGCCATCTGCCCGGGCAGTTTTGACCCGGTTACCAACGGACACATGGACGTCATAGAACGGGCGTCCAAACTGTTCGACGAAGTCACGGTCGTCATCATGACCAACTTCAAAAAGGTCGGCTCCACCACCTTCACGGAAGAGGAGCGGGCCGCCTTCATCCGGACCTGCACGCAGCATCTCCCCAATGTCCGGGTGGACTACTACAATGGACTTCTGGTCGACTACGCCCGGGAGCACGACATCCACGTGATCGTCAAAGGCCTCCGCGTCGTATCCGACTTTGAGAATGAGTTCCAGCAATCGATCGCCAATCGGCACATGAACCCCGACGTGGAAACGGTGTTCCTGCCCTGTCAGGACAAACACCTGTTCTTAAGCTCCAGCCTCATCAAGCAGATCTGCGAACTGGGCGGAGATATCTCGGAATTTGTTCCGGCGCCGATTTGTGACGAGATTACAGAAAGATTGAGAAAGGGAAGATAACACCATGGCACAGATTGAAGATTATCTCGACGAAATTGAAGATATCCTCGAAAAAGGACGTGGAAATGCATTTTCCGGCAAGGTCACTGTGGACGCCGCGGCCATCAAGACCGTGATCGAAGACATGCGCCTTGACGTTCCGGAGGAGATCAAAGAGGCGAAGATGATTGCCTCCGAACGGCGCGAGATCATCAACCGCGCCAACCGGGAAGCCGACAGCATTCTGGACGACGCCCGTGAAAAGGGCCGTGACCTCCTGGCGGCCGCGGAAAAACGTTCCGCGGACATGAACGACCAGGCGGACCGCTCCTCCAGAGACTCCGAACAGCAGGCCCGGGACACCGCCCGGCAGATCCTCGAAGAGGCCCGCGCACAGGCCGACGACATGATCTCCCGCGAAACGGTCGTTCAGGACGCCTCCAAGTACGCGGAGGAACTGCGCACCGAGGGTGAAAAATTCCTGGAAGAGGCCAAGGAAAAATCCGAGGCCATGGTGGCGGAAGCCCAGGCCAACGCCGAAGCGCTGGTCAAGGACGCCACGGACAAGTCCGAGGAAATCATGGCGGAGACCGAGCGCAAAGCCGAGCGCACCATTCAGGACGCCGAATACCTGGCGCAGTCCCGCATGGAAGAGGCCACCAACTGGGCCCGTGAGCTCAAAGTCAACGTCGGCAACTACGTCAACGACCTCGTCAATGAGACCGAGTACCGCGTGGCGAAGAGCCTGAACGAAGTGCATGCCCTGCAGGCCAACATCCGCAAGGCCAACATCGGCGTTCAGAAGAAGAACAATCCCAAACAGCAGTAATTTTGACGCAACACGGGGCGGCTTTCGGGCTGCCCCGTATTTTTTTGGAGAACCACTATGAGACTGGACAAAGCCATCTCCTCCCAGGGCGGGATCTCCCGTTCGGAGGTGCGAAAACTGGCGAAAAAGGGACGCATCACCGTGGACGGCGTGGTCTGTAAGGACCCGGGCCAGGATGTGGATCCGGAGCAGATGGAAATCGTTTGCGATGGAGTTCCGCTCCACTACAAGGCGCACCTCTACCTGATGCTGAACAAGCCGCTGGGCGTGGTCAGCGCCACGGAGGACCGCGTGCACACGACGGTCCTGGACCTGGTCCCGCCGGAGCTCTTCCGGGCCGGCCTGTTCCCGGCCGGCCGCCTGGACGCGGACACCACGGGGTTCGTCCTCCTGACGGATGACGGCGCGCTGGCACACCGGTTGCTGGCGCCGAAATCCCACGTCTGGAAGACGTACCGCGTGACCCTGGCGGACCCGGTTTTGGAAGCGGCGGCGCAGGAGATCCGGCAGGGGATCACCCTGGCGGACGGCACGCAGTGCCTTCCCGCAGAGGTCACTTTACTGGGCCCGTGCGAAGCCGAAGTGCGTCTTCGCGAAGGAAAATACCATGAGATTCGCCGCATGTTCGCCGCCACCGGAAACCGTGTGACCGCCCTGGTCCGCACCCGGTTTGGCGGGGTCCCGCTGGACCCGGACCTGGCCGAAGGGGAGTGCCGGGAACTGACCGAAACGGAAGTTTCGGACCTGGAAAATGGATAAAATCCAAAAAAATCCCACAAAAAGTACAAGTAATTTGGAAAATATTGTTGTATTTTGCCTTTTTGTTGGGTAGAATAGATAACGAATAGACCAATAAATTGTACAAAAATACAAGAGCCTCTCCCTACGGACTCTTTTTGGAAATTGGAGGAATCCCTATGTCGAGCAGACTTTTCCAGGGCGTGATCCAGCAGATGAAAGACGTCGTCGGCCGCACCATCGGTGTGGTGGACGAAAACGGCAATATCATTGCCTGCAGTGACGTCTCCCGCATCAACGAGCAGGTGAAACCGGACACGGCCCGTGTCTTCAACTCCACCAGCCCGGTGGCCCTGGACGACGCCACGTATTTTTCGTTTGACTCCCGGCTTCGTCACGAATACGCCGTCTTTGTCGGCGGCACGGACGAAACCGCCAAAACCTACGCGAAGATCCTGGCGGCCTCCTTCGGCGCCATCAAACAGTTCTACGACGAAAAGTACGACCGCGCCAACTTCGTCAAAAACGTCATCCTGGACAACATCCTTCCGGGGGACATCTACGTCAAAGCCCGCGAACTGCGCTTCAACAGTGACGCCACCCGTGTCGTCCTTCTCATCCGGATCACCGGACGGGAAGATGCCACTGTGTTTGACGTCATCCAGAACCTCTTCCCGGACAAGAACAAGGACTTTATCATCAACGTCGGGGAAACGGATATTGCCCTGGTCAAGGAGGTCTCCAGTTCCATCGAATCGAAGGACCTGGAAAGCCTGGCGCACTCTATCGCCGACGCCTTAAGCTCCGAATTCTACACCTCCGCACAGGTCGGTATCGGCACCTGTGTCACGGGGATCAAGGACCTGTCCCGCTCTTTCAAGGAGGCTCAGGTGGCCCTGGAAGTCGGCAAAGTGTTCGACACGGAGAAGGATATCGTCAGCTACGACAACCTCGGCATTGCCCGCCTGATCTACCAGCTGCCGACCACGCTCTGTGACATGTTCCTGAAGGAAGTCTTCAAGCGCGGCTCCATTGACAGTCTCGACCAGGAGACCCTCTTCACCATCCAGCGGTTCTTCGAAAACAACCTGAACGTGTCGGAGACCTCCCGGAAACTGTTCGTGCACCGCAACACGCTGGTGTACCGCCTGGAAAAGATTAAGAAGATCACTGGCCTGGACCTGCGCGAATTTGATGACGCCATTGTCTTCAAAGTAGCGCTCATGGTCAAAAAATATCTGGATTCCCAGCCCACAAAACTGTAAGACCTGGGGCTGCGGGTCAAGTTGTGGGAAAACCGGCGAAAAACGGCCCCATATTTTGGGTATTCCTATAAATTTTAAAATTAATTACAAAGTTGTAACATTTTGAAACCTTTTGTGGTATACTATGAACTGCACTGGTGGAATTGTATGGATTCCACCAAGGCAGTTCTTTTTTGGCTCAAACTGGCGCGAATCCTTTTTGTTTCGTGGTCAGTTTTCTTCTATACAGCTTATTACTTTGAAACTAACTTTAGGAGTAAATCTGTGATCGAATTCAAAAACGTTACCAAAGTTTATGACAACGGCACGGTGGCTCTGAAGGACGTCAATCTGCGGATCGACCGCGGCGAATTCGTCTTCATTGTCGGCGCGTCCGGTGCCGGTAAAAGTACCTTCCTGAAAACCATCATGCGGGAAGAGGTCCCCACGTCCGGTTCCATCATGATCAACAACTATGATTTGACCAAGATGACCAACAAGGAGATCCCGTATTTCCGCCGCACCATGGGCATCGTCTTCCAGGACTTCCGCCTGATCCCCAAGATGACCGTCTATGACAACGTGGCCTTCGCCATGCGCGTCATCGGCGCCAGCGAAAAGGAAATCCGCAAGCGTGTTCCCTATGTGCTCACCCTGGTCGGTCTTCAGGACAAGGCCCGTTCGTTCCCGAATGAGATCTCCGGCGGCGAACAGCAGCGTGTGGCCCTGGCCCGCGCGCTGGTCAACAACGCGAATACCATCATTGCCGACGAGCCCACCGGAAATATCGACCCCGAAATGTCCTATGAGATCGTCGACCTGCTGAACCATATCAACGAAAACGGCACGACCATCATCATGGTCACGCATGAGCACGAACTGGTCAAACAGTTCAACCACCGCATCGTGGTTATCGACAACGGTGTCATCGTCTCGGACATGGCGGACGGCGGCGTCCTGCGGTATCAGGACCACACCGGCTACCAGCCCATGCCCAGCCTGACCACCATGAAGACCATCACCCTGAACAGCTCTGAACCGGAAGCCGCGGAACCGCAGCTGGACGCCCGTTTCGGCACGGACTTCTCCAACCTTCCGAACATTCCGCAGCTGGACCTGGATGAATCCGATGCCACCATCCCGGGCATCGACTATGACACCTACCTGAACGGTGTCAACGAATCCGACCGAGGGGAGGGTGGACAGAATGGCTAACTCCAAGAAATCCTCTTCGAAGAAGTCGGCGCAGACCAAAAAGGCCAAGACCAGTAAGAAGAACAGCAAGTCCAAGAGCGGAAACGTCCGTCGGCGCCGTTCGTTCAACGTCGGCTACCTCACCCGTGAGGGCATCCGCAACGTCTGGTCCAACCGCCTCATGTCCATTGCCTCCGTGGCGGTCCTGACCTCGTGTCTGCTCCTGATCGGCGTGGCCTTCCTGCTCTTCGCCAACATCAACATGGCGCTGCGGGACGTCCAGAACCAGAACATCATCATGGTGTACCTGGAGGACGACGCCACCGACGATGACATCAACACCGTCGGACAGGACATCCGGATGATCTCGGATGTGGAGTCCGCCGAATTCGTCTCCAAGGACGACGCCTACGAACAGCAGCTGAAGACCCTTGGAGAAAACGCGAAACTCATGGAGGGCCTGGAGGAGAATCCGCTTCCGGATTCGTATCAGGTCAACCTCTCCACGCTGGACAACTACGACAAGGTCCTGGACGAACTCAGCGCCATCGACCACGTAGCCAACGTCCGCGGCAACAGTGACCTGGCCAACCAGGTGCGGCAGATCCGCCGTGCGGTCAGCATTGTCAGTGTCGGCATCATCATCATGCTGCTGCTCGTTTCGCTCTTTATCATTGCCAACACCGTCCGTGTCACCATGTACAACCGCCGGCTGGAGATCAGCATCATGAAGGCGGTCGGCGCCACGAACTGGTTCATCCGCTGGCCGTTCATCATTGAGGGTGTCATCCTTGGCATCCTGTCGGCGTGCCTTGCGGAACTGCTGGTCTACGGTCTCTACGCCATGACCATGAGCGCCATCGGCGGCGTCTTCAGTATCCTGGGTGACTCGTACATCCCGTTTGCCACCTACGGACTGCGGATGTTCTTAAGCTTCATTCTGGTCGGCATCCTGGCCGGCGTCGTCGGTTCGATCGTCTCCATGGCCCGGTATCTGAAAGAACAGGGGAGTGTGGTTCTCAATGACAACTAAAACCCTATCTCGGAAACTGGTTTCCCTTCTGCTCAGCCTGGTCGTCGTCATCGGCGTCCTCTGGCCCATGGCATACTCCAACACCATCATGCCGGTCTTTGCGGCCAGCACGGATGACTACAAACAGAAAATCGCGGACCTCGACGAAGAAATCGCGGCCAGCGAAGAGAAGATTGCCGCCAACGAAGAGGCCAAGGCCAGTGCCGAAAGCTCCGCCACGGCGCTGCAGAACCAGGTCAGCGCCCTGCAGACGCAGATCAGCGCCTACACCGAAAAGATCGACACCTTAAACAGTCAGATTGCCAGCCTCAACGACAACATCACCAGCACGCAGGAATCCATCTCGGAGACCTCCAAAAAGCTGGAAAAGCAGGAGAGTAAGATCCAGGACACGCAGGCACTGCTCGGCGAACGCCTCTGTGCCATGTATGAGACCGGCAACGTCTCCAACCTGGAAATCCTGCTGGAGGCCGACAGCTTCTCCAGCTTCCTGAACCGCCTGGAACTCATCACGCGGATCAGCAAGCACGACAACGCCATCATTAAGGAACTCCAGGATCAGTCGGCGGAACTCTCCGCCACCAAGAGCTCCCTGGAATCCCAGGAAGCCACCCTGAAGTCCAACCGGGACTCCATTGCGGCAGCCAAGTCCGAACAGCAGGACGCCAAAGCGGCCATCGTCAGTAAGAAGTCCACGCTGGACACCAAGGTCAACACCCTGAACGGGTACATTGACGAACTGGACGAAGACAGCGCCGAACTGGAGGCCTATGTGGCCGCCGCCCGCGCACAGCAGCAGGCGTACATGAACGCCATCAACGCCCAGCTGTCCGCCACGGCATCCACCGGCAGCGGCCAGGTCGCCGCCGGCACCGGTCAGTTCGTGTGGCCGGTCCCGTCGTCCTCCAACGTGTCCTCCGGATACGGTCCCCGGAACGGCGGTTACCACTACGGCATCGACATCACCGGTTCCCACGGCGCGGCTATTGTGGCGGCGGACAACGGAACGGTCGTCATTGCCAGCAACGGCTGCTCGCACGACTACGCCAAGAACTACAACTGCGGCTGTAACGGCGGCTACGGAAACTACGTCGTCATCGACAACGGCGACGGCCTCCTGACCTACTACGCCCACATGGCCTACGCCAGCGTCAGCGTCGGACAGACCGTGTCCCAGGGCCAGCAGATCGGCAGCCTTGGTTCCTCCGGCTACTCGACCGGCAACCACTGCCACTTCGAAGTCCGCGAAAACACCGGCGGCTCCCGCTCCGCCACCGCCCGCAACCCGTACAACTACTTCTGATCGGGCGTTTGGCCCCACGGCTTCGCCCCATTCGAAAATACGGCATAAGAAAAGCACTTTATTTCGAAAATTTCGAAACAAAGTGCTTTTTTGCGCGCTATTTTTCAAAAATCAGGTCTTCTTTTCGAAAAACCTCAGGGTTTTGGCGGCCTGGTTTTCGAATTTTTTGAAAAAGTGGTTATTTTGGGGGCGTATTTTTCGAAACAGCCCCCACACCGAAACAGGATTACCCCAGGAAGGGGAATTCGAGGATGTGGGTGGGAACTACGAAGTGGACGAAGTTGATGGGGGTGTCGTCCCCCTCGAGGTACATCCAGCGGGTCAGGTCCACGACCTTTTCAATGTCCGGGATTTCAAAGAGGCGGGCCTCTTCTTCGGTGCTTTCCCGGACCTCCACAAAGGTGTCAAACTTGGAGATGGGACGGTCCAGGTTGGAAAGCATGTTGTGGGCGAGGGACTGGTCGATCGTATTCTGCTCCAGCTTGGAGTAGGCATACGGGGTGTAGAAGTTGTCCTCCAGTCCGAGGAGAGTGTCTCCGGATTTGCGGAGACGTTTGAATTCGTAGAGTTCGGTGTCCGGTGCCCAGCGGTCCAGCAGGGGAACATCCCCGGCCACCAGCTTCTGCTGCTGGAGGACTTCGTTGTTGTTCTGGATGCCGACGTGCCGGAGGGCAAAGTTGAACGACAGGAACGGTTCCAGGCCGTAGTGACGGCTGCGTTCACTGACAAAGGTGCCAACGCCCTGACGTTTGTAGATGGTGCCCTCGTTTTCCAGCTGAGTAAGCGCCGCCCGGACCGTGGCGCGGCCCACGTGGAGTTCGTCCATGAGCTGGTACTCCGTGGGCAGCTGAGAGTGTGCCGGGTACTTGCCGGAAATGATCAGTTTGATGATGTACTCCTTGACATAGGAGTACAGGGTTGGGGAATCTTCTCGCTTAGCCATATGAAATCTCCTTTCCGGGTGCCCCGGAATACTGAAGGGCACATTCGTCCGAACAACTGCCCTATTTTTGATTATAGGGAAAAGCCGGACGTTCGTCAACAAAAAAACCGAACAACTATTTTTGGAAATATTTGTTCGGACAAGCAATTGAATTTCGAAATGACCGCTCATATAATGAAAAGAGGAGAGAAGATGATCGAATGAACGCCAAGCAGTTATCACGCAAACTGAATAAGGTATTCGGCGGCCGGGTGACGGTGTCCTTCGAGGACGGGATCACCCGCCTGACGGGCGCCCTGGACAGCTGGCCGGACATTGTGAAGGCCGGCAGCATGGCCGTGTCCCGGGACAAACGAACCCACGTGGTCAATGACATTATCTACCGGAACGCGCCGGAGCAGGCGGTCCGTACGCCCCTGCTTCAGGATGACGCTCTGGAGGGGAAATCCCCGGACGTCCTGGTCATCGGCGGCGGAATCTCCGGCTGCGCTATTGCCCGGGAACTGTCCAAATGGGACCTGAACGTCCTCCTGGTGGACAAGGAGGCGGACTTCGCCATGCAGGCCTCCAGCCGCAACGACGGAGAAGTCCACCCGGGCGTCGACCTGGGTAAGGGATCCCTGAAGCAGAAGTATGTCCTGCTGGGCAACCGCATGTACGGCCGCGTCTGCCAGGACCTGGACGTCCCGTTTCAGCGGGTCGGCCAGATTGCCGGATTTACCCAGGGCTGGCTCCTGCCAGTGGTATCTCTTTATGCGCTTTGGCGCAAATACCACGACGGCTGTTCGGACACCACGATGGTGCTGTCCAAACGCCTGCACCGGGACTTCCCGACCCTGGACCCGGACTTTAAGTTCGGCATGTACAATCCCATGACGGGGATCGTCTCTCCGTATGAACTCACGATTGCCTATGCGGAGAACGCCATCCACAATGGAGTGGAGGTCTCACTAAATACCATGGTGCAGTCCATGGATACCGAAAACGGCACAATTACTGCCGTCCATACCAACCGCGGCACGGTGCATCCGAAAATCGTAGTCAACGCGGCCGGGGTCTTTGCGGATGACGTGGCCGAACTGGCCCACGACCGCTTTTACTCCATCCACCCGCGCCGCGGCACAGACGCCATCCAGGACGTGAAGTCCGGCGGCATCATCAACACGGTGGCCTCGATCATCCTGGTGAACAAGGCTGCCCTGACCAGCCACACCAAAGGCGGCGGGATCATGCCCACCGTCCACGGCAACGTGCTGGCCGGCCCGGACGCGGTCGAGTGTTATGAGAAAGAGGACTATGCCACCCGTCCGGAGAGCATTCAAACGATATATAAGAAACAGAAACAGACTGTCCACGCGGCGGATACCCGGGATATCATCACGTATTTTACCGGCGTCCGCGCGCCGACCTACGAAGAGGACTTTGTCCTGGAATGGGGCCGGAAGTGCCGCAACCTGTACCATGTCGGAGGCATCCAGTCCCCGGGACTGACCTCCGCTCCGGCCTTTGCCCTGGATGTGGCGCAGGCCGTGGCGGACCGCCTGGCCGAAACGCAGACGGTCTCTCCCAATAAAACGTATGATCCTATTCGCAAGGGAATCCCCAGACTGCGGGAACTGAGCCCTGACGAACGGGCGAAGAAGATCCGGGAGAACCCGGACTACGGCGTCATTGTCTGCCGCTGTGAGGAGATCAGCAAAGGGGAGATCCTGGACGCGCTGAGCAGTCCCGCCTGTCCGCCGACCGTGGATGCGGTCAAAAAGCGCGTGCGGCCCGGCATGGGACGCTGCCAGGGCGGCTTCTGTTCGCCCCTGGTCGTCAAGCTGATTGCGGACTACGCCGGGATCCGCCCGGAGGACGTGCGCAAGTCCTCGGAGCTGTCGACCATCCTCTACGGACCGACCAAAGGAGGTGCCTCTGATGAAGACGACTGACGTTCTGGTCATCGGCGGCGGCCCCGCCGGTCTGGCCGCGGCGCTGGCCGCTCATGACGAAGGGGCGGAGGTGCTCCTCATAGAACGCGAACAGCGCCTGGGCGGCATCCTCAAACAGTGCATCCACGACGGCTTCGGCCTGGTCCGGTTCGGCGAAAAGCTGTCCGGTCCGGAGTACGCGGAGCGGTTCATGGACCGCTTCTACGAAGAGGGTCTGTCCGCCATGCTCCTGACTTTTGTCACGAAGCTGGAGCGTACGGAAGACGGATTTCTGGCCACCGTGGTCAACCGGGACGGTGTGGAGACCATCCATACGAAGTCCATGGTTCTGGCCACCGGCTGCCGGGAGCGAACTGCCCGGCAGGTGGCCATCCACGGCACCCGCCCCGCCGGGGTCTTCACCGCCGGCACCGCTCAGAACTTTATCAACCTCATGGGCCAGATGCCGGCCCGCCGCTGTGTTATCCTGGGTTCCGGAGACATCGGCCTTATTATGGCCCGCCGCCTGACTCTGGAGGGCGCGGAGGTCCTCGGCGTCTACGAAGTGAAATCCACGCCGTCCGGGCTGACGCGAAACATCCATCAGTGCCTGCACGACTATAATATTCCGCTGTACCTGTCCCACACCGTCACCCGCGTTTTCGGCGCAGACCGCCTGACCGCGGTCGAAGTGGCGCAGGTGGACGACCACATGCAGCCCATCCCGGGCACGGAGCAGATCCTGGACTGTGACACGCTCATCCTGAGCGTTGGCCTGATCCCGGAGAACGAACTGGCAGAAACGCTGGGCGTGTCCCTGGATCCCCGCACAAAGGGCCCGGCCTGTGACGAAACGCTGCAGACCAGCGTGCCCGGTGTCTTCTCCTGCGGAAACGCCCTGCACGTGAACGACCTGGTGGACTACGTCTCCGAAAGCGGAGAGACCGCCGGCCGCGGCGCCGCCCGCTACGCGAAAGCTCAGGAGCATCCGGGACGCGGCGTTCCCCTGAACGCCGGCAGCGGCGTCCTGTACGTCGTTCCGCAGTCCATCCACCCGGATGCCGGGGAAGTGACCCTTTACTTCCGCAGCCGGGAACTCCTGGACAAGAGCGTGCTGCGAATTCGGGCAGCGGACGGAACCGTTATTTATGAAAAGAAGTATCCGTTCCTGCGTCCGCCGGAGATGGAGCGTCTGGTCCTGGACGTGTCCTCATGGGGGCTGTCTTCCGGCGCGGCTCTGACCGCGGAACTTGAGGAGGTGGTCTCATGAGCGCCGACACGACACAGACCATGGTCTGTATCAACTGCCCGCGTGGCTGCACTTTGACCGTGGCCGGCAGCGGGGAGGACTTTACCGTCACCGGCAATTTCTGCCCGAAGGGTGTGCAGTTTGCCCGGGACGAATTGACGGCCCCGAAACGGACCATCTGTTCTACAGTGAAGACCGTATTCCCGGAGACTCCGGTGCTGCCATGCCGCGTCTCCGCTGAGATCCCCAAAGAGAAGATCTTTGACGTCATGGCAGAAATCAACCAAATGACTGTCCACCAGCGGCTCGCCCGTGGGGACACAATTATAAAGAATGTTTGCGGCCTCGGGGTGGACATCATTGCCACCTCGGATATCCTCAAGGCCGAACCCGGAAAGGAGACCATGCTATGAGCCACAAACCGTACCAGGGCTTTGAGCCCAAATGGATCACGAAAGTTGCCCCGAAGGATTCCTACCGCTCCATCTTCCGCTGGGGAGACCCGGAGTTCTTCAAGCTGCCCAAAGAGACGCTCTACAAGATGATGAAGAAGACGTTCGAAATGGACGACTCCAACTTCGACCACTACAGCTGTGACGTCGGCATGGACAAGGTGGAACTCGGTGACGAGTATGCCCCGAAGCTGGCCGACGAGCACCTGGAATTCTTTAAGGGTGTCTACGGGGACGACTGGTCCCAGAGCGACTACGACCGCCTCTCCGTGGCCTACGGTCAGACCGCATATGACCTGCTCCGCATGCGGGAGCACCAGTTTGACTCCCTGCCGGACCTCGTCCTCTACCCGAGCGAGGCCGAGCAGATCGACAAAACCGTGGCCTACTGTGCCGAGCACAAGATCCCACTGTACGTTTTCGGCGGCGGCTCCTCCGTCACCCGCGGCGTCGAGCCCACGAACGGCGGCGTCAGCCTGGACATGCGCCGGAAGTACAACAAGGTCATCGGGTTCAATGAGATCGACCAGACCATCACGGTCCAGACCGGCATGTCCGGCCCGGATCTGGAGGCCCACCTGCGCAACGCCGTGGCCGAATTCGGCGCCAAGCGCGCCTACACCTGCGGCCACTTCCCACAGTCCTTCGAGGGCTCCAGCGTCGGCGGCTGGATCGTCACCCGCGGCGCCGGCCAGAACTCCACATACTACGGCTGCATTACGGACATTGTCATGGGCCAGAAGTATGCCACGCCGCGCGGCCCGGTCATCACCTCCCACTACCCGCGGGAGGCCACCGGCCCGAATATCAACCAGATCATGATGGGCTCCGAGGGCACCTTCGGTGTCCTGACCGAAGCCACCCTGCGCGTCTTCCGCTGGATGCCGGAGAACCAGAAGCGCTTCTCCTATATCTTCAAGACCTGGGCGGACGCCATGGACGCGGCCCGCGAAATGATGCAGTGTGAGGCCGGCTACTCCTCCGTCTTCCGTCTGTCGGATGAGGAGGAGACGCAGTACATGCTCTCTCTGTACAACGTGGATGAGACGCCCCTGCAGCCGCTGCTCAACGCCCTGGGCTACGAGGAGATGCAGCGCTGCCTGTTCCTCGGCTTCACCGACGGCGAAAAGGGTTACTCCAAAAACGTCTATAAGAACATTATGAAGATTGCCCTGAAACACGGCGCGCTTCCGTTGACGGGCTACGTCTGCAAGAGTTGGGAGAAGGGCCGGTTCAACGACCCGTATCTCCGGGACAGCCTCATGGACTTCGGCGTCACGATCGACACGCTCGAGTGCACCGTCAACTGGTCCAACATGGAAAAGGTCCACCGAGAAGTGCGGAAGGTCTGCCACGAACTGCCGCACACGGTCGTCATGACCCATATGTCCCACTGCTACCCGCAGGGCGCCAACCTGTACTTTATCTTCATGACCTACATGGACAATGCCGCGGATTTCAAGGCCTACCACACGACCATCCTCGACGCCATCCAGAAGTCCGGCGCCGCCCTGTCCCATCACCACGGCATCGGCAAGATGTTTGCACCGTGGCTGGAGGGCTCCGTCGGTAAGACCGAATACGGCATCTTCCGCGTCCTCAAGGACTACTTCGACCCGGACTACACCATGAACCCGGGCGGCACGATCGGCCTGGATCTGCCGGAGGAGGAGAAGAAGTTCTTCCGCAACGGCTACGACGACGGCTACAACCACAACTCGTAAGGATGAGGGGGATCTGCCATGCTGCTGGGCTTTGTTGAAATGCTGGGGCTCTGGAACATTGCGCTCTTTCAGGACATGACCACCGTCCTGTCCGGTCTGCTCAAGATGAGTGAGGCCGCCGCCATGCTCCTGATCGTCTACATCCTGATCGGCGGCCTGTGCCTGTTCTTCGCCGCTCTGGCCATTATCATTATTTCCAATCTATCCTGAAGCCAATAAAAAAGACCGCCCGCGGGCGGTCTTTTTTTATTCCTCTCCGCGGAACTGCCGCGGGGTCTTGTGAAAACGGTTTTGGAAGGCGCGGTTGAAGGTGCGCTGGCTTTCGAAGCCGGCGTCGAAGCAGATGTCGGTAATGGGGTCCCGGGTGCGCCGGAGCCGTTCGGAGGCGTAGTCCAGGCGCAGGTTGTTGACGTATTCGTTGAAGTTCATCTGCAGCGTCTTGGAGATGACCCGGGACAGGGTGTAGGGGCTGTAGCCCAGCGCCGTGGCCACAGAGGTCAGCGTGATGGGTTCCCGGTAATGCTCGGACAGATACCGGATCGTGCGGTACAGGATGTCCTCACTGGGAAGCGTGTCCTTGTCCACCATCTCGAAAAGCGGGATGCACTGCGCCAGGATCAACTGTACCAGGGCACGGCGCAGCATGGTCAGCGCGGCGGCATCCTGTTTGTCCAGCGGGTCGTCGGAGCTGCCGAGGGCGTTGTCGTCCCAGGTCTCCGCCAGCCGGCGGAACGCATAGAGGATATCTTTGCTGACAACTCCTTTCCGCAGGACGGGGTCCTTCGGACAGACCGACTTCAGCGTCTCCAGATACATGCCGGTGTAGGTGGGGGAGACGATCAGGTAGTCGGCCTCCGCCGGATCCTTCGGATCCACCTGATACGAGTGGATGATGCCGGGGAAGATCATGACGAAATCACCCTCGTGCAGGTCGTATTCCTGTCCGCCGGCGTGCATGGAAAACGAGCCGCTCTTCACCAGAAAACACTCGAAATCCTGATGGATATGAGGCGGATAAGTCTGGGCGTAGCCCTGCCGGAAGTCGAACCGGTCCAGGATATTTTCATAAAAAAGGTACATAAAAACCCCTTCGAAAAGAATGCAAGATTTGACCACTTTTAGTTGTCTGTTGGCTAGTATTCTACAGGGTTCGGACGTAAAATGCAATCAGTCACTGAGGAGTGACACCAAACAAAACAAACCAATCAAGGAGGTTCTCACAATGTTAGAAAAACTCAAAAATCTTGCTGTTGAAATTTACGAGGACAACCTGGAGTTCATAGAAAAGTACGGCCTGGATGCCCACGGTTATTACTACCACAACTAATCACCACAACAAATCTTAAATTCCTATAAATCATTACAAACAAGGAGGAACATACCATGTTTGAGAAACTGAAGAAAGTGGCACACAAAATCTACGAAGACAACCTGGAATACATTGAAAAGTACAGCCCGGAAGCCCGCGGTTACTACTATCACTTCTAATCTGGAAAACAATCTCTAATTCTTATAATCATTACAAACAAGGAGGAATCCATTATGTTTGAGAAACTGAAGAATCTTGCTGTTGAAATCTACAACGACGATATCGAATTCATGGAAAAATACGGTGCCTACTACCGTTATCTGTAAGTTTTTCAAGGAGGAATTCCACATGATGAGCAAAATCGAGAAAATGGTTGCAGAGTGGGTCGACGAGGACCTGCAATTAATGGCAAAAGCTCATTACTGCATTCATTGACATACAACATTTCAGCAAACGGAAACGCTGCTTCCCAATAGGGGGCAGCGTTTTCGTATTTTATGCTTTTGTGATCTCTTTGGCGATTCGCCCGGTCGACTGTCCGTCACACGCCGCCATGAATTTGGCGCGGAATGCGGAGACCACGGCAGGGTCCTGCGCATCCAGCCCGGCCAGCGCCTCTTCCAGGGCGTCCTGGGTTTCGGCAATGGGGCCGGGGACGAAGTCCCGGTAGGGGTAGTAGAAGTTGCGCTCTTCGGTGTAGGCCGCAAGGTCGTATGCGTAGAAGACCATGGGACGGTCGAGCAGAGAATACTCGAAAATGATGGACGAGTAGTCCGTGATCAGCGCGTCCGCGGCACAGAGCGCGGCATCCGCCGGCGAGCCGGAGAGGTTGAAGGCGAAGTCCCGGCAGGATGCCGGTACCTGGAACCCGTCCTTGGCGTACGGGTGGAGTTTGTAGAAGAAGACGTAGTCGTCCCCGAATTTTTGCCGCAGGGCTTCCAGGTCCAGCGGCGTGTCGAAGTGGGCGGAGACGATATTGTCACCGCGGAAGGTCGGCGCGTAGAGGAGGACCTTCCGGCCGCGGATCTGCCGGCGGAGCGGGGCTTCGCCCGGGTGCTTTTCGTCGTAATACTGGCAGAGGGTGTCCAGTCCGCGGTCCACAAAGGCCGGGTCGAAGAAGACGTCGGTCTTCGGAATGCCGAGCGGGCGGATGAGGTCCTCCGCGCAGTGGAAGGCGTCCGCGTAGGCCGGGATGACTTCGGCCGCGGAGACCGGGACCAGCGTGTAACAGTTGTGGAGCGGGAACTGCTCCATGGTCTTGCGGTCGGCGCCGAAGGTGTTGTCCACAATGGAGTAGCCCCACTTCTTGAAGGCGCCGCTGCCGTGCCAGAGCTGCAGGCACCGGACGCCCTTCCGCCGCTTCACACAGTAGGCGGGCAGGTGGGTCTCCGTCAGGACCAGAGTGCCGGCCGTAGAGTACGCCCAGAGGAAGCGCAGGGTCTGGAGTTCCTCCAGCCCCTTGTCCAGCAGGCGTTTTCCCGTCCGGTGCCGGGGCGCCAGGCAGGTTTTTAAGGTGTAGCCGCCGGCTGCCTGCAGAGCGTCATAGACCGGGCGCATGTTGTCCGTCAGGGTGGTGCTGAAGGAATCCGCAAAGAGGACCGTGTTCCGGTCCACCGGGCGGAGACTTCCCAGACGGTACACCAGCGGCCATGTGACGTGGTACTGGAAATACCGGATCGATTGCGTCAGGGACATCGTGGGCACCTCACTTTCGTTGCCATTATACACGTTTCTTTCGTTGATTTACAGGGGTGTTTGCGGTAAACTGAATTGAACCACCGTTCCAGAAAGGAGGACGGACCATGCCCTATTGTACCCATTGCGGACACGAACTGAACGCGTCGGACCGCTTCTGTGCCAACTGCGGCACCAAAGTGGCCGGTGCCCCGGACACGGAAGAGGAAACCGCCCGGCCGCGCAGCGCGTTTGAAAGGACCACTCAGCGGTTCTCCGCCAAGGCCACCACGGCCTGGCGCAACGCCATGGACACGGAAGACCACACGGCGGATTTTGAGGAAGACGACATTGCCCAGAACAGCGGCTTCGCGCTCATTGCGTATCTCGGCCCCTTTCTGCTGGTGCCGCTCTTTGGCTCGGGAAAGTCCCGCTTTGCGCGCTTTCACATCAACCAGAGCCTCTGCCTGATCGTCAGCTTCCTGGTCTACAGCCTGCTCCTGGCGCTTGCCCTGGCATTGCTCCAGTGGATCCCGGGTTTTGACACCGTCTTCGCTACGGCATACCACTGGCTCGAAATCATCGGCGGTGTGGGGACCATTCTGCTGGCTCTGCGCGGTATCTACAACGCCAATCACGGCCTGGCCCGGGAACTTCCTTTTGTCGGCCGTTTCCAACTCATTCACCCCTGATCGGAAGGAGATTTCATGGATCCCGTATACGTCACCGGGCACAAAAACCCGGATACCGACTCCATTGTGGCGGCTATCGCGTACGCCGAACTGCGCAAGGCCCTGGGGGACCGCGAATATGTGGCCGCCCGCCTGGGCAATATCAGTGACGAGACCCAGTCCGTCCTGGATCTGTTCGACGCCGAACCGCCCAAACTGATCACCAATCTCCGCACCCAGGTGCGGGACCTGAATTTCGACACCCCGCCGGTCCTGGACGACTCCGTGACCATCTACCGCGCCTGGAACACCATGAATTCCATTGACGGCGTCACGGTGCTGCCCATTGTGGACGACAACGAAAAACTCTTCGGCATGCTGACGTCCGGGGACATTGCGTCCTACACGATGCGCACCGTCACGGACTCCCGGATCGAAGACGTCCCCACGTATAACCTGCTCAGCGTTCTGGAGGCTCAGGCTGTCAACCCGGTCGAACGGCTCCCGGAAACGCTCAGCGGCAGCCTGGTCATCGCGGTGCCGCAGGCCCACGAAAACCTGCTGTTCAACGACCCGAACGCCATCGTCCTCTGCGGCCACCAGCCGGATATGATCAAGCGCGCCGTGGATCTCGGCGTGCAGATGGTCATCGTCTGCCAGGCGGACATCGACGAGGAGTTCCGCACGCTGGAATCCAAGACCTGTATTGTCAGCTCTCCGCTGGACGTCTTCCGCGCCGCGCAGATGATCCATCTGGCCCTGCCGGTCAGCCGCATCTGCTCGACGGAGGATCTGACGTCCTTCCACCTGGACGACTACATCGATGACGTCCGGGACGTCATGCTCAGCAGCCGCTACCGCGCGTATCCCATCCTGGACGAGGAGGACAAGGTCGTCGGCACCATGGGCCGCTTCCACCTGATCCGCCCGAACCGCAAAAAAGTGGTCCTGGTGGACCACAACGAGGCTGCCCAGTCCGTCCCGGGCCTGACCGAGGCGGAAGTCCTCGGCATCATTGACCACCACCGGCTCGCCGACATCCAGACGACCTCGCCCATCTTCTTCCGCAACGAGCCCGTGGGCAGCACGGCCACGATCATCTCCAAGATGTACCAGGAAAAGGGCATCATCCCGTCCAAGAAGGTGGCCGGACTCCTGACCGCAGCGATCCTGTCGGATACGGTCATGTTCAAATCGCCCACGTGTACGGAACAGGACAAGACCATCGCGGAGCGTATGGCACGGATCGCCAACGTGACCCTGGAGGACGTCGGCAACACGATCTTCTCCACCGGCCCGTCGGACAAGCCCGTCGAAGAGCTCATCTTTACGGACTACAAGGAGTTCCTCATTGCCGGCCACAACCTCGGCATCGGCCAGGTCACCTGCCTCAATTCGGACGTGCTCCTGGAGCGCAAGGACGAAATGCTGGCGGCCATGCAGGCCAAGAAGACCGAGCGCGGCTACGACTTCATCCTCATCATGCTGACGGACGTGCTGAAAGAGGGCACCGAACTCCTCTACATCGGGGACGACGACACCATCTCCCACGCCTACGACGTCCACGCGCACGACCACATGGTCTTCCTGCCGCACGTCATGTCCCGGAAAAAGCAGATCGTTCCGCGCCTGTCGGAACTCTGGGGCTAAACATTCCAAAACAAAAGACTTCGAGACCACCGGGTCCCGAAGTCTTTTTTGTGTTCAAAATACAAAATGCAGGAGCAGCATGTAGACGGCAGTGCCGCCCGCAATGGAGAGGAGCATCTTGTGCTGCCAGAAGTGCAGCCCGACAGTGGCCAGAATGCCGATGGTCTCCGGAAGGCCGTGGCTGCCGGAGAGGATGTTGACGTCTTTCAGACAGTAGACGACGAGCATTCCGAAGATGGCGGAGGGCAACGCGGACCCCAGGTACTGGATGTATTTGGGAGTAGGTTTTCCCTCGCGGAAGATCAGGAAGGGCAGGAACCAGAACCCCGCAAAGATGGGAATGATATAGGGGAACGCTGCCTTTAGGGCTTTTCGTTTCGTCCCCACAGAGCACCGCCTTTTATTGTGGTAAGAATTCGGCGAGCGGCTGGTCCGCGTGTTCGTCGCGGAGAATGGCCTCCGCCACACGGATGCCGTCCACCGCGGCGGAGACAATGCCGCCGGCGTAACCGGCGCCTTCGCCACAGGGGTACGCTCCCAGGAGTTCGGAGTCTCCAAGGAACGCTTCGTAGAAGTCGTCCCGGACGATCCGGACGGGGGAGGACGAGCGGGATTCCGGCGCGGTCAGGACCGCCTCCGGCAGGGCAAAGCCGTGCAGCTTCCGGTCCATGAGCAGCAGCGCGTCTGCCATGCAGTCCGTGACGGCCTGTGGCAGGACGAGCCGGATATCCGAGGGCGTGGCCCCGGTGGGGCAGCTGGGGTGAACGGCGCCGAAGGCCGTCGATTTCTGATTTTTCAAAAAGTCCCCGACCAGCTGAGCGGGAGCGGTATAGTCCCTGCCGCCGAGGGCGAAGGCCTTGTGCTCCATGTCCCGCTGTAGCCGGATGCCGGAGAGCGGGTGCTCGTCCGGGAAGTGCTCCGGTGCAATACCGACCAGGACGGCGGAGTTGGAGTTCTCCTTGTCCCGCGCGTATTCCGACATACCGTTGACCACGACGCCGCCCTCTTCCGAGGAGGCCATGACCACGGTGCCGCCGGGACACATGCAGAAGGTGTAGGCGCCGCGGCCGTGCGGCGGGTGGCACGCCATCTTATAATTGGCAGCCCCCAGGGCCGGGTGCCCGGCAAAGTCGCCGTACTGGGCGCGGTCAATGAACTCCCGCGGGTGCTCGATCCGTGCACCCACGGAGAACGGTTTCTGGATCATGCGGATGCCCTTGTTGTAGAGCATCTCGAAGGTGTCCCGGGCGGAGTGGCCCAGGGCCAGGACGACGGTGTCGGTCTCCAGTTCCACGGTGCCGCCGGACTCCTCCTCATACCGCACGCCGTGGATGACGTTGTTGGCAATGATGAGGTCCGTCAGCCGGCAACCGAAGCGGACTTCGCCGCCAAGCGCCAGGACTTCTTTTCGTAAATTCCGCACCACACCGACCAGCTTGTCGGTGCCGATGTGGGGATAGTTGGTGTAAAGGATCTGCTCCGGCGCGCCGAAGCGGATAAAGGTGTCGTACACTTTGTGCTGCCGCGGGTCCTTGATGCCCGTGTTCAGCTTGCCGTCCGAAAAGGTGCCGGCGCCGCCTTCGCCGAACTGGATGTTGGATGAGGTGTTGAGCTGCCGGGTGGACCAGAACGTGTGGACGTCTTTGGTGCGCGTGTCTACGTCATGCCCACGCTCCAGGACGATGGGCTTCAGGCCGGCCTCCGCCAGCATCAGGGCGCAGAGCATGCCGGCCGGGCCAAAGCCCACGACGACCGGACGGTACGGGGAGCGACGCTGCAGAGGCACCGGCTCATAGTGATAAAACGTGGACTTCTGGACGCGGCGCGCGTCACACCGCTTTAAGATCCGGGCTTCGTCCCCGGAGACGGAGACGTCCACGGAGAAGACGAATTTGACGTCGGATTTGCGCCGGGAATCCACCGACTGGCGGAAAATCTGCAGGTCGGTGACGTCCGCCGGCTGGACTTTCAGCACTTTGGCGGCGGCCTTTTTTAAATCCTCCGGCTGATAGTCCAGCGGGAGTTTGAGTTCATGGATCCTAAGCATGTTGTGCAATCTCCTTTGCCGCCCGAATGCCGGAACCCCAGGCGAAGTGCAGGTTGTAGCCGCCGCAGAGGCCGTCCGCGTTCAGGAGTTCGCCGCAGAAGAAGAGGCCGTCGTGGCGGACGCTCTCCAGCGAATGTTCCTTCAGCTCCGCGGCCGGTACGCCGCCGCGGGGGACCTGTGCGTCCTTGAATCCGCGCGTCCCCGTGACCGGGAACCGCCAGCCTTTCAGCGTCCGGGCAATGCGGGCCAGGACGATATCCCGCACGGTGGCCGCGTCGGCATTGGCGTCCACATCCGCCGTGCGAAGGACTGCCGCGCCCACGTTCTTCTGGACCAGACCGGTCAGAAGCTGGGACGCCGGCCGGCCGGCACAGGCTTTGCGCCGGTCTTCCAGATACAGTTCCAGATTTCCCTGTGTCATACCGGGACAGAGGTCCAGGGTGACGAAGGGGTGTTCGGTTTTGGTCAGGACCGCTGCGTCACCCGACAACTGCATGGCGGCAATGCCTGACAGGCCATAGGCGGTGAACTGGATCTCGCCGTCCTCCTGCGCCAGCAGGGCGCCGTCCTCCCGGTGCAGCGAAATGGTACCGCGGACACGGGTGCCTTTGAGCGCCTCGGTGTCCGGATTTTCGGTCACCAGCTGAACCAGGGCGGGGGAGATGGGGGCGTAGCGGACGCCCAGAGTTTTTAAGATTCGATAGCCGTCTCCGTCCGTGCCGTGCATGGCTGCGGCTTTGCCGCCCAGTGCCAGCACGACGAAATCGGCCGATTCGGTTCCGTTGATCCGATATCCGTGCTCCTGTGGTTCGATACTCTCCACCTGGAAGCCGGTGATCACCGGAATTCCCAGTCGGTCCACCTCCTGCAGGAGGACATCCCGTACGGATGCGGCGCTCATGGACTGCGGGTACAGCCGGCCGTCTTCCTCGGTGGTGATCAGCCCGAGAGAGTCAAAGAAACGCAGGCACTCTTTGGTGCCAAACGGTTCGAGCACGGTGTAGAGCAGGGAAGAGTCCCCATTGTAGCAGCTGACGTCGACTTCCCGGTTGCTGAGGTTGCAGCGGCCGTTGCCGGTGGCCAGCAGTTTCTTCGCCGGGGCGTCCAGTTTCTCGTAGACGATGACGTCCGCGTCCGGACACCGGCGCTTCAGTTCAATGGCACAGCTGAGCCCGGAGGCTCCGCCGCCCAGAATGGCGGTTTTCATGGCAGGGACTCCTTTCTATTAAAGGTACGGAAGCAGTATACCCGTTTTAATAAAAAAACACAATTGGTTCGTCAGAGAATTGACGAAACCGGGAAAGATGGCTATAGTTTAAATGGACGAAATCGCACCTTTTGAGAGGAGAGCATCCGTGAAAGGAATCGTATTGGCCGGAGGATCCGGCACACGGCTGTACCCGCTGACACGGGTCACCAGTAAACAGCTTCTTCCCATTTATGATAAACCGATGATTTTCTACCCGCTGTCCATGCTTATGCTGGCCGGCATCCGGGAGATCCTCATCATCTCCACGCCTACCGACATCTCCCGTTTCGAGGACCTTCTCGGGAAAGGAGAACTCTTCGGACTCAAGTTGTCCTACGCGGTCCAGAATGAACCGAAGGGCCTGGCTCAGGCGTTTATCATCGGCGAAGACTTCATTGGAGACGACTCCGTGGCCATGGTCCTCGGAGACAACATCTTCTTCGGCAGCGGACTGGGCCACATTCTGCGCCAGGCCGCCATGGCCGCCAACAATCCGGACCACCCGAAGGCCACCATCTTCGGCTACTACGTGGACAATCCGGAAGACTTCGGCGTCATCGAATTCGACCGCAAGGGCAACGTCATTTCCATCGAGGAAAAGCCGGAGCACCCGAAGTCGAACTACGCCGTCACCGGCCTTTATTTCTATGACAACCGCGTGGTGGACTTTGCCAAGTCCATTGAACCGTCCGCACGCGGGGAACTGGAAATCACGGACATCAACAACCTGTACCGCGAAGCCGGGGACCTGGTCGTCACCCTCATGGGGCGCGGCTTCTCCTGGATGGACACCGGAACGGTGGACGCCCTGAACGACGCCGCGGACTTCATCCGCACCATCGAAACGCGGCAGGGAATCATCATCTCCGCCCCGGAGGAAATTGCCTACAACTCCCGCTGGATCTCCAAGAAAAAACTGCTGGAGTCCGCGAACCAGTACGGCAAATCCATTTACGGCGAACATCTGCGCCGCGTGGCGGAGGGCAAGATCCTCTATTCCTCCAAGCCGGGTGAGCGTCCGGTCTGGGGAAGAGAACCCGACGACGAGGACAAAAAGGAGTCGAAACACCACAAATGATCACCGTGACCGAGACCAAACTCAAAGACGTCTACCTCATCAAACCCAAACAGTTCGGAGACAACCGCGGCTGGTTCATGGAGAGCTATTCGAAGCGGGACTTCGAGGCGGCCGGCCTGAACATTGATTTTGTCCAGGACAACCGCTCCTTCACGGCGCTCAAGGGCACCGTGCGCGGCCTGCACTTCCAGCGCCCGCCCATGGCGCAGACCAAACTGCTGTCCTGCCTGCGCGGCCGGATCATGGACGTGGCCGTGGACCTGCGGCATGACTCGCCGACCTACCTGCAGTGGATCGGCGTGGAGCTCTCGGAAGACGACCCGACTCAAATCCTCATCCCCAAGGGCTTTGCCCATGGATTTGTGACGCTGTCGGATGACGTGGAAATCATGTACAAAGTAGACGCATTCTATTCCCCGGAATGCGACGGCGGCGTCCGCTGGAATGACCCGGACATCGGCGTGGACTGGGGCGTCACGGACCCGGTCCTTTCGGAAAAAGATCAACATTCGCCGTTTCTGCGGGATCTGCCCGCCATTTTCTAAGAGAGAAACGGCACTATTGGAGGATAATTCACTGTGAGAATCATGGTGACCGGTTCCACCGGTCAACTGGGATACGACACTGCGGCCGAACTGCGCGCCCACGGGCACTCCGTGCTGGCGGCCGACCGCGGTGAACTGGACCTGACGGATGAAATGGCGGTGCGTGCCTACCTGGACGCCTACCGTCCGGACGCCGTCATCCACTGCGCGGCCTACACGGCCGTGGACCAGGCTGAGCAGGAGCGCACGGCCTGTGAGCAAATCAACGTGTACGCTACGCGTACCCTGGCAGACGTCTGCGGAAAGCTTGGCATCAAGCTCGTCTATGTCAGCTCCGACTACGTCTTCGCCGGCACCGGTACGGAGCCGCACGAAGTGGGGGACCCCACCGGCCCGCGCAACGTGTACGGCCGCACCAAGCTGGAGGGCGAACTGCTGGTCGAAAAACTCTGCCCGAAGCACTTTATCGTCCGCACCTCCTGGGTGTTTGGCATGCACGGGCGCAGCTTCGTCCGCACGATCCTCCGCCTGGCGGAGGACCGGGATGAGATCAAAGTGGTGGACGACCAGATCGGCTCACCCACTTATACGAAAGACCTGGCCCGGCTCCTTTGCCAGATGGTAGAGACCGACAAGTACGGCACCTACCACGCCACCAACGAAGGCGAATGCTCGTTTTATGATTTCGCCCGCGAAATCATCGAGCAGTCCGGCCGGGAACTGTCCATCCTGCCCACTACCACCGAGGAATACGGCTCCGTGGCGGACCGCCCGCGCAACTCGCGCCTCTCCAAGCGCTCCCTGGACGAGGCGGGCTTCGACCGCCTGCCCCACTGGCAGGACGCGCTCCACCGCTTCCTCGACGAATTCGCCGCCGAATCCGCCGGCTGATAACTTGAAATACCAAGAACCGTCTCCAATTCCTTGGGGACGGTTCTTTTGCGTTGCCTTGATTTCCTTTGTTGGACGGTCTGTAGCATAGCGGCTCTGTCTGCCGGCCTCAAGAGCAACAGAATCTGTCATACAACAGCTGCTTATTTCCTCTTGACCCCGGCATCCATACCCGCTGTTTTGGCTGACACGGCCAAC
>Ga0181612_120670_pt1 | contig 49689 bp, 23 predicted proteins | sample HoacroProtozoa21_FD_119630 | JGI IMG/M metagenome (GOLD analysis project Ga0181612, IMG submission 119630) | Hoatzin crop microbial communities from Cojedes, Venezuel. Combined Assembly of Gp0051906, Gp0051904, Gp0051908
AAAAAGTCTGAAAAATTTAATCTCAAGCAGATCATTTTTTTAATTGACTCTATAAGGCTGTCTGCAAGATTTCGACATTTACATATAATGATAATGCATATTAGGCGGTGATTACCATGGACTTTTCTTTAATTGTAACTGATAATGAAAATAAATCCTATGTTCCTAATTAAAGAATGTAATTAAGTCTGAGTAGTTCAGGGGGAAAGAGACGCAAACATTGATTTTAAAATTGGGAGAATGGCACACTATAACAAAATTCCCTTCCTCTTTCTACTCTTGTTGAAGAGCAAAAGAAATCCATTCTCTCTAACGAAAATGAAATTGTTAACCCTGCTTTACCCTTTTTACTAACGATACAAAGTGATTTCTCACATAGCTTTATCCAGGATTTGAAAAGTCCCCTTGCTCACAAAGAAAATATTTTGACATATCAGCACTGTGAAACCTCTGGAGACTCTGTGAGCATCCCAAAGCAAGGGGAGGGTTGTTACCGGATAGAAAAAGCAACCTGGGGACTGGGAACAGAGGGGAGGGAGACTGAAGGTGGAGGTGAGGTCATCTGAGATCCATGAAAAACCCCTAATTTTAGTTCTAGGAGGTAATTTAATAAGTAAAAACTATTCTAGGTTATATTATTAGATGCCAATAATTTTAAAATACATGGGCTGAAAGCTGTCACCTTTCACAGTTACGCAAGGACTAGCCCTTAAAGAAACACCAGTAGACTACAACCAAGAGTCAAAGTCCAAGAGTAAATTTAAGAGACATAAAATGCTGGATCGACAACACATCCCGCAACCACCTCAAGGCAATCTCTCGGATGAAGCCAACTTAGCCACAAGGAGTTGAAAGAAGCTGTTATCTTTTCAAATAGTTCTATGCAGTAAGAAACTCTGGCATTAAAAAAAAAAAAAAAGTTGTGCAAGGGCAGTATGGAGTGAACTTTCAACATTTCAGGGCATGCTGTTCCCCGTGGGACTGACTAAAGCTGACAGTCCATCAGCTTGACCTTCCCTGCGCAAGCGCTCCCTAGGAACTTGAGTTTGAAAGTTCAAGTTTTGCATTTCTCATTGGCTGCTACAGGAACAGCCCCAGCAGGAAAAGTTCAGCATCTCTGCCGAGACTCTGCTCAGCTGGGCTCATAGCCCCAGCCTCTCCCAGGGGATGCAGAGAAAGCCAAAGGTGATCACACCAAAGTCACTCACCTTCAAAGCATATTAATCCACCCTCTGGAGAAGCAGAGAGCAGCAGACTGGCTGCCTGGTAGAAGACAGAAGAAGGAGATTTCTAAGGGAAGAATCTGCACTGAAGTCTCAACTTTGAGATGAAAAGACAGCAGTCCTAAACCAGCAAGACCATCAGCAGGGCCTTCGCCTGACTCGGCTCCTTCTGCATCAAAGAATAATCGTAAGAAATCCTGTAACACAAAGTGTTTGCTCTGTACAGAGGACAAATCTCCTCTACGACATCTTCAGTTTGGCTGTGCCTGTGCTAAGATGCTGAGGGACATACCCTTCTCCACTAAACACCTGGGATGAAGACTTAGATTCAGGCAATTAGTTCACATTAAAATAGGACTGCAGCTTTGCACATGAATATCTGGAGAAATCTGATCTACGAGTGAAAAAGAAAATTCTGTGCAACACAACTTTTGGGGCTGGTTTTTTTTGGTTTTGGTTTTTGTTTAAGAAAAACACCTGCACTGCCATTAGCTATAATAAACTACTCTGGTGAACAGCGAGCATCTCAAGGGCAGCTTAAGCAGCAGAACATGTTGGTCAAATAGTATTTCATATAAGCTTGTATTCAGAAATGGACTGTAAAATGGCACCACAGGGAACATGTTTATTGTTTCTCCATTTTTGTCTCAAATATTATCATTTTCCTTTGTTTAAGCAGGGGCATCAGGCTTTCCCCGCTCCCGCCTGTCCCATGCAGTTTGTAGCAAGAGTCTCCAGGGCATGTGAAATGATGCTCAACCCCTCTGCAGCCGGAGGGCTTGCACAGCTCTGCCTGGCTGGGGCAGCGTGAACAACGCTGTTAGCACGCAGCACTGGAAAGTCTCGGCCCATGTTCCATTGGTTTAGCAACTTTTGCAAAAAGTTCACTTCAAAAGAAAACAACCTATTTCCTGAGTGAAAACAAGGGGAACTACACAGCCTGGCAGGCACACCTGCTGTGTAAGGCAACTCACCTGTCGCTTTCATTCTGTGCACGGCCAAATGCCACCTGCACGAAAAGAACAACAGGGTCCCTGCTTGAGAACCGTCCACTGACTCCATCTCCCCCTCCTCGCTACTTCTGCCCAGCTCCTGAAACAAACTGCCACAGCTACCAAGAAAGCAACCGCCAACAACTTTCCCCCAGAGACCACAAGTGCTCCTGTGGGACCTCGCTCAAACATTAACACGTGCAACCACACACTGCACAACTGCAGCCTGCCACCGGCCCAGAGAGAAGAAAAAGACAGCTAAGCCGTTGTTTGGGTTTGGCCTGGATAAATGCCAGGCGCCCACTAAAACCGCTCTATCGCTGCCCCTCCTCAACAGGACAGGGGAGAGGAAACATGATGAAAGGCTCGAGGCTCGAGACAAGGACAGGGAGAGATCACTCACCAGTTACTGTCTCAGACAAAACAGAGTGAACCTGGGGAGAAAAGGAAGTTCATACATCACCAATCAAATCAGAGTAGGGCAATGAGAAATAAAAGCAGATTTTGAAACACCTTCCCCCCACCTCTCCCTTCTTCCCGGGCTCAGCTTCACTCCCAAATTCTCTCCCTCCTCCCCTCGAGTAGCTCAGGGGGACAGGGAATGGGGGCTGTGGTCAGTTCATCACACGCTGTCTCTGCCGCTCCTTCCTCCTCAGGGGAGGACTCCTCGCACGCGGGCCCTGCTCTGGCGTGGGCTCCCTCTCACGGGAGACAGTTCTGCACAAGCTACTCCAGCGTGAGTCTTTCACAAACTGACCCAGTGTAGGTCCTTCCCAGGGGGTGTAGTCTTTCAGGAATGGGCTGCCTCAGTAACTTGTGTTCCGTTTTCACTTTTTGATGAAAATTCCTTTTGTGTTTTGTCTTTGGAGTCAGTGTGTGTGTATACACATATATGGAATATACGTGTATGTGGATATATATATATGTATGGAAAATATACAAACAGGCCTTTTTTATCACTCATATGAAAATTTATTCAAGAGTGAATGTTCCACTCTGCAGATATGCTCTGTTTCAGAAGTGGAAGTTGAATGAGGCACAGGAGTCACTTCACTGAGCTGAAATACTTTAAGCAGGTATAGTGATGGAGGAGCAATCTGTGTCTTGAACCGCAAGGGCTGTATAGCTGGACCTCATCGGCATATGAGTAGGCATTTGAATTTCACTCTTCCCTTGAGCTGGAGCACCATCTCCCTCTCTTCGTTGGTATCAGTACGAGACACGGGATCAGTGTTTGAAAGTGGCAGCTTGACCTAAAACAGTATTACACCTTCCATGCCTTTAGTGCCGTCACTGGCTTAATCTCCCCGATACGAGCTCCTCGCCCGAAGCTGTGGTGCTAAGGCTTGTCTGTGAGTGTGTTGGCCACGCGCTTGCCTCGCATTGCTTGCAGCTTGCTGTAGTAGTGGTGTCAGTGGCCTGGGTGTGTTACACATGGCTTTTCACATTGAGCCACTTTGCTGAGCTTCCTCAGCGGGGCATGTTCGTTCAGCTGGTCACAGTAAGTACCAGTGCCTGCAGCTGAGGTGGGAGCAGAGGTCAGGCAGCCTGGTGGATTTGTGTCCAGGCGACGGTGCAGCTCCTCCTGTGGTGCGGAAAGGGCTGCTACAGGGAATATCATACGCAGCAGCAGATATTTTATAGGTGCTTCAAGCTGGCTGATACTCTGTAATCAGAAAGAGCGTATCTACCTTTTGTTTTTTAAGAAAACGAAAGGATATGATCTGCTGAAATAGACCTGTAAGTTGGACAAGGCAAGATTTAGAGAAGATTTTGAAGGAAACAGTAAGACATAGAAGAAAAGGGGAAAGAAGATATAAAAGGAAATTCCAAGAGTAAGCTCAGATTGCTTTTTGTATGATAATTGATTTTTCCCTTACAAAAGAAGATACCACTTGCGCAATTTACTGCTGCCAGTGGATTTCTGGTGTTTCTTTACATCACTCAGTATCAAAAAGATTTCATGTTAAGTTTTTCGCTTGCTCTTGCACATGAGTATTTTCTTGTATTATGTCCAAGAAATCCGTAGAAAACCAAGAGAAAATAGTTTTTCTGTCCCTGATGTCATTCATGTCTTTTCAGCTCGTGGTAGTGCTTCACATGTTGTCCTCACCTTACACTTTTTTGTAGGTCACGTAGTAAATTTTGGTTCTCTATCCCCATGTTCAGGGTAGTAATTTTTTTACAGATGCTGTCTCTTAGGTGTGTTAGCTAGGATTCATTTGCCAAGAATCATTTAGCCCATAAGGTGTCTAGAGAATAATTTCTTTCTGGTTACAATATAGGTTTTTATGTATGTCCAGAGTGTAGAAAGAAATCATTCTTTGGTCAGATATATTTTGGAGCATTAAGAAACTTCACCAAAAAAAAAAAAAGAAATATTGGATGGTTTTAATTCTGTTGTATATTGTGAACATTTTTTGAAACATTCTTGGCTTCATTTTAGCTTCTTCAACGTAAAGAATTACATGTACGCCTTCTTTGAGAAAGAAATTTGTATACTTGTATGCCATATATATATATAATTTTAATTGATCTTCACTGATTTTATTTGGAAGCAGCAATATGTGTATTATCCAACTTCCTTCAGTGGTCCTTATTGCATATTTCTTTGTCATTAGAGTCAGCAGGGTTTTGGCTGTCAAAACCCCCAACATTGTTACCTATAGATAACTTCTGTGGAGACTTAGTAGTGGTACCCTGTTTTGAAGAGTTGTGTTTGATTTATGTTCTGCTACTGGAAAGCTGAAACACCACTTCAGTGGCTGAAGAGAAGCTATTGGTGATTTATGCTGTTGTGGCTGAGAAAAGAATACAGCTCTAATTTTCAGGATGACTCTGCATTGTAAATACTCTGACCCAGCTTTTCATCTGTTGTACATTTCTTCTAAGACAATTCTATTTTAATATGTGACGTCATTGGTGATCATTTGCAGAGCGCCATAGAGTGTGCTGTTACACAGGGATTGTAGGAAGGACCGGTGTGCTTAGCATGGCATGAGGACAGTGCAAGGGGAACCTCAAAGAGCTTGTTCTGTACCTCTAGCTGGGTCCAGTTTCACACAACATTTTGATTTTTGTATTTTTTATCATCTGTCTCACAGAGTATGCGATGAAATGCCGCTGTATTGTATTTAGCCTTAGTGGTCAGGAATTTGGGTTGAGTATGTTGGTATTCACCGCTATTTATACATGTGCACATGCAGAGATGTGTATGTGTACAGTGACCATCTGCTTTCTTACAGTTTACTAGTAAGATTTTTCACACATTTGATTTAGGGAGAGCTTCAGTGCCCAAGGCAGCACTTACTAGGCAAGAATCTTCAAAGATACAAGTAATTCCTGTCTAGTTATAAGACTAATGGAAAATTTTGTTGTATTATTTAAAGTCATTCTTTTCATAATAAATAAATACAGAACAATGAAATAGCTTTGTAGTAATATCTGGTATCATCTAACACTTAAAAATTCATCTTCTCCCTGTTGATTTCTAATGAAGATCATTTTAATGCACATCTGAGAAGCAGCTTATTGGAAATAAAGGCTGAGAATGAAAATCAAAGGCTGTAAAAACATCCAGTTAATGGCTGGGATCCCAGATAACCAAACATTTTAATAATATATATGATTGATCTCTGTGTGGCTTTCTTTTTTATTAGCCACACAAAATACAAAGATGACCAATATTCTTCGTCATGTTTAAGTAGGAAAAAAACAGGACATTTTGCAAGTATTTTTCCTAAGTACTATAGAGCATTTTCAATGCATTCAGAACCAATATGATTCGCATTAAACTTCTCATAAACAGCAACTTTGTTGTTTTCCCGTCATTCACCTTGTATTCATTGGTATACCAACCACATTCCTGTCGTATTTTCTCTGGAAGTGTTGGTACAAAGAAAATGCTCGCCCTAGGCACATTTTTAAAGTTTTGTTGGTGTTCAATCTAGAAGGAAAGTGTTCCAGTTTCTATATTTTGGAAAGTTAAGGGTATTTCATGATTAATATGATGCCATTAAACTCTGTCTGGAGATTCGTCCTCTTCAGTGTATTGTATTCTGAGTCAGTTACATCAATGTGCTGGGTATCGAAGCCATTTCAAGTTTTTCTGAAAAGTTTCAAATAAAAGCTCTATTTCAAAGTAAGCCTCAACTGTAGAAACACATGCTTGCAAATCATTAAAAAAAATTATAAAGAATAATTTCAAGCAACTCTGCTTAGCACTTAGAATAAAGGTTGCAGTGGTTCACAGGATTTATAGCTCGTGCCTTACCTTAATCGTCATCACTGTTGTGTTGTGATTCGTGTGAACTGTGCAACCATTCAGCAAAATTAATATTAAAGTACAATGTGTTGCAAATAGTATTTTATCCATGCTGTTGCAAGAGAACCCCTCTTTTCATGCATGCAGAAGTTCTCCTCTTTTTCTTCACATGAGAGTTGGCTTCAGGGAATGACAGGGTCCTTGAGGTTGGAAGGGACCTGCGGAAGTCGTCCAGCTTCCCTGCTCAGGCAAGGCCATCTAGGGCCTCTTGCCCAGGACAGTGTTGAGACGGGTTACCAACTACGTCGTACTATGACTCTTTTCTCATTAAATGTGGACAATTTTCTCTTTGTTAAATGCAAAATTATTTGAGTAGTTTTAGGTGGAGCCTTCAAACTTAGGAGAAATAGAAGAGAGTGAAATAATAAAATTAATTTTGAAGAGGTACCATCAAACGTGAATACATTACTGTTTATTTTGCTTTTAAAAGATGTTTGAGACATGAAATATCTGGATTAGGAATAAGTTTAGAATATTTTTCCTAGTGCTGGGAGTTCTTCTTTAATTCTTTGTTTATTTCCTTCTCTGACAGCTCATTGTGCTGATAAATGTGTCCATGGTCGCTGTATTGCTCCGAACACCTGTCAGTGTGAGCCTGGCTGGGGAGGACCCAACTGCTCCAGTGGTGAGTTTTCACCTGCTTCTGCCTGTCTCATGCTCTTTCCACGATGTTGTCCTCTCTTCTGGGCAGATTGTCGTCGATCCTGTGCTTGGGCTCCTGCTTTCTGGTCAGGCGTTGTTCCCAGTTATCAGGTTACTCTGCATGACCTGATTTTTCTTCATTTACTTGCAAATGAAGTTATCCCACAGCAGCACTAAATGTCATGAGCTATTCTGTGCTCGGCAACATGCCAGATAACACAGAGCTTAGTAGCTGGAGTAAAGTAGGTAAAATCATATTTTAACTACAAGAAAATCTCAAATTTTTTGTTCTCCTAATGCCTAAAGTATGATGGTGTCAGTTAGTGTTTAAAAGCTATGAGCAAAGCTTCTTCACAACCCTATCCTCCTTTTTTGCTCTGCCACTGGCTCGTCCATTTTTTCTCTCACTCTGTTGCACTCCTGCATCATTATTTGCTCCCTGTCTCCTTCCTTGTTACTCTCACTAACTAGTCAAGTTTCCCCAGCATTCTTCTTCCCCTTTGCCAGGAGAGTGGGTGCGGGAGGTGAGAAGAGCAGGACAGGAGCATGAAGGATACATGGGGCAGGAGACCAGGGCAGGCTGGCACCTTTCCTGCTTGGCATGTGGTTGCAGTCACATGCAACCTGACGAGCAGGTGGTCACGTTTAATAAAGAAATTATGATGATCAAGGCCATCAGACGCTTGATGCAAGAACATAGCAAAATATCAAAAACACAAAGCAGAGTAGCAAAATAATATCAGTTAATGACCTGTTCAGTCACTGCTCTTTTGTAGACGCTTTGAGTGTAAAACCAGGCACGGCAGGCTGCAAGAAGGCAGTGACATCTGGACAGAGGGGAGAAACCCCTCAGTGGCAGGGCTGACATTTTTGTGCACTGTCCCTTCCTCCGTCAAGATAATCCTTTGTGCAGACCACAAATTGCTATCTTTTTCTTCCCTTTGTCTGAAATAGATTTTCTCAGAGTAGTTGTCAATACTTTTTTTAATTATGATTTGTTATTTATTCCATCTTTCAGTTCCCCTTTGTAAGGTCTTTGGAAATGTACTATTTAGGCTAACGTTACAACCCTGTACTTCGTTACAATCAAGTTCAAAGTGGGTTACTGCCTGTCCACTTGAAAGGAACATATTTTGGTCAATAATAATAAAATATGTTTATAATTTATGTTTCACAGACCTTATAAAATTCTAATTCATAAACCAGAGCTTGATGTCTTGCAAAGATACTATGGTGCTAGTTGGCTTAGTATGGGATTCCTATAAAAATAACAACTGTGAAAACCTTAGATCATCAGCAGGACAAAAATAATATGGTTGTATTTTCACCCTCATTTTTTTCCACTTAACAAAAATAGGGAATTTTTTTTTTTTTTTGCAAACAAGGTGCTATAGTGAGTCTTCATCTGGAACTGATCTGTTGTTCAGGCAGCATATTTTGTGAAATTTGAGAGAGCAAGCAGGAATAAAAATAATTAATAATAAATTACATGAGGAAGAACTTAAACATTTAAAAATTATTATATTTGTGGTATAGTCTTTGTATATACTTACATGTGATTCTTTTCATAAAGAGCTCTAAAGAAACATCTAGTTTTGCACAAGGCATAAAGCTGAAAAAGTTAGCAAAGTGATGTTGCTGTAATACTGATCTTAATCTTGTGTGCTAAATTGTGAAAAGAAGTTGTCAGAAAATGTTATCTTTCCTTCTGAAAGCCTGATGTATAGACCTCTTTTGTAGCTAATCAAACAGGCAGAAGAAACGTGTATCACTAGATAGCATAGAATGGGGAGATGCTGTTATTGATTGAGATTTCCGAGTCTGAAACTCGCAGAGAGGTCACTTTAGGTGAGACAGGAACCTCTAAATCTGTCTTTGGAAATAATCCTTCCTCTCACAGGATTTTCTAGAGTCCATTTCCCTTACCTGTCTTGTATAATTCATTTTGAGTATATGTGCAGCTCTTTTCCTCTGCTTCGTCCTCAGTTGGTTGCCTTTGATTGCTTGTCATAGGAACCTCAATAGCAAAAATACTTTCTGGTGTGCATTCGCAACAGGCCAAAGCTGAAAGAGCCTTTGTTCATGTACCTTTGAACAGTGTGGTCTCTGGAGAGGCTGGTGTTCCTCTAAAGGCTTCTGAGCGACGTTAGAGCTACCTTGAACTGCTGAAATTTGTTTCGGATCACTAGTGTAGTCCTAGAAGAAGGGGGGTAGTCTGAGGAGGAGAATATATTTGTGCATGTGCTAGAGGGACATTTGTTTTGGAATTTATGCCATTCCATGTGGACAAACTTCAGAAAGATGTTGCTTTCACCAGATTGTCCTTCTGAGTTTGCTGCTGTGAGTGATTTCCTTATCCGTGTGTCTGAGAGCTACAGCGCAGACCAAATTGAATTGAAGAGATAGTGTTGGAAAGACAGTAAGTGATAGGGTTTTGGCTCTGTAGCACTGAGTTTTATTGTTACTTGCCTTGCATAGGACGTTTTCATGTTTTGCCTGTAACTGTATTTTCTGCATGAGCCCCAGCTGGAGTAGTTTTAGTAACAGAAAGGTACAATGAGATAAAATGAAGAGATGCATTTTTTTAATAGTCATTTTGTTGGTATGGCAAGTTATTCATTCAAGAAAAATGCAAATTGCCATACTGTAATTATGCCTGTCATGTAAACATTTCAACCATGTACCTACTTAACTGAGTAATGCAAAGAGACAATGATTAGGCGGGAGACCAGTATTTTTGTAAGGCGGGCACTCAGGGATTTAATGGTTACTGATGACCAAATAAAATACCGTGACTGAAGGGGACAGATAATTCTCGAAGTGTGGATATTAGGTGAACTTCCCAATTTAGTAATCTTTTCATTTTCATGGACATGAATGTGTCGGAATCAACTGTTCTACCTAAGCACTAAACTTTTTTGTAAAGCTGCAGAACTAAACTTTTTCTTCCAAAGTACTATCCGTTCTCTGTTGGGATTGATTATTCTCACAAAGGAATTTAATCTGCAAGTATCTGAGAACAGAGTTTGTCTTATTGCAGCATCTGTCCATCTGCCAACCTCTCAGCTTGATTTTATCTGTTGTTTCGCAGTTGTATTTTGGGTAAATACAATTTGTGTTTAAAATAAATTTTTAAACCATATGCCATGGCTTCTGCGTGACAGTGGCTTTCTGGGTAGTAATTGCAGATAAATGCTTCCTAAATGCTGCAATGTTCTCTCCAAAAATGACAGTGATTGCGTGGACTGCATTGGTGCATTGTGCAGGAAGAGCTGAGTCAGCAAGCTCTCCTCCTTGTCTTTGCATACCACTGTGTGCTATGGCCTAATAACCTTTCTACGGACTAAACTCTTTGGAAGACTCTCATGTCCTTTTGTACCGACCATTACCTCCTTTTTGTGATGAGTCTTATCTAATTCCTAACAGCCTAGGTCAGTGGCCGCTTTCAGCTGAGGGAGAAGAGAGATAAAGGTTTGACTAGGCTGCTGAGGATGTCCTCTTTCAGTGCTTAGTTGTAGCCCAACCCATAACCCTTCTCTCCATCACAGCCTCTGGCTTTCTGAAAACCTTACATCCCAGCCGAGAGGAAGATAGAACTGGATGTATTCTTCTGTGATTAGAACCTGAGTGGTGGTCTTGGAATTTGGCTAATTAAATAATATCTGCTTGGGGAACATTTTCCATGCGAGATGTATTTTTTCTTCAGGTCTTTTCTTTTTAGCTAGTGGAAATACACCGTATTGGGCAATGTTTGCTTGCAGTAAGTTTCGGTGGGAGGTGATGGAGGAGATGTTGATAATGTACGTATATCTGAAAAGAAATACTACTTGGATTGAGACTTCACTCATTTGCAGAACACTTCCATTCTAGTGGGAGAGACGATAGTCATGTGAAACAAGTTATTCTAATAAAGATTTATTGACCAAACACAGTAGTCAGGTCAATGACAAATGAGTGGACAGAAGACGTGTTGAACCTATCCCTTGGAGCGAGTCAATCAGCACAACCAGCGCACTGGCAGCACCCGTTTGAAGGGTTTGTGAGCTTCAGGAGTAGAAGTTGATTGGTTCTGGGCTGGGGACAAGGACAGATTTTAGAAAAAAAAGACACAATGGTGAAGATAGGTATTGTTTATAGATTAATAATGTAACCAAATAGATCTTACTGAAAAACAAACCAACACAACCTTTCCCTCCCACACTGATTATTGTTGATATCAAATTTCTAACTTGCATGTGTCACATTGGATTGTTACATGTTATAAGAGCGTTTTTGAATACAGGTTGTGTCTAAAGCAGTCTTCTGTAAAAGTTGGTATTTGACTGTAGAGATGATTAAACCGTATTTTACAATTGTAGATTATGTTTTTTGCCTGTTTTCTGCTCACACTCTTGCAGTAGTATTTGCTGTAATACATAATATATGGACCTGATTGTCAGTTTTGAATGTGTGTGCAAGACAGATATGCATGCAGCCTAACGTGGAGCCCCACTAGGCAATCGGGCCATTCACTTTGTTTTTGTTCTTGTGCCTAGCAGTCCACAAATAATTCCTTCAAAATCAATAGGACGCTTTCTGAATAAGCTGGAGCAGAGGCAAAAGGCCAAAATCAATAATGTACTGGTTCGTCTGCAAAGGCTATATAGCCTTTGTGATCCCCTAGCTGGCCGGAGTAGTAAAGTGAAAACGGGATGATGTGTTTTTGGTTTATGACAAGTATGTTTGTGGAAATGTGAATAGGCATTTTCTGGTTTTATTCTAATCAAGTAATCTGAGATTTGTTTGAATTACTGATTTTAATTTGTAATTTGGTTCTGTTTATTAATCATAAACAGAGTTTCACTGGGACTCTAGTCTGAGGGCATGGGGGTAGATCAAGTGGCGCTAAGGTGTAATTTGGCTTCAGGGTTTTATAAAGCATGAGAAGAAAACCGGCTTTTTCCTTAATACATTAAGCTGAGCATTTAAAACTGGCATCTCAGAGAAACATCTTTTAACCTTTAAATGCACTTGTTGAGGAAAGTTTTAAGGTACAGTAGCTCTGCTACTGTCAGATTTTCTTCACTGTCACGGGTGTTTGTAAAGTTTGCGGATTCCGTGAAAATCTCACTGTTTTCTTCATGGGACTTGGCAGATGCAGACCATGGCAGAAACTGGATCCCTTGGCATAGCTTGTGTGAGACACTCACGTGAGCTACAAGCACTGCCAGTTTCTCAGTGGAGCTTATAATTTCCATTAACCCTGCAGAGGTGGATGTGTGACTGTTCTCCGCAGACACACGTGCACCCCAAGTGAGTCAGCCCCTTTTCTGTGGGTACCAGGTGAGGTGCCTGTGAGCATCGTGTGCGCTCTGATGGCACAGCTTGTGCATCTCAAATTGAGCTTCTTTGACCAAGGCATTGCTTTCCTTTTTGTTTGTCAAAAGCATTTCGACTAACAGAGCTTGCAAGATACGCTTAGAGAGCTAGCTCATCCTTAAGTTTTCCAGGCCATTCAGTGGGCTGTAGAAGTAGGTTCTGCTTTTAGCCACGTGCTCACACCACAAAGGCTTCTTTCCCAGAAATAAGAAAATGCTAAGCACAGAAGAGGAACTGCAGAATATCCTGACAGAGAGCTATTTGCTTCTGTGAATAATGTAGAGCAATAGCTCATTCAAGTCATGCAGAGCAGCCCTCCACCCCGACTTCCGAGCAGCCACGTGCACAAATGCATCCTGCTAGTAAAAGTGACAGTGGGCTGTAACCAGTCTTAGATTTAACCTTTTCTTATTACATGTGTCTTCCTCATACTCTACCCTGAATTCTTCTGTAATTACTAGTTCTGTAATTCCCCTAACTCACTTTTCCTCGGTTTTGCCAGATGAACTTACTTCTTTTCTTCTCTAACAAGACTGAACATCTTTGGGTTGAGAAACTAACCCACCAGCAAGTTAGATCAGGTGCAAACAGGGAAAACAGGTATTAATGGAACTTGCCATCACCTTCGTTGTTGACAGAGTCATTACAGTGTCACTGTGATAGGCGGTATCAAAATTTCCAGGGCTATATAGCAGCTGTGCTTTTCTAGAGTTCAGTATGATGATGTATTTTAAATTGTATTATTCACGTGTTTCATATAATTTCACTCCTATAAAGCATTTTGGTTTTTATGTTCTAGGGAAATTAATAGATTTTATGAACATGCTTCAGCATTTTGCTGAGTTACAGTTCCAGCCTTTAAGCAAAAGCAGTAACAAAATCTATTTTCTACAAAACTGAGTTATTAGTTTTAATTATGTTGAGATTTACTGAAGGAAGGCACTGCAGTAAATGGTGATAGTTTTACTAATTTGTAAGTATTTTCTGGATCAGAGATGCTTTTCATTTCTGCTTTTCACTATTTTGTAAACTCAGTATGTTTGTGGTGTTTACCTAAGTTGCTTTCTTGAATAGTATCTCTGTATTTTTTTTTTCTAGTAACAATGCAAAAGTATTTTTAGTATTGGTTGAATTTCAATCTGCTGTGTATATTGGCAGACTTACGTACTGTCGATGGCTTACTTAGCAGGTTTTCAGGGAGGTGAAGAAGAAAGTTTGTTGCTAATTTAAAAATTAAGGTGAACTTCAAGGCATTACAAAAATGAAAAAGGCTAATTTATGGTCCTACAAGGAGATCTGTGCAAAATCAGAATTACGGGCAACAGTCCATTTTGTACAGTGTGATTAGATCCTTAGAGTTTTGTAACTTTTCCTATAACAGTGATGATTTTTAACAGGTCTTATCTCAGTAGCAAGATAAAATGAACACGAAGACTCATCTGTGTGTGTTTCCCTTAGCAATTATCCAACCTTGTGTTCTGATGTCCAAAGCACTTTAAAGGGTCTTCTGAAATTTATGGCGTGTGAAAGGCATAGAGTTCCATTCTTTTGTACGATCTGAGAAACACATTTTTATTGTTCTTCCACTTCATGGATCAAAAGGCTTTTACAAAGTAAAAAAGAAAAAATCCCTAAATTAAATTAAAGCTTAGCATTTTGAATAAAAATCCTTTCTTATACACAAAACAAAAAGTAAGAATGAAAAATATGCCAGAGGGTAGGAAGCCTACCGTGTAACAAATGAAACCAGATAGAAACAAAAGACTCAAAGAAAATCTAGATATAATAGGAAATGCATTCTGGAAAAAAACACTACTATGCATTTCTGTGTCTGGGATGTAGGTAAAATAAGTCTTTTACTAAAAGACATTGATGTTTTATCATTATTATGAATGATTCTCTAAAGAAAAGAGACTTCTGATGTGCATGTGCATATATATTTATAACATACTGAGGTGACTAGAACAGCATATAAAAATATGTGGAGAATAATCTTAATTTTATTAAATAGACTTTGAAGGTTTGCTAAAGGATGTTTTTATGCTACTTTTCATAATAGCTGGCTTTGTTTTCTGTTTTTTTTGACTCATCTCTGAAATTCCTGTTTGCCACGTTCCACATGTACTGTCTTGCAATCCAGGCTGACACACAGGTTGATTTCACTAGCGGCTTAATGCATCCTCTCGAATTTTGAACACACTTGAGTATTTACAGTTTTCAGAATCAGCAGGATTTTACTTTTATTTGGTTTAAATCCCAGTTGGGAGAATTATTATCTATTTCCTATCCTGCAGAAATTTCCTAAGGGAAACAAATGCCATCAATTTAGATGCGCAGCTAAGAAAATTGTAAAAGCAGAGAGTAGTTTCAAGAATAATTTCAAAGCTTTCCAAAAAGGATAATGTGGATTTAGGTTAGTAACAACATTCGTGTTTTTTTCGTGATTTTTGCTTAGTGAATCAATGAATGTTGTTCTGAACACAAACCCACTCAGAAATTAAGATTGTTAAGAGTAGCATCTACATGGCTATGACTTCTTTCCTGTCAAGAAGGACATAAATCCTGTTTTCTGACAAAATTTTAATCTGTAGTGTGCTGTACTCCGTGTCTTTGCAAGTCTTGCAAGTGTTGTAATTATGGCACTCTTTTTGGGCAAAACAGTACACACATTTCCAGGTATGCAAAATACCAGACTATCTAACACATGAATTAGAATTAAATTTTCCTTCTGTTGACACTTGAAAGTTAGATGGGCGTATGTTGTTGACAGAGAAAAGGGAGGACTTGTCCTGGGTGTGTTTCCTTCCTAAAGAGTTGAGGTGAGTGACTCCTCTCACCTATGAATTTGAATGCCACCTGTGTAAAAAGTTATTGTGTTTTGTTGTGAAATTCTTAGTGAGGTACATAAGATTCTACTTAACTGCCAGTTAGCTATCTAAAATATAAGTTCCACTAATGTATATTTGACAAGCGTGTTTCTTGCTTCTGGAACAGAGGTAAGGGTCATTCTTCCAAATGCTAAACTCTGGACAGCCTTAGGGCAATTTATTCTAACAAGATTGTCAGTGGCGTGCTGCTTTGGGTAAATCAAAGTTTTCTCAGTGTTGGCCTATTTTACTTACACTGGCTAGCTATTAGTGGTGGTTATTCCCTGATAATGCAAGTCACTTGTGGACCCTGCTAGAAATGATACTATTTTTTTTATTTATATCCTCTGCTTCAAAAGACTGGAGTAGCTTTTAAGCAAGTAAAAATACAAACCAGAAGGTTGCCACTGCCCCAGAGAACCTGTGATTGAAGGAAAAGAAAAGGCGTAACACAAGGCTGGAAACACATAGGAGATAAGGAAGGAAGCAGACACTGATAAATGACTCTGGCAGGTAGTGCTTTTGACGGACTTTCCGCATCAACTTTTTGCGGACTCCACAGGAAGGAGGAGTTACAAGGTAGGAACGTGGAGGTGGACATCAGGGCAGTTTTATGACTTGGGGTGTGGAGAGCTGTGCCATGTTGCAGTGGCAACTTGGGGAGAAACAAGGAAGATGATAGTCTGAAAATGCAACAAAGGGTCTGATGTCACGGGCGATGTAAATGTGGGGGTTGATACTTGGATACTGGATGAGAAATGATAGATGAGGGATAGACCATAAAGGCCATGAAAGTAAGTACAAGGCAACAGAGACCTGAGAGTCAAAGGAGGGATGGAAAGGAAGGCACATAGATTTAGACTTGACCTTGATGTGACAACCTAGAAAGGAAGAACGGTCAGTGGAAGATGATGTTGAAGTCATGAGCAGCTTCAGTTTGTTTTACGTGGTGGCACAGAGGAACATAAACTTTCGCTTACTAAAGGCTGTGGCTCCTTGAACCTGTCTGAAGAAATTATGTGGGAGGTTTGAGGAGACAGAGAGACAGGAATTCTGCATATTTGCTACTGTTTGCTTATTTTACGTTTGTACTTTGCAATATTGCATTCCAAGTGAGGGAGCGTTCACTTTGTTTCTGCCGTCTGTGGCAGGGAATTTTGTTTTCACGTGTTCTAAAAGACCACAAAAACTTAGAAGTCTAATGCTGTAATAAGAATTTTCTCTGTTTTGGTGACAATGGTAGATATTTCCAGAAACACACAGCAGTGTGTGTGCAGAAAGACATGTAAACCGGAATAAAATCTCGTTCTGTTGTCCTGGTGCATAGAAGACAGCTACCAAAAGTGTTAGCAAGAAAAGTAAAGCTTAATTTTGCTATGATTCTTCACTTGCACATGCCATCAGCAAAAAAGAAAGCAGAAAGAGAAGAAAGATCTTAGGAAAAGCATTGCAATAAACATTGTCTGGCTTGAATATCATGTTATAAAGGAAACCGTAGTGTACTTAAAAGATAGTTGCAAGTCAGAGTTACTGAGGAGGTTGTTCTTCTGGAATGTTCTTTGACTTGATTTGACAGTGTTATTTTGTTCTCATTATAGGCCATTCTTTAGAGAAGTACGGAATTGTAGGTGATCAGGGTGGGTTTGTCAGGAATAAACTCGGATTCATTTGCACTTTTCTTTTTGTTGCCTTTTCATGAAATCAACAACAACAAAAAAAAGGCAGAAAAAACCCATACAAGCATGTGACCACATTTGGTTTAAAATATTGATAAGGAGCAATGAAGGAGTTAAGAAATTCTTCAGATACGCTTCAGATTATTATAAAAATTCATACCTTGTGCTATGAAATATCAGGGCTCCCTCCATCCCAATTTGCAAATCACCAGCCAGTCACTGAAACTGTGTGCATAAAACCACATCTAGCCCACCATAATGACAATGTGCATTACAGTTATTGTACTTGGAAATACAGGACTTTAAATCTTCGAAGATGCTACAAAAGGCCCCAAATCAATAGCAATTTGCATCACAGATTTCAATTTCTTCTTGAAGGTGATTTTTTCTCTGTTCAGTCCTTGAGCTGCTCCAGTTGCTGCTTGACACTCAGTTTCAGTGAGCGTGTTTTTATGATGGTAGACCTGTATTGTCTTACGGTTTCATACCTTGTCACTTGCTCATTTTAAGTGAGGGTTTATATAACGCAGGGCCCTTGTTCCCAAAGGCAAACTTTCGCTTTCACGGAGTAGCCTTTTGAGAGGAAAGCTCTCTGCCCTGTCTTTGTAGTGTTGTGTGATGTGCACAGCACGTACTGGGGTGACAATAAAGATATTCACAGATGAACAGAATGTATAAAAAGAAAAATGACAACAAGATACGGCATTAATACCACGGTGTTTGTTAAACACTCACTTCGATTCCCCCCACCCCCCGCTGCGTGAGGTGAAGGCAGAAAGGACCCTGTGAGTCTGCTGCAGAAGCCGGTGGGGACCGGTACAGCTATCTGGTTCATCTCTGTGAAACAGAAGCACCTGGAGTTTGCCTACAAAGTGTGAAAAGGCAAAGGGGAATGACTTTTGTGAGGAAGATGCTCTGCCTAAAAGAGAGCAGCATTAAGCCCGTTCTGTATGATCAATGCAGAGAATTGACCCTGGTTTACTGATTGGGTTTTGCATTTCTGCAGGATTCAGAATGTTTCCAGGAGTTACTGGGGCTGAGATACTTCATCCTTGTGTCGAAACCATTCTGAACATGGGGCACTTGTCTCTATACTTTGCCTCCCTTTCACATATACCCTGTGCTGAGACAGATGATTTACAGCTCCAAACCTGTTCGGAAGCCGGTAGCTGATGCTTTTGCGGGTGCGTGCATGTAGCGTTTGCGTATGTGCATGTGCCTGTGACCTTGGTGCCATCAGGACAGTGAGAGCAGCCATCCTGATTAAACTCCAGCTGACAGTCTGTAACCTGACGATAGTCATTAACCCAGAGACTATCCCATTCCACCAGCTTAGCAGCTGTGTGACTTCCAGCCCAGCTTTCTTACTGTCTGAATACTAGGAAGCAGCAGAAAGAGTCTGATGTAATAGTTGGTAAATTTAGCCTCCAAAACTAATTAAAAGTAAACAAAACTCACCACAGGAGACATTTCTCACCTTCTTCTTTTTCAGTGGTAAACTAAGCATTGGTTTCTGACAAATCACTTTAATTTCATATGGGGAACGTGATTGATTACCAGTCAGGGGACATAGAGGTAAAATACGTGTTTTATTCATCTTGTTCAAAGTTATTATTTATTCCCATTAATCCAGCAAATTTCTCCACTGATCTGCCCATAAATCACAGATAGATGCTAGGCTGGTGACAGACCTTGAGTAAAGGACTATTGTGCAATTGTACTACAGTGGGGCCAGCGTTGTCCTGGTGGAATGCTTCACCATTGCTCTGCAAATTGCATAGTTAAAATTTGTTACCCACCTGGCCGTTGGCAGGAGAACGGTCATGAGACTGGAAATCCTATTAGCAGCCGTATGATGCTTTTTGTTTTAATGATTTCCTGCAAACGTGATGAGAAGATCACGCCAGGAAACTAATAAATATTATGTACTGTGCAGTACCTGCTTTTACAGTAAAATAGTTGAGAAAAGTTCAAGTTCACAGACACAGCATGTTCACCTTGGACATCAGTAAATCTCCAGGAGACAGCAGGGCTCATGCCAGGGAGGCAGACTGGGGATGGGATTGTGAAAAGAGCAGAGGGAGTACAAGGCCTCCACTGCTTCAGAAGTGGAGCGGTTCCTAGGAAGGCAGTCTTGGCGCTTGGGTGTTGGATGCGATGGCAGATGCGCGGTAGTAGGTGTTCCCGGTCTGTGTGGCTCTGAGATGCGCTATGCCAGGTCTTCAAGCAGCTACAGGAGTGTTGTTGCACCAGATACCTCACCTCCAGCTGCTGGTGAAAGAATGCAAGCTCGCACTTAACAACCAAGAATAAGTCTTCTCTTGGCTGTCATGTCTTTGTATCTAGGGTGTGTTCAGGCCACAGTCGTCCTTAACTGAGCTTTCCACTGGAACAGTCATGGTCATGCGACAGTCTGAATTCTTCTGTTTATCAGACATGCCAGGACAGGTTGTTTTTAACTATTTTTTCTTTAATTACTCCAGGAGGAATGGCTGAAATTGAAGTTGTCTGTTTTGTCTGGTAGCAGGAGGAAGACTTATCTGAATCCAGACTAATGTTTCAAGCCAAAAAAAAATGTAGGGGTGTCTGCTCAATCACGACAGAACAAGCAACTGTGCCAGACATCTCACCACCCGTACATATATTTATGTGTACCCTAGAATAGCTGACTTCCTGACAACAGTTTGAGGACTGGTTAAGCATGAGTATTACACTTGCTATTCCATGCAGACATGTTGAAAACAAACATAGCGCAGTTCTGAATGAATGTGAGTTATCGTGGGGAAGGGCAACTTGCAAGACGCTATGTGCTGCAGACAGCAGCGTGTTGTAGTCCAGAACAAAACCCACATATCTTCAAAGAGAGAGGCCAACAATAAGATGGACAGTTGTTCTGTTAGGTTGACAGTATTTCTGGGTATATCTAATGCAGACAGTACTTTCTGGTGCTCTGTATTTTATTGTGTGTAGGTGCTCACAATATCTCCATTGTGGATGCATGTTCTACTGACCTCTCCTGGAAAAAGAAAAAAAAATTTAAGGAGTAGATTCTTTAAAAGACCCTAATCCCTTTTCATTTGTGTAGCCTGAGTGAGCAGCTCCTATAGCTGAATAATTCCTGCCCTGAGGAGGGTTCTTGAATTGCTTTGCATTAGTCTAGGAAAGTGTGCCTGTTCTCTGCCTGGCTTTTTTGCCCCGGGAGAAGACTGGGAGAACAATGGTTGTCAGTCTCCAAGAGGAGAGCCCAGGCTTCCAGTTGCTACAATGCAGGCTTTCCTGTTGTAGTGCTGTTATCAACAGAACATAAAAATAAAATCAGATCATTTGACCATATGATTAGCACATTCCTGTTGAACTCTAGGTGACCTTAATCTTCTGGCTCTTTGCAGAACTCCTGTGTTTCTCACTTAAGAAAAATTTCTTCCTTAACATTAAGGTTTTTCTTTCAATGCTGGAATAACCTTGGAGTGGTTTGCTTCTAGGGTTTTAATGGGCTGCATTGTGCCAGATGAGAAAAGATGCATTTGAATGATTGTGAAGACACACTGGATAACCACATTTGTAACATTCAGATGAAGTTTAACCATATAATAAGTAATTTCTGTTGCTTAGTGAAACACTTCTTGTGTTTTCTTTTGCCCTATAAGTATATTGCAAGATTGAAAAGGAACTATTTGCAACTATATCAACAAGTAGGAGCTTCTGGATTTGAAAAAAGTAATCTTATAATCTTATATTGAGTAAGCTTTGCAACTTCCCTGTGGGATTCAGACAGTTGTTTATGAATTTAGGCTACATTTTTTTACTTTTTTAAGTTAGTAAGACTTCTCTGTCTAAATGGAAGCTTACTGCATCCATAACTGTTTTTTGGTGGTGAAGGGTAATAATGAAGAGGCTAGAACTTGCCTTTACTTAATATCAACACATTTTAAAGTGTTTGCTTTTATGCTTAAGAAATTAATTTATGTGCATAAATTAAGTTCTGTCTGCCTGCCAAGATTTTTGAGGACCGAGGAAAACTGAGGAAGTACTATGTAACTATTTCCATTTTCTAACTTTTTTTCCTTTTTTCTTTTACGGTTGACTCATGGTATCTTGAGCTATTGTAAAAGTGCTGTAAATTTTTCCTTCTACCCCTTCAGCATGTGACAGTGACCACTGGGGACCTCACTGCAGCAGCCGTTGCCAATGCAAAAACGGAGCCTTGTGCAACCCCATCACTGGAGCCTGCCACTGTGCATCGGGCTTCAAAGGTTGGCGCTGTGAGGAACACTGTGATCCAGGGACATACGGAAACGACTGCCATCAAAAATGCCAGTGTCAAAATGGAGCCACCTGCGACCACGTGACTGGAGAATGCAGATGTCCTCCTGGATACACTGGTGCCTTGTAAGCAGCGGGTATATGATTTATGGGGGAGAGAGACAAGTTTTGAATAGTGCTAACAAGAGAAATGAAGTTTAGATTAACTTTTACCACTATGCTGTTGGCTGCTGTGTAGTACAGGGAAGTAGGGCTGGTGGCTAAGAAGCAGCTGGGCAAACCGTGTTGCAGTGCATGTTCAGATGTGTGGCTGAGAGCAAGCCCTCTTGATCTGGACTGCTAAGTAAAAGCCACAAAAAGCAGCAGCAGGAGCTCCTTCATGACAACCATGAAAACAGTTTGGCTGCAAGTCTGGAAAATCGCATTGAAACCCGCAGTTATTTGGCTTTGTCATTCTAGAATAGATTTTGAGCTTTGTCAGTGACAATGAACGAATACCAAGCAGTGTAGAAAGAAAGATCTTTAAGAAGAAATAATTCCAAGATTGCCAGGTCCGTTTCTTTAGGTTTGTTGCGTGGATGCTATACAGTATTCAGTGTGCATCTCTTATTGTTGGACTGCTTTTTGTTTCGTACTTTTGGCTGGAAAAGCTAACAACAGTGTTAAAAATAGAGAGGTGGCTGGAGACTGGAGCATGTGCCGAAGTAACAGTTGTCTCTGTTGTACCCCACCACCTCCCCAGCTGCGAGGACCTCTGTCCCCCTGGCAAGCATGGGCCGCAGTGCGAGGAGAGGTGCCCGTGCCAGAATGGAGGCGTCTGTCACCACGTCACCGGGGAGTGTGCCTGCCCACCAGGATGGATGGTAAAAACACTTGCTGGAATTGACACAACCCCATAAAACTTCCGTGTTTGTAGATTTTGGGCAGTGTCAGAAAAGAATAGCAAATGAGGATACCAAATGCAGTCTGCCTGTAAGCCAGGAGCAATGAGAAATGTGTTTTAGCATGAAGGACTGGAAAAAAATACTTGCAGAACTGTCTGTTACTGAAAATCCTCTGTTTCTGCCCTGCCTTTTTAACCATATCGGGTTCTGGGAAGCAAAAGACACGAACCGTCATGTGACGAGGCAACATCCTTTAGATTTTGGCTGGAAGTCATTCATTTCTAAATATAATTTGATATTGGGGGGAGTTGACACCATTATACATTTTAGCAGTGGGTTTTGTGCCTGTTTTCATATATACAGTATGCATGGCAAAAACCCCAAACCTTTAGATACTGTGTTAGATTTTGGTGATGGAAATGGGACATCAGAACTTTGACATTATCTTTAGACTTTCTACCCCTTTGTCAGTGGGTATGGAAAGAAGAATTGAACTCAGAGCTGCAAGCAGCCGCCCGTGCTACCGGGCTGCCAGCTCCGAGTTGGCAAATAGTGGAGTTGGGAGGTAATCAGAAGGCTGGAAGGTGATCAAAGCCCAAATAATTTCTTTAAATACCTTTGTAGATAATATTTAACAATAGTATTTATTAATAATGTTTTCTATTTAAATGTCCGTTTTGGGTGAAAATCCACATTTACTGAACTTTTAATTATCTCATGATAACAGAGATATTATGTTGAGATAAGCTGTGGCAGAGGTTAGTCTTTCACTGACTAGAAAACATAGCTATAAAGGATCATTTCTGTTTGTGTGTTTGAATAGCGCCACTCACCTGACTACCTAACTTGGATTATTGCCATTTTTACTTCTTGTTCTACTTCATGTTAGAAAAACAAAATTATTGGTCATGGAATACAAATGTTTGCATAAATTCTTGACTCCCTTTATGTGCCTAAATACAGCTAATGAAAAATGAGATAGCATATGAAGCAGTGATAGACATTTTATACTAGGGTATGTCTTAAGAAGTAAATTACTGTTTAGCCCTTTGAGTAATTGTCCGTTCCAAGTAGTTGTTTAAGCATAACTGTTAGTTTTAGATTTTTCAATTCTGCGTAACACAATTTTGTCAGTATAACCTTTTTTTGCTTTTCATGTAGGGAGGGTTTAAAGTAGCCAGGTGTAAATTCTGCAGTACCTGATGTTAGCTGAGATACCTGCATGTCTTTTGTCTGATGAAATGCCTTGAAACAGCTGCTTAAACATCTTAAGATTTGATGCTCCCCTAGCTACACAAATGGAGTTCATTCCAAGGATGTAAATAGCAGTGCAGAAATTCAAAACCCATTTAAGGGAAGCAGACATGCTACCTAAGCTTTTAGATATGCTGCTTTCAATGAAATTACAAACAGCTTTTCCTTTCAACAGAAAAAAACCCAACTTCTCATGAAGTGGTATAATTGGGGCATTACAGCAATTACTGATTTCTACGCCACTACTCACTGGAGGGCATTTCCGGATGTCTTGATATGTACTGCTCTTGATAAATCATTTGGGAAGAGCTTGACATCAATTAGTCTTAAATGTCTAAGTGTTTTCACTGTTGCTTAGAGATAGTGTTTTCCATTAGCTTTGGCTTCCAGAATGGAAATCCTAGAAGGTTATTCCTCCAGTGCTGAAACATGCCCCGCGTTTAAAGCTGGAGAAGAGTCTGGCATTTCCAAGATCAGCACTGGACGAGTGACACGAGATCTGCCTGATCTTCCTTCATTACAAACCTTTCTTCCTTGCCCATTCCAGCTCTAATCCCAAATCTAGTATTAAGATTTTTTTTTTTTTTTCTGCACATGTAGGGCATGGTCTGTGGTCAGCCTTGTCCTGAGGGTCGTTATGGGAAAAACTGTTCCCAGGAGTGCCAGTGCCACAACGGAGGGACCTGTGACTCAGCAACAGGTCAATGCCATTGCAGCCCGGGTTACACAGGGGAACGGTAAGAAAACTTACTTTTGCCAGGCTCCTGAACCTGCAAGAGGTCTGCTATGACAGAGAAAGTTAAGAAGCTGGTAGAAAGCAGAATGAAAATATCTGTGATCTGATGAAGAGTCTTATGAAATGTTTGCTGTGTCACTTAGCCGATGCTGGGTCACAGATTGAAAGTGCCTATGTGATTGCCCTTCTGTGAGGAGCTGCCTGGTTTCAGGACTTTCCTGGTATGGCCCATGCCCTGGCAGTGTCTGGTGAGTTTTCACTTCAGCAGCTTGCAGAATGATGCAGGTTGGAATATGGTAAAGGGGTGAGGAGGGAAGCTCTTGGTTTTGTGCAAATGTTTGGCAGTGACAGTGGCAAGGGCAGCACATTTGGTTCCTCTTCAAAGTGAGCAAGCTGCAGAGTTGTCTCCCAAAGTGTTTCATTCAAATGAAGAAGTGAAACCGCTTTATTTCCTGACATGATTGTTAAAAATTGTCTTTGGTAGATTGGAAAGATAATATGGCGAGGCATTATTTTTGAAGGCAGTGGAAAGTGATGAAAGAAGTGTTTTCCTGCATGTATATTAAACAGCACACAACTCATTTACTGAAGTCAGCACCAGCTTAATCACTGGGTCAGTACAGGGGATTTCTGCCAACAATACTAGGTATTATAACCATAGGCACTTCCTATGCGAGTGTTCACGGGACCTGGGGAGAACTATGCCAGACATAAGGGGAGGAAAACCTCATGAGGAAGAGAAACAATTAGTCCGGAGACATTTGGATGCCAAAATTAAATTTGCGTCTGTGAAGAAACAGTGCAGGAGGTGGTAGATGTGTTTAAAGAGACACAGACAAGTCAGCAGGGTAATCAAAGGAATATCCATAAGAGAGTCTGCGCACTGCGCTACACTGGTGCTTTTGAAAGCAATTCAATTTTTTGTCTTGGAATTTCAGTCTGACTTTAATCTGAAATGCCTTACAGGCTGCAGCGTTTTGGTCACTTTTGCAAGACTGAGCTCCCTCTTTTCCTGCAAAACAGGCTTTATTTGCGATTCTTTTCTTCTTCGTGATGCTCCAAGGGCAGGACTGGGTCAGAGGCAAGGTTGTAGACCTGGTTCTTATTTCATGTTAGTGGACTGGCAAGGTGGGCAAGTGTTACAAGAAATGTGTGGGCATTGGCTGGGCTAGCACATACATACCAACAGCAAAAAAGACAGTTTTTAAAAATGCTATTCTACACCTGTAGGTGTAACTTCAACAGCATTTGTCTGAGATTTCAGCATGGTGATGGCTCCTGGAACTTGGTCATGCAGGAGGAAAAAGAGGACTGCTAGAGCGTGTAACAGTTTCTAGGCGATCTGAGTTAACACGAAGGAATTGAGTGTAAACTACCTTGTTCTGCCTGATGCCCTTAGGCTGATACCTGTCCTCACTACGAAGCACAAAAGGGTCTTTCAGCGGTGGTGAAGATGTAATTAAAAAAAAAAAAATTGCAAGGTTAAATTTTGTCTAATTTGGCTGGCATTCCTGATCGTAATTTGGAGAACATTCATTCTCAGCTTTATTTGTATAACTTCATTAGGAAACATTTAAACAGGTTTATTAGCTCTATTATTATGCTACTCTTCTGAAGGAAAGGGCATTTTATTGGTGGTTTCAGTCAGGGCAGAGTTACGAATACCGTGAAACTTCTGGATAATATTGTCAGATTGAGGTACTGCAGAAGCATGAAACGTGTATACCCATTCTACCTCAATCAGAGGGCTCTGCTAAATTCTGTTACATCTTACAGTGCTTTATATCATGTATCTTTGAAATTCTCCTGTAATAAACCAGCAATCATAGGAAAAAAAAAAAGCAAAAAAACCAAAAAATGAAAGTATCTAAGAAAAATGGAAAGAGGCCACCAAGGAAATGCTTTCATAGGACTGAGCAAATAAGCAGGTTATGAGCTGATAACACCATTACTAATGTGTTGTATTATCAAGTTATATTTTTTGTACCATCTATAACTTGATAAAACTTACAGGTACCCGAATTACAGATGTTATGTGCCTGATATCACCTCTGGAGTTCACAGCACACCTCAGGACTTCAATGTGAGCGTGTTCTGGCCCTGAAGCTTTGGGATTCAGCTGGGGTGTTTTTTTTTGTCTACGTCAGCGTAGTGCAGTTTATAGGAAGCTTGTATTGAAAAATATGGGGATTTCCCCTGACACGTTAGCTATGGAATGTTTTAATCCTTGTCTCTGAGATGTGAACCTGTTGAACTGAGAGGTCTGCTCCCACACACATAGTCTAATATTTTAAGTGCACTTTGTGCTGGAGCAGCATTAGTGCATTTAGTAAAGCTGTGCTAGTACTGGCATTCTGAGTTTCAAGAATTCAGTTACGAAACACAGAGAAGTTAAAGCTGAAAGCATCAAGCTCATATTGTATCTCTTAAGTATATTGCCAGATGAAATTGCTATCCAGAAACTCACTGGTAAATGAGTTGCGAGCTTTAGAAGCAGGATACTGAAAATTGTCTTTTTGTAGTCAGGCTGGACAGCTAAACATACGGTCTGATCTGTCGATTAAATAATGCCTTTAATATGTAAAACAAGAAGCGAGTAAGACTGTTAGCTAAAGTAGGTATCTTCTAAAAAGCTCTGTGAATGAAAGAGGAAAAGTTTGGTGAAGAAGTCTCTTAAGATGTACTTTCCTTAAGGAGCAACAAAAATCGTTGCTACCCTTCCATATGGGTTAAAGTCAAGTCTTTACTAATTTTCACTTTCATCCATTAGAAAAGCAAGATGAAAAGGAAGGTTTTGGATTCCTGAAGATTTTTCCATGTCATCCTATGAGTTTTTGAAGGGCAAAATCAACAACAACAACAAAAAGGTTTAGAATGAAATTCTGAAAAGAAAAGTGTTCTGGAAACACCATGTGTTTGGAGACACGATTAGAAAATAATCTTGTCAGAGACTGCTGAGCGTGATTGCCAGGGAACTTCCTGGCTGGAGCGTCTGCAGGGGCACGGGTGTCTGCTGGCCATTCACACTATTTATTGCAAAGTGAAGCACCTAGATCACTTTAAAACTTACAGATGCACAGCTTATGAAGCAAAATACTTGAATATTTATTCCTTCGTACTTCGGGCCTAATATAAGAGGGTTTGGTTTGGTTCTGGTTCCTGGATGCAAAGTGCAGTAGTCTGTGTGTGCACATTGTCTCCTTGCTTGGAGAGAAGGGAGACCATTGCCAAAGGAATTTGCAGAGCTGGTGGTTTTCAGCCCGTCTAGTTAGGCAGCAAAATAAAACCAGAGACGGGCACTTTTAAATATGAAGTTACAGAAATTCCTGCTCTACTGAAGAGATGTTTTAGACCAGTATAAGAGGTTCCTCATAAACCATGTTTCCTTTAAATCCCCAAATTAGTAGCTAGGGGAAATAAAACTAACTGTTTGTCTGTTTTTCTAACAGATGCCAAGATGAGTGTCCAGTGGGGACTTATGGAGTGCAGTGTGCTGAGACCTGCAAATGTATGAATGGTGGGAAATGTTACCATGTTAGTGGTGCCTGTCTCTGTGAACCAGGATACACTGGAGAGCACTGCGAAACAAGGCTTTGCCCTGAGGGAGTTTATGGTCTCAAGTGTGATAAAAAGTGTCCCTGCCACATGCCCAATACGTGGAGGTAAGCTTTACACCCTTTAGCCTGTCTTCTTTCTCTGTATAGAGTGTGGAAATCCAAATATAAGCTGAAAATAAATATTTCTTGATTTTTTCCAGTACTTTTATGCAATCTGAAGCAGCTAAAGACTTGTAAGAGTATTTGGTATTGTCTAACCATATCAAGAAACAGTATATCAGCGAAAACCAGCTTTTGAATTTTAGGGCTTGCAACTGTATTTGATCTTAGTATTCACCACTGTATGTGGTCTCTGACCCGCGAAATAGATGTTACGACAAAGTGTCACCTTTGTCTATATTTACCACATGAATAAATCATTACGTTGTTCACCATAGAAAGTCAGTATATATGTCTCTCACACATTCTGGTGTACCGCAGGTGAGAAATAACTGAATTAAAATAAATGGATATATAGTCTTAAAAGTCAGACATGAAAGGAGAATCCATTTCTTTCTCTCTCTGTATACATATATAAGAATTGGTGTACATGACTGTTTTAATACAAAATTTCCAAAGCCTTTACAAAATGTAAATACACATTTCAAAAATACATTTTTTTCTAATTCAGATTATTTTTCTAGAAGGCATATAAAATGTGATCCCTGGAAATTTAATGAAAATAGTTTTCTAATTGGCTTAACCTTTTACTACCTCTCCTTATTCAGGTGGTAGTGGGTCCTATTTTTTGAGTTTTGTGTATCTTTGTGGATTTCACAGTGTTTCAGCATATTTTTGCAAAAATCTAAAAACCGTTTATTTCGAGACAAACTTTCAGTGTGTGGGAGGAATGTCAGATGTCAGTCAAGGTGAGCCAACATATTTATAGAACAATTCTGGACAGCTTTCTCTTGTTACAAAACACAGTTCTTCTGATGAAATACTTTGGCAACTGTGCATTCACTTACACGTTCACTTGCACTTAACTGCGTTACTAGTCGCAGTACTTTAGATAAGATTTGTGAGCGTAATCTAAATTTTTGCTATTGAAAATAGCACTGATAGAAATTTGCAGAAACTATGGACTGTCACATAGAATGCTGCTGTATGTTGTATATGAGATGCACGTTTGCTCAGATAAAACAAAAGCCTTTAGTCAGGATTTAGCAGTGATGTTAAAGCACTCAAGCCCATACTTGGAAATACCTGTTCTGTCAAAAATGACTTCGTGGATTGTGGTCTGAGTTGTTCAATATACCTTTCATTGACAAACCATGTGACAGCAAACTGAGTTCTCTTCCCTTTCTGTTCATAGGCTTTTACAGTTGTGCAGTTGCGTGCTTGCACTTTTGTTTATCCCATTTACTTCAAATGTCTTTTGAAAAAATACAGAGTTTTTGACGGAAAATCAAGCAATTCATTCTTTCAGCAATGCATTCAAGAATCAAGGGTCCATAATGCTGACCTATCTAGCTCTCAAAGTATGGTAGTAGACCAAATATTATTGTATTATGAATTATGGTGGCTGCTTTCCTGAAAATTTGTCTGCAGATCATTGTAGCAGCCTTGTTCGACAGCAGTGCATTACACTGTATTTCTGATATTACAGGGATTACTTCTGATTCATGTTCAACACAGCTGTTCCTTCATTTATACCGCTGGAAGACAGCTTGTGGTCAAATCAGATCGCAAATGTTCACATGTAACAGCAGCATATGGCTGGTCTTTTTTTGAACATTTTCCCCCTCTGTGTGATCAACGAAAAGGCACTTAACAGCCTTGTAGGTGTGGGAGCATATTTACAAGGGCGTAATGATCTGTGAGGAAAACAAAGGTTTTCATGACTTCACAAGTGTGTTTTTCCTGTATAGGTTCTTCCTCCTTGGGTCAGGAAGTGATTAAGACTACCAAATGACAGAAATCAAAGGGCATCTGAGTAATGGTACAGAAGACAAAACTCCCTGCGGACACTTTATGCTTTTGAGAATCTTTCAAAAAAGCCAGTTGTGTCTGGCTGTCTACATCTTTCACTAAATATCAGTCAGCCAGGAGACAAGTTTTTAAGCAGTTCGGGAAATATCCTCATCCCTTACTCACCTACCACAAGTACTATGTGGGTTGGCTGTAGCCGAAGGATCTTCTTCATAGCACTAACCCACTTAGCAGCACGGCAACAACCGATAATCCCAGGGCACAAAAGAGGGGGCACAACTCCCTCTTCAAATACACTTTGTGTGCCTGTAGGTCTAGGATTCTGTTAGGACTAATAAGGGCATTGATACTGTGAAAGCTTTTTTTCATCTGGGTATGACCACTAGTTTAGATAGCCTCGAAGAGGAGCTGTTGGTAGGCTTAGAGCCCTAAGTTACTACTTACATTCTTAGTATTCATAGATAAGGAAATGAAGTAAACGTTAGTTAAAAAATTGCTTAGCACCAAAAAATACAGCTGTAAAATATGTGTACGTAAGTCGCAGTATACAAGTATGTGTCTAGCCATTTTCTTCAAATACTTAAAGGTACAAAAACATTATGATACACCATAGTTCAAAAATGTATACATGTTTCTATTACTGTTTTATGGTTGAGGAAATTGCATCAAAACAGCTTTGGCAATAATTCGTAATTTGATTTTGGATAGGCTAAGCTACAGGGATTCTGCTGCTGCTATTGGTTGATGGCGGCTGCTGTGGATCAAAGGCAAGCCCATCCTTGTTCTTAGTTGTATCAACAGCCTTGATTAAATACGTCGTAAAGGATTAGATATAGATACATATATTTGTGAGATTTTATTCTTTTTGAGGGGTCCAGAGGACGGCAGCAGGTAACAACCCTCCTGTGCCAAGAGTTTTTTCGCAGATGGTTCTTCTCTGTTGCATCTTTTCACTATATATGAAAGGATATGAGCTTGAGTGCAAATCAGGCACAGTCCTCTGTGACTATGTGACACTATGAATTTTTCCCTTTTTACTCAACAGTTAAGAAAAAAATTAAAGTGAGTGCTAGCTGGTTGCGACTGACCACGTGAAACACCCTTCCTCACTGGGGTACAATAGCAGCGCTGTGAGTTGATATGAGCAGACCCTTGTGTCCCTGCCACTTCCATCCACAGTTTGTGGGGCCTGCAGAAACTTGTCATCCTGAAGATTTAGTCTGCAGGAATGAGTGAGAAAGACCTTGGTCTGCCTTCGTCAACGTTGTTGCTTAGTTTTGTGCAGGAATGTTCTTCTAGCCTAAACCACTTTCAGGCCGGGTTTTGTCATGCCTTTACTCAGGTAACACCTGGTGATCATTCAGAAAACGTAAAAAAAGGGCAGACTGTAGCTGCGTATTTATCTAGAAGGTTTACAAAGGAGGTTTGTTACATCTGTCTTAGAGCATATGCACTGGTTTCAGGTTTATCTCCAAGCTAAATCTGAGAAGTCCCTTTTTTTTTTTTTTTTCTTTTAAGCTTTTTCTGGTGATCTTCCACCACTGCTTCACGCCCGTAGGTAAGATCAGCTGGGATCATTCTGTATCACCAACTAATTTGATATAGTTCAGGCTGGAATTAGAGTTTATTCATGACATGAGCTCTAATGAGGTTTCTTTTGTGTCATGCTTTGTCTGAGATACATATGTAGGGTAGAGTGGAAGTTTATGCTGTGGCAAATGCATAGTTCATATAGTCTGGGTGTTTTTTTAAAGTCAAGATAAGGGTATCTTGCAATTTTGCATTTTTCTAATGGACTTGTACGTATGTGTACAAGAGCTTTTAATGGAAATTTTATCATACATAGGGTGCTACAGAATTTAGCTGGATATTGTAATAGTGAAACATCTGTATAAATCATATGAAAATCATGAAGGTCATCTGTGTTCTTCAAATACGGAGTATCAACCACCTACAAGTATTCTTTTGTCTCTGTACCGGGTAGGGTTGTATTTCCAGAAAGTGTGAACAAAAGACCAGGAATAAAAGCAGATGTGCTGGCAGTATCTCGCGACATCTCTTTATTTCCCTATCTTAATATATAAATCTTATTGCTAATTAAGCTAACTGCATGATAACCCATCAAAAAGCTTCAAAAGTGCTCCAGCTTCAAATTACAGAATACTAATTTTGGTGTCAATCAATAGATGTGCAAGTATGCCTTAGTAACACTCACTGGGGGGCACAAAATATCAATGCCTCTGCTTCATACCTAGTGCTTGCTCATGTGTCTGGTCTCCCCCTCTCCTGAAAGGGAAAAAAAAAGCCACAACAAAGAATAGTGCGATTTGTGTCTTAGAATGACAGTACTACTAATTTTATGTTACAAATATATTCTAATTCATGTCCTACTGACTTTTCAGTTGTAGACTGAAAAAATCTTTTTGTATTCCCTGTGCTGTATTCTGCCACTGATTAGAAACATGGGAGCTGGATCCAAAATGCCACTGGGTGCCTACAGGAAGTTATAAATAGGGTAGAAATCTGATTATCTTGCGGCATTGTGTGTTTTCATGATTTTGCATGTATTTTCTTTGCGAATGTTTCAACTTATTTCATGGCAGGTGTACTTATAACTGAACAAATTACCAGAACTGTTTACTGTGAACACCGTGAGTTTTGAAGCATTTCTGCATATATCATTTCGTTGAAAAGACCTTTCCTCTCAACTTGATGTAAACCAACTTAATACTGTCAAAGAGATTTAAGTATCTCCAAGACATCCAAATTCTTATGATGTCAGAATGAGTGAGATAATATATGGAGAGCAGAGTGCATCATGACATTCCAACCTTTATAATTCGTACTTTCCTTGATCAGCAGTATTTTGTCAGTTGGCAATGGGGAAGTCTTAGTTTGACAAGGGTAGTCTTCGAGTCCAAGAGCAGTTGCAACTCATATTGCATATTGTCATTACTTATATTATAGCACCTAAAAGTACAGTAGGTATTTTTGCAAACTTTCAAATGGTTGGAAAAATACTCGGTTTCAAATACATGAGGAGTCAGCAAATCTTGCAAAATCAGCCTCTTGTCATGGGTCATTTAATGCGTCTGGATGAAGGCACATTTTTTTTCCAGCACACTTAAAGGAACTTCACTTCAATCAGTGGCAGACAAGTATCTTTAAACAGTCTTCCCATTGTGAATATATTGGATTTGGATATTAAGGCTCTCCTTTGGTGAGAACTAAGCAAGTGCTTTATCTGCCAGAATGCTACAGAGTACCCCATTGTGTCCGCTTTTCCAGCACATACATCTTTGCACAGCTGAGGATGTCCATTTGTTATGAGGCAGCAGCTGTCTGACTGGCCCTTCAATGAAACTGCTGTTCCAGGTAGGGACAGCTGGTTTGCCACCAGGTATGGCCGAAAGACAGGAGATAGATACTCTCTACAAGGTCAAAGCTCTGATGGTATATATGACTTCTCCCCAGTGCAAATGATTTCATATCATTCCCAGAAAAATGCCAGTTGTCCTCTTTTCAACCAACAATTTAAAGAGAAGAGCAGGCTTGCTACTCACTGGGTGCTGTGTTGTTTTGTACTCGATGCCATGCTATTTTACTGAAGCACTGTATTTCTCAGACAATATGCTGCTGAGTTTGGACAGTGTTCTGGAAATGATCCTACTACACTTGGAGTGGAAACCTAACAGAACATTTTGGGGAAGTTCGTGGTTTCATCACCTTAATATTTGTAACCGTGGAAATCTATGGTAAAAGCTGTGTTTCAGATAGGTTTCTTTTCAACTAGCTACAGAAAAATGATACCTCTTTTCTTTCATGTCTTTCCAAAATGTCTGTATGTTGTATGATGTTACATTTCTTATCTTAATTGGCATGCATTTATATATACGTATGCAGAGCCCTTTGCTTTGTGGTTTGGGGAGTAAAACCGTCTCTATGCATAACTTGCAAAATCCTTTACACAACCTATCTATAATGGCATTTTGTTCTCGAGGGAGAAAAAACATATTGATGTAATGTTTAGTCCTGAATTACTTATCCTTTCATCCTTTCCTGGCAGCTGTCACCCTATGTCTGGCGAGTGCTCCTGCAAGCCCGGCTGGTCTGGGCTCTACTGCAATGAAACGTGTTCCCCGGGATTCTACGGCGAGTCGTGTCAGCAGATCTGCAGCTGCCAAAACGGTGCTGACTGTGATAGTGTGACTGGAAAATGCATCTGTGCCCCTGGATTTAAGGTAAATGGCTCTCACTTTCACGGTCCATTTTTGACTGAACTGCCTTTAGTTAAGTGCAAAATTCTTCAAGATGCCGGAGTGTCTTTTCGTCACCATGGGAAAAGAGAAGTAAGGATATTTAGGTACCACTGTGTGTATTATAAGACCCTGCAAAGGCAAAATTGGTGATTGGTTCTCAGTATTGAAATGAAGCCGTTTTAAGAAAGAGAAGTTAGTTGCTTTAAAAGACATTAATAAGAATGAGAGTGTGCTGTTCAGATGTGAACGAAGGGAGGAACGATACATTTCAGTCATTATCTTACTGCATCAACTCCTCATGCTTCATCCAGAGAAACTCTAGACAAAGGTGCTTGTTTTTACAGTTCAGGACAGGTTATTCTGCAGCTTTTACACAAGTTTGCTGTTACCTGTGCAATGGATGCTAATCTAACATAGAAAACGTTTTACAGTATGACTGTTTTTCTAGGGGTAATAACTGTGAAAACTTCAGCCAAACTTATTCTTAAAAATAATTTACATGTACACGTTATTTTCCATTAAACTGCTGTCTTACTGTGTTTTGGTTTCATAAAGGGCTTCTTTATTACTGAAAATACTCTCCATTGATCTAATGAAGTGCGGTTAGCTATGTGACCTGAGGTCTTACGGAAACTAACAGAAAACTAATGCTTACTGTAGACTTAGAAAGCATGAAGGACTCTCTCTCCCTTAAATTCAGGATAACTTAGTGTCAGCCTGGGACAATCATGGGCTGTATGTTTTCTGGCTTTTGTAGCACCTGAGTCAGTCTAGGTCATTTATAAGTTGTATTGTCTGAACCTCCTCAAACAGTTTTTAGACTCTATTTTTGTATAATTCAGGGTGCTGCCTGTGGTACTCCTTGTCTTCCGGGGACATATGGAGTAAACTGTTCATCTGTGTGCAACTGCAAAAACGAAGCCATCTGTTCACCAGTGGATGGTTCTTGTGCCTGCAAAGCAGGTAAGTGTGTCTTCAGATTAAGTTTCTTCTTCTGTAACCATAAAATGAAAATGAGTTTTTGAAGTAGAGAAGGAGAAAGAAACAATAAAAAGCAGACCACTTTGAATGCCATATTGCTAGATACTTTATGCTTCTGCTGCTCTGGGAGGTGAAAAATAGGAAAACATCTGCGTGAAGAAGAGTGCACACACCTTGTGTTCATGTTTCCTCAGCGCAGTTCTCGGTGGGCTGGATACTATGGCTGGGTAAATTACTTGTGTTAGCTGTGAGACGGGCTACCGCTTGTCTCTTGTGGCAGTGCTGTGGTCTGGTAGAAGGCCTGCTGGTATGCCATTCATCTGATGTCTGCCTTCCTAGTTGAAATACACAGCCCAGTTCCTCCTCGGCCTGGGTGAGCACCAGCTCCAGCTGCCACCCTCACCCCTCGCAGCGTCGTGGAGGGAGAGACTTCATCTTGCCAGTTTAACACTGACATTGGTATCTACTGGCAATTTTTTCTATGCAAAATATGCTTTTCCTGAACAATTCTCTGACAAAACCTTGCCTAACCCATTTCCCATCCTGTGCCCTCTACTGTTCTCTGCTTCCTCGAGAGAGCTTCTGAATCTCCCAATATTGGCGTGAGTGGACTCACGCTCTTCAACCCCTCTGCCTGGCTGTCTTCTCCCAACAGTAATTTTCATGGTCAGTGTACCTCCACCAGAAGCTGTACGTGCCTGCCCGCCCCTCTGTCTCCCAGCAGCACATGCCTTTGACTGGAACAAATATATCTCAGACATCTTCCAGCGCTGGTTCTGCAGGGACCTGTTAGTGTATAAAGGTCTACAGGTCCACACAGTGTTCCTGTTCAACCCAAAATATGCTATTGAGCTCCACTTAAAGATCTGGTTTTGCAATAGACTTGTTCTCTTTCTCACTTCTGCAATGAGGAAGGGTTTCAAGTCCAGCGTGCCTCAGCTGTGGTGCTGGATTGCTGCGAAGAGAGCAGCAGGCTGTTGAGAGCTCCCAAGCAAATCCCACGCCCAGCCCATGTTGTAGACCCCCTCCCCATCTAAAAATGTTTTTCTAAAAATACGTGAAGGTGGAGAGTGGGAGAGAAGTGTTAGAGTTACCTAGACAAATAGCCACTGTATTTGTCAGGGACTGATACCATTAAATCAGTCGTGTAGCAGATGCGGAGAGTTTCCAGCCTCTGCTCTTGCCAGAGACAGCGGAACTGATTTAACTCTGTTAAAGTAGCCAAGTAGCTAATGCTAAGTGGCTAGGTCATGAGTAGAAAAAGTATTCCTTGAGCCATGCATAATCCTATCTTCTTGTGCATCGTGCAGTTTTAGTCATCCCATGATGAAAAAGGGACAGCAAATGGTGAAATTAAGGTAAACCAGATACTTGTCATGTAAATGAAGGAAATGTGTAAATCCTGGAAAGACACTTGAGAGAAAGTGTCTCTATTTTCTAGCTAGTGTAGTACAACATTTTTTTCCTGAAATGACCCCTAAATACGAAGTTATCAATCCAGGGCACGAGGCAAGTTCATTTCAGTGCATGTGTTTTGTATAGTCTATTGATTAGGGTCAATGCAGAATTATTTTTCCCTTTGCTTACTGTAAACAAGGTACAAAATTAGAAACTTGGCTTGTGTCACTGCTGATGATAACGTGTGACTGACTCATGCTGCTTCTCTTGTATCCAATATGTGGTCACATTTTAAGAAATCTATTTACATTTCTGTCTGTCCAGTGCACAGTCTGCGAATCATTGCTGTCAGGCATAACTAGTGGTGAATGCTGCATTTTAGAACCATTTCCCGTTACAATTTTTTTTGTACTTGGAGAGATGTATAGAAATGATCTAAAAAATCTGCAGTGTATCCTTGGAGAAGTCCAGTTTATGCACTACTTTCACGTTTTCTCTTTTTTTGTGTCTAAGACTTCTGGTAAAACCATATTGCAGAGCTCCCTGTATTGAACACTGGTGGAAGAATTAAGAAAGCAGCAGCTTAAGTGTAGGGAAAATATTCCTAATTTTATTCAGGCTATGCCTTAAAACTTTCAGTATTCTTTAGTCCTTCTCAGTGAAATTTCAAGGTGTCTGTTTTCATTTCAGATCTCCCATCAGTTGCTTTTGTATGTTGGCAGCCATCTGCAAATGTGTGCTGTGCACAGATGTTACAAGGTGCCCTTTAGCACCTTTGTTCAAACCTGGACAAGTCCTCAGCTGAAACTGCTGATACTAGCCTGTAGTTAGTGTTACCCTGGTACTGTTCATCTCCAAGAGATGCCACGTGGTAGCCAGAGGGAAACATGTCCTCAGAGAAGAATGGGGGAAAACCTGATTAATTTCTCACTTTCCTTCTTATTTTTGGCAGGTTGGCATGGTGTAGATTGCTCAATAAACTGTCCCAGTGGTACCTGGGGACTTGGGTGTAACTTAACTTGCCAGTGTCTTAATGGAGGGGCTTGCAATGCTCTGGATGGAACCTGTACCTGTGCCCCGGGCTGGAGAGGAGAAAAATGCGAACTTACTTGCCAGGTAGTTTAATAGTTTCACTGAATTTTGCACTGTAAGATGATACTGGGCAGGCAGACGTTCCTGTCATTCTTCTAACTTCATGGGGACAAGTCCCTAAGGAGCACTGCACCTCGTAGCCCATATACCACAGGGTGCAAGACCAGTGACAAGCACCAACAGTTGTTCTGGAAGAACTCTGATGCGCAGCGCACCAAAGCTCACGAAAAATGACTACACAAAAGGAAGTTGCACAGAGGAATACTATTTCTGCTTTCACAGTTCAAAGTTGAACATCAAACTTCTCATCAGCTGCTTTAGAATGTGTTGAAGAACACAGAACTGAATCTTTCCCTTTCTGTCAGCATCAAATGCTATCCAAACTGCTTCTTTTAAAATACTTGAGATAAAAATTATGAAAGAAAAAAATGTACTGAAAATACAATCCACATCAAAGAACATAATTTTAATTAAATTAGCTTATATCTATGGTACAGTATGAAGAACTTCCATTCCTTCTCTGTGAGACATGAGAAGGCACTCTTACTATCCAGTCCCATAACAGGTCTTTGCGTTCTAATGAGGCTCTGACTTCTACTATCTCCTGGACTCTGAGAACTCCAAAATTAGAAATCATTGTGCTGACAAAGGCATGCTCCTCATCAGTTCTATTCCACCTTGTAATATGTAGTTTGAGGAAGCCATAAAAATACATGATTTCAAAATCTAAAGCGTAGTAAAATTCAAAACTGATCTGTTTTGTTATGTGACTGTTTGGTTTCAATTACATTTTGTACACAAAATTGAAATATTTTATGAAAAATGGGGTTTTCCAGAGTCCATCTTTTCCAGTGATGGACTTCAATCTTCCAGAAAATTTTGAACAAACTTAATTTTTTTAATAAACTTCTCTCTGCTCTCCTTTTCCTCTCCATTTTCTCGTCTTCACTTTTGCAATGCTGTTTGCGTAGCAGGTTGTGGGTTTAATATAATTGTAAAGGAATCACCTGAACTGAACACAAACCCTGTAAATTCCCCTCCCATATCACATTCAAGCTTCTGTCAGTTTGGACTAGCTCTACTGAGCAATAGCGTGGTAGGAGTAGCTGACGTACAACAAAAAACTGGAAACCATACCTTTTGTTTTGGATGAAAAATTGTTCTGTTGAACTGCTCTCAGAATACTCAGAAGTGATTTTTTGGGGGGTTGTTTTTGGTGTTGAGGTATAGTATACACTGATATAGTGAGTAAAGTGGCAAACAAATTCTAAAATATTCTGGAAAGCTGATTAGAGTACCATCTGTACATGTTTATGAAGTGTTTTCAACAATGCATCTCCATCAGAAGACTAATTTTTCTTTTTTTCTAGAGCAGATTTGTTTATCACCTAGTGTCTGATTCTGAGGAGTGATGAGATTCCCAAGTTCCATTAGCTCTTCCAAAACTGACTTATTAAAAAAGATAGGTGTTGTTTCAGGGCATTTGCTTCACTGTTCCAAATTTTAGCAAAATAATGCTTAAAAGCATTTGTATATCAGATAATTTAGCATGCCCATGCTCATTGTCTTTCTCTCTCTCTCTCTCTCTCTGTGTTAAATGATGTCCCTAAGCATTTCCATGTTTGAAAAGGATACTGTGCCTCAAAATTCCAGAGCAGGAGAATAAACAGAAAATTAATTCAAAGGTGTCCAGTGTTGTCTGAATTTTTTTTACTATATGAGCAGAGATTTTATTTAAATCAATTTATTTCAAGGTGTTTCAATAACTTCAGAAAATTACTGGTACTGCCCATATTGTTGTTCAAGATTTGATTGAAGTTTGGACTTCAGTCCAAACAGATAGCGGACTAAAAATACCATTTTTCAGCAACATAGTTGAGGATTTCCTTTCTTTCCAAATCTGATTATATGCAAAGGAAATGCTTAATCTTTTCTTTTTCTTTCTATAAAAATGTAATGTTGGGATGGGCAAAAGGCTCCTTATACTCAAGTAATGCAAAATTTTGTTCTGCTTTAGACTTGAAAGGCTGGGAATTGAATATCTAAATCCTGTGGAACTCGACAGAAATGTAGGCATGAACATCAAGGAACAGCAGATGAATTTTCGTATAGGTTTTATTGTGATCTTTAATGTGACTGAGACCAGTTTTTAGCCTCAAATTTAAATGACTGGGTTTTAAACCTCACATGTATTTTCCTTTTTTACCTTTGCTGTGGGTAACTCCAGAAGTATTACCTTAAATGATACTGTAATTAATTCTTTATCTTCCCCTCTTAAATGAAAGAATGAAAATGTGGGACGCTAATATATTCCAAAAGCCAGAACCATTTTATATTAAGAAAGTGGATTACAGATTCGGGAGAGATCTGTGGTTGCTTTTTGAGGCAAGGCTGACCAGAACTTGTTATCCTCTAGCTCACAGCTGTTGTCATCTCTGGATTGTTTTTTTTTTTTTTGTTGCCACAGGACGGTACATATGGTATGGATTGTGCTGAACGCTGTGACTGCAGCCACGCGGACGGTTGTCATCCCACCACGGGTTACTGTCGCTGTCTGCCGGGATGGTCAGGTACAAAAGAAGCTGTCATGAAGGACAGTGAGAGTTTCTGCTATGGTGGGGCTTGGTCTTGCCTTTTGGTTTTGTGGGTAGAGGAGGAGTATGTGGGGTTGGAAGGAGAAAAAGGTCAGTTCTGTGGCTCTTGTGTCCCTCTGTGACCCACAGGTGTGGAAAGTTTGTTGAGTGTGGGATCCGCAGAAAAATGGGAGTAGAAGGGGAAACCTTGAAACTTGGGTGCCTCCACAGCATGATTACTTATGAAAGTAGTGAATAACTGTAAATATTCAAGGTCGTGCTGACAGCTCTGGTAGGTAAAGCATCACATCCAGGAGCTCAGAAAGCTTTGCTCAGGCAGCCAAAAAGAGAATAAATCATGCAGAAGCTGTACTGCCATTGGAGTTTGTCAAACTTTGGGAAAAAAGAAGTTTTGCTGCACATTTTTTGTTTTGTATGAAATTTGTGGCACTTTTTCCACAAAGTTTCTTCAGTGTTTTCGTTGTTGTGTTAAGAACTATACATATTTAATTATTATGAAAATTTGTGTTTGACACTGTTGTTGCATTCTCTTCTTTGTGGAAAGCAAAATTTTTTGAAAATATGATGAAACTGTGAAGAAGGGCAAGCTATCATTGAATGTTCCCTTTATCTTTAGGAGGCAGTTTTTGTTCTTACGTAGCTTTCTAAGCTCTAAGTGTTGGGAAAACTTTCCCATCTTCAATAAGCATTAATTGACACTGCAAGTTTGCCCCTCTTGGAGTGTTCTGGACTTTGTGTCTTACTGTGATACTGTAGTGTTGCAAGGGTCAGATTTCATCTCACCCCTCTGTATGGAGTCCTTCTGTTTAAAAATGAGAAATTAGCATGAAAAACACACATTAAATGAACAAAGCATATTTCTGCTGTGAAAGAAGGGAGGGGTTTTTTGTGACTGCAGATATAACCTGGCATTGTTTGTTATCCACTCACTCATTTACAAGTTAATATTTTTCTTAACTGACTTGCAGGTTCATGATATAGTTGCTTTCTCAGGTGTTTCCAGACATAGTAGATGGAGGTAGAGCAGACACTCTGAACCAAGTCATTTATTTGACAAGTTTAGCAAATCATTGTGCTCACAGAAGTTTGTGTGGAGCTTATGACTTCCTCAGATACAGTCTTTACTGAGTTTTTTTTCCCAAACTTTGATTTTTGTATGCTTTTTATTTCTAGCTCTGTAGATGGATCACAGACAATTTGTTCGAAGTACATAATACTCTGTTTCTGCAGTTCAGGTTGATTAGTTGTAGCTGATTACAGCTTACACGGTGCTTTTTCTACTTTCTGTTCAGATGAACATGACTTTTATGACTGTTGGTGGGTAGGAAGTGGAAGTCTGTGGGGGATACAGATGTGGGCAGGAAGGGTTCCTGCTTTGCTTTGGAGGACCAACCCTGTTTCTTGTTTGTGCACTTTGTCTGTATACTAAACTTCTGCCAAGTTCTGTGAGAAAGCCTGTCTCACCATTGGGTCTCCCGATTGTCGCCCTTTTCAGCATGAAAGAGAGAGGCTTCCAGAGCCAGCACTCACCTAACTGAGCCAGGAGTTTGTTGGTTTTATTGTCTTTCCACAAGCTGCAGTGTGTATCAGTCACTCAGATAGCTCTGGAAAATGACTACCAAAAGAGTGCAAAAATAATAAAAGTTACTTGAATGAATAGTGGAGAAAATATTATCAGCTTTATGCCATCTATGACTATTTTGTGAGACACTACTTTGTGTTTATTTTGTTGTGATGTCAATGGCCTTTGGCTGTTCTTAGTTTCAGGGAGCTTCAGGTAATTGTGTGTGTGTGTGTGTGTTCGGACACACTGTGTCAAGCTTGTATTTGGATCTGTTCAAAATACCATTTCTTAAATTAATACACGTATTAAGCAAAGAATACCCACATTGAAAATATGAACAGTTGCTGATCTTGAGCAACCATGATGCAGGCAGTTAGAGCTGTTCACAAGTTCCAGAGGTACTGCTCAAAATACATCTTGTGAGTTTTCTAAAACTCAGACGAATCACCAGAGACCAAAAGTATGTTAATGGATGAAGCCAGATTAAAATAGGTAGTTTTGAAAGGCCATACTGAAAATCTAGCAACTTTTTATAACAGGTTATAAAAATTACCTTGCCGGTGTGATATAGCTAACCTGGGATGTGACAAAGGCTTCAAGCATACCACAAACCTTGACTGTGCTTGAACTCAGGTATTGAAAAGGAGACAATATTTTTGCCTTTAGTGAAATCTTACTTCGTCTTCATATTTAGGAAGGAAAGAGACTTCACCAGGAACAGACTTTGTGTGTGATTATAGATAAAATTGAATATCCGTCCCTGGGTGATGTCATCACAACAGCGTGTGTAAGAGGCTAGTTCCAACATGTCGGTGATGTCTAGACACACAGCATGACATGAACAGCATAGTTTGCTGTATACTCGGTGTCTGGAAAAATTCTCCTCCCACACTTCATGTGTCAGAGCAATACCCATGTGGAATCCAAGTCTTTGTGTAGATACTTATATTTAGAATCATTAAAAAAAGGAGAGAATGCTTTAGAAACAGGTTCTCAAATAGCTGCACTGTACTGTTACATTGCAGAGATAGCATTAGATTGTAGGATTAAGAAGGGAGGTTGTATACGCACTTGTGTGCATAATAGGTGGAGAAGCAGATGGAGGATTTGTGAAAATATCAGAAGGTACTAAAATGCAACAAATTATGTTAAAGTAATTGAGATTTTTTCTGTTAGATTTGTTAAAGTAACAGTCAGACTTACTGGTTTTTGAAGGTTAGTATTACCTGCCAAAAAAACCAAAGAGGGGGAGAAACTGATTTTGGATCAATCTAATACTTGTCTAACCCAAATGAAAGATTTAGTTGTTTAAAAACCATTGGGAAGGTAGTGTTAAAAAGCAAATACATTTGAAGAAGCTTAAAAGTGTCAGCTTGGGAGTCTTTTCTTCTTTGCCAACAAGAATAAATTGATTTATCAAAGGTGAACTTCCCCAAATGTTTTGATGCCACCAAAATTATATAAAGCTTCTGAAAAGGTGTTTTAAATATATTTTTCTCAGCCCTGAGAACAGAGCAGTTGTCTACACTTTGTGCAAGGAATTTGATCAGAGGGAATAGTTTATGTATCCCTTTGCAGAAATAAATGAAGGGTGGAAGATTTTTCCCTTGCTGGGTCACACGGTTATACGATAACGCTGGGGGTCAGGAAGAATGCTGTGGAGGGGGGGCGGGGGGGGAACGTCGCTGGCCCCCCTGGTGTGGTGCACGGCTCCTTCAGGTAGCGAGGCTGCTCTGAGCTGCCGTTGTCATGTACCACAGGGCAGCCTAGCGAATGTGCTACCCTTTACTTTGGTCTCAAGACACAGCTGCAGCTGAGCAGTGGGTCAACAATAAGATGCTGTATGGTTTGGGTTTTTAAAATAGTTTTTTCTTTACTGTTGAACATGCCTAATGTATTATCTTTTGCTTGTTAGGTCCTAGTTATGAATGAAAGTGTAAGTTCAGTTATTGACTATTGCATTGTCATGGGCTGTTAGAAAAATCAAGAAATAATTAAATCTGGTTCTAATTTGATTCTGTTTTAATTTAGGGTGTCTGTTTTTAATTTAGGTTATGTTGCCTAAGAGGATACTTAGATTTTTTGTCTTAAACAAAAGTGACTTCTTTCATAGGACTCCTGTTAGAAATCCTACCCTCTCTGTAGTTTACACCAAGTGCTCCCTACACAGCAGCCTAATTCTGCTTAGAAAAGCAAGAGTTAAGGGTGATGTTTTTTTCCTGGCAGTCTGACCATTCCATCACGTTCCAGGAGCCACATGACAGGATGGCACAAATGAGAAACATCCGCCCACGCAGAGGATGATGTCTGCCCCAAATGCTCTCGTCCCTTGACATTTTCACTGTATCTTATGAATAACTTCTCTTCGTTCGGAGGGAGCGCAATAGCTAGACAGTGGAGGAGAGGAAGAACCATTAAAATAGAAAACAGAAGGAAGATGCAGAAAGTGTACTCCCCCAATAGGTAATGAGAATTAATTCTCCTAATAATTTATACCGAAACTTGAAGCTGACTTCCATTAAAGAGTCACGTCTGCCACTTCTCTCAATGACCACAATCCAGCAAGCACCACGGTAACTGTTAATTTCATCCCTTAATCTTGTCTGTTCTGCAAGCAGCTGTCAGAACATAGTTTTTCCCAAATTGCCTAAAAGATTAAAGAATTCATATTCTTGCAAACTGAGATTTCACGTTAAAGCACTGTAAAAAGGGCAAAGGTTTTTCTCCAGTTTGTTTATTACCGTGTTACAGTAATGTGGGTTTTACTGATAACACATTAACATCGTGCTTTGTTGGGTGCAGTTCTGTTGGACCTTTCTGTTTGTGAAGAAATGTCATGTCATACTGATACAATGTTTGCTATATTTAAAATCAATTTCAAGTTTATGTGGTGCCACGGATTATGAAATACCAGTAGTCTGCTATCTGTACCAAAACAATAGCTCTGGTTTACAGAAGAGACAGATGCAGTAATACTAGCCTACGTTTTACCATTGTGCATAGTGTTCGTGCATACGCCAGAGCAGATAGGATGCTGGTGACTTTCTGCTGTGCCGGACACCTGCTGACGCTCGTCACATCGCCCATCACCAGATGTGTTGTTTCTCTGAGGAAGTGCTGTGTCTTTCCATGTGATCCTGACATTATTTCTGAGAGGCACATTTGTTGCTGGATTATGAGAGGGAGGACTGTCATCTGACACCCACCCCACTGATGCAAAGAATCAGGTCCCCAAGGAAGTGCGAACTGGAACTCTCCCTTGCTCCTTAGCTTTTAATGTGTACACATTTTTCCCCCTCCTCCGTAGAAGAAAAAAAGACATACAAGAGTACTGTTATGGGTCTCCCTTACCTTAAGGCTGAGAAATGACCTGCTGCTGGAACGGCATGTGCCATGCTGGCACCCTGGTGCACCCAAGCCGAGAACCTCTTTCAACAGCATGAGTTTCGCTCCACCGTGGCTGGTTTCTCCTGGGCTCCTGAAGTCCAGCTGTGATGAATATTCAGTGTGTTTGCAAAATGCAATCACGTGTGGGCACTGTGTGATAAACAGTGTATTTACTTCCAAACTTCGGGAGAGGAGTTTTTCAGTGAGAGGTTTGGCTTACCCAATGTCTGGACTTCACTGTGTCTGTATCTTTGTTGCCTGTGTGTTGTGGTGGGTCTTTATGTGGAAGAGATACCACTGTTTTAAAAGAAGAACTTTATATCGGTAGTTTAAGTACATTTATTTTCTACCTATCAAGAAGGTGAGAGAAGGAAAAGTAGTATTTTCTTGTGTCTGCCTAAAATGTGGTAGATGAAAAGCACCCCACTGGGGTGGATGACAGTATGTAGCAACAGCATGACCTTCAGAAAGAAACCGAGGATATCTCAGAAGTGGTTCTCCCACTAAAATTTGCAGGTACTGAAGTTTGCCTCCAACTTTGATACAGCAGTGTTTTTGTTGACAAGTTTTTGTAGCTGGCTTCCTAGCAAAACTTGTGGGCACAAACTCTCCTGCTGCCGCAGTGAAGAAGCAACAGTCTGAACTTCTAGTGAAAAATCTTTGATCCTTTCATTAGCTCCTTAATTTGAGGCACTTTTATTTAGTCTTCCGGCTACATTCAGCTAGGGAGCAAGGTAATTCTCTTTGCTTGAAGATGGTGAGGGTGCTTCTAAATAGTGCCTATGAAGTTTTTCACCATATCCCTGTGCTGTTTCTCCCCTTGCTTTGGGCTGCTCATCCATCTTTTGACAGAGAAGTAGGGAAGCAATTTTCACCATCAGAAGTCTCATATTGCTTAAATGGAAGTGATCTGGTCTGCATTTCTCTCAAATATGAAGAGTGAGATCTTGGACCGTAATGGAAATGTATCATTAGCTTTAATGACACCAAGACTTCCCCAGGTTTTGAGGGCTTGATCCTTCTCTTGTTTAGGCTGTTCTGTATCCAGTTTAGCTCTGACATATGGGAAGTACACCAATATACAAAAAGGTTTTAAATCTGAGAGACTATACTGTCCATGTGTTGTGAAGATAAATTGTGCAGCAAATGCACGTTCTTTGTGGAAAAAAAAAATTCTTTCAGAAGTTAGGATAACTTTTTATCAGACTAATGGAAACTTAATAAGCTCAAAAATAGCACTTAGGCCCATAATAAGTTTGCCTGGAAGAGCGTAAGAAATAATTGGTACATTTTTTTTCTGCCTGAAGTGCTAAAATAAATTAGGTCTCTGTTGATGTGACTTGGATGGATCATTGAGCCTTAACTTAGAAATATAGTATAGGGAGTATGTAAATACTCTGCTAGCATGGGCTGGTATTGCTAAAGAATTATTTACTTCATTCATGCAATTAGGAATGCTGGGGGAATGCTGATTTAGATGTGAGGCCCCCGGCATAAAGCACTGGGCATTAAATGCATGAGCATTTCTTCAGAGCAGCTTAGCTGAAGTTTATCATGACCATTCAGCTATTGCCTAGCAACTTGTGAAGGCCATCAAAGAGCTCTTTGTCCATAACTCTGGCAAAAACATTTCCTTGCAGATACCCTTATCAGTATCGAATCAACATGAAAACTTACGAAAAACAATTTTATTGCATAAAAGATTAATACTTGCTTGAAATTGTGGCAATCATAAGGCAGTACACTGTTGATACCATTGTTGTAAAAGCCTATTCTAATCTTGCATTGTAAGTTCTGGTAAAAATGTTTCTTTTTCCTCGCTAATTTTTAGCTTTTCTGTAGAAGCATAGCTTTCTTTGCTGAAATGTCATATAGAGCATCAGAGTCTGGGGTATTACTTTTAAATTTTTCAATCCTTTTAACATTTCTAACCTGTTCTTTCTCAGAAATACACATATTTTGATTTTTACAGCTATAAGTTGTGAAACTCATTTTCTTATTTTTAAGTGCCTTGTGAACTCACCTAAGTAACAGTGAGCGAGTGAGATTTAAACCTATTTTTATAAGTAGAAGTGCAATAAATCACTAAATGAATTAGTATTTCTGCTTTGCTACATTCATGCTTGACACACACAAAGGAGTTTGTGTTTGCAATTTGTGAAAACTGATTTTTCTTGTGATCATAATAGTGAATATACTAAAATTCCTTTCATAGTGAAACAGAAGTAATATTCAACACTCCTGCAGTATTTTACGTTGCCATAATTATTATTCAGTCATATTTAGGATGCGGCGTTTCTTTGCTAAGTAGAGGGATACCGTTCTTCACCTGACTACTTCCTTAGAAGGGGTGAAAGTGGGAAAGAGAAGGTAATTTTTTCAGTTTCCCTAATGGATAATTTTGCCTTGTGTGTACTGGAGGAACTTTTTCCTTTTTCATTTTTAATGGCAGTTGTTGGGTCTTTTAAGTATCGTGGCTCCATGCAGCATGGGGTCTGTTGTCTTTTCTGTCCCAGTGAGCCCAGTATCACCCTTTGACACCATGCTGTCATAAAGCATCCTCTGTGCACAGATCAAGGCGATATAATTGAGCCTGGTGTTATTGTATGTCACTGGTCCACATAATCTCAGATAATGCGCTATGGTAACTCTTGGCAACCGCTGACTTGTAAATAGTGACCATTGTATACTGAACACTGCTGAAACCCATTAAGACTCAGTGAAAAATGTCTTTTCTCTAGCAGGGTTTACTGAGTGAAGCTGTGTATGATATGACAGATGACACTCGTGAACAGAATGCCAGGCTCAGTTCTGAAATACTCTGCATGTGTCTGCTTGTGCTTTCACAGACATGTAAATTGGAGTTTTCAAATTTGGGAACCTCAAGCAGAGCACTGTTATGCATCTGAAATAAGTGGTCTTGTTCCTAAAAAAATGCTGTGATCTCATCCTGCTTATGTACATCAGCATCTCTCAGAGTCAAACCACTCTTTTTTATCTATTTATCCACAAATAGGTAGTTAATGAAGAAGCTGACCAGGGTACTGAGAAGCAAGTCTACACTGCCTCTCAGATGTAGATGAAGATAGGAGAAAGACATTGCCTATGCAGGCAAAAACGAAAGAGTAGTGATATAAGAAGCCTTTCAGTTTTTGACGGTAGATTTGTTTTAGGTCAGTATTTAGGGCTTTTAGGTGGCCCATATACTGTCTGCTGCTGGTTAGCATCTGGGTTCTGAAAGGCAAGTGCTTTCTCTCTTGCTGGCAGAAGTTTGTGCAATGTGTTGAACAACGTATGTGATTATTCAATCTGTTGATTGTCTTGCAGAGAAACAAACAATCTGAGGGTCTGGAGTTTCACCTTTCCTCTAATTAGAGAGTGGTCTTTGAATATAGGCAGCTTTACAAGGCACATGCTGTGGGGGTTGAGGAATCACCTCTGAGTCTGGTCTATCAGTAAGCAGTGTAGTTATTTTTCAGTGTTGCTACACGAGTAGGTTTTGCTCTTCAAAGTTAAAAGATTTTTTTTCATGTCACATGTGAAACTGTTTTGCTTTTTTAAGACTCTGGCAGCCAGTGAACCTGTGGCACATTTTGCTGGACATACTTACAAAGCAAGACATGCTTGTGGTTGGATTCAGTCCACTTTTCCCTTAGCGAAGGGCTTCATTCAGTAGAGGCACTGCAATAATACTTAATGCGAAGTACTGTAGACACAATACGGTCTGAATTCCACAGTGGTGCCTGCTGGCATTTAACACGCAGCGTGCTTTTAGAAGCAGATAGTGGAAAAAAACAAACATGAAAGTTATGTTTAATATTGCTGGATTGCAAAGAAAAAAAACCATCCTATGACTGGATGATTATAATTAGTGGTTTATGTTATGATTTATGTGTAGAGGTTCAGGTTATGGCCATTTTATAATCAATTTGTGCCAAAAATAGTTAGACAAAGCACTGGCTGACCAGCATCCTTAACGCAGTTGCTGCTAAGCTTTTTGGAATGCTCACATGGTGTGTTTGGAAACCCGTTGTGTGCACTACTTTTTTCCGTTTGGTGTGAGGGTTAGCAGTAATCAGCTCACCACTAATTAGAAATCACTCTGAGTCCTGTACCCCATTATTACACAAAATTGTGTCAGACCTTAAGAATTTTTACATTCAGAAGGAAAAGTTTCTGCATTGTCTTGTGTCACGGACTTCCCTAGCATAAAATTTGAAAATAAGCTTTTGCTGTTTTGAAACAGCCATTATGGAGGAAGCAAAAGCCATTATTTGCTTCATTTGAATTACTTTCTACTTTCAATTCTATTTATTGATAACAGTGGTGAAAGTGAGAGGAATAAAAGACCTTTTAAAATTTTTGTAGGTATATAAGTCTTGCAAGATTATAGAACTCTATACTATTGAGAGGTTTGCATTCATGTTGGTAGATCTTAAAGTGTCATCGGGCAGAAAGCCTGGAGGTAACATCCCATGGAGGTCTTAACGTTCCATGTAAATCTGCAGAAGTGCTTTCCTGTCACAGAACTCAGGATCAGCCCATATGTACATCTTGTCGAAACTGGAATATGAAAGAAATTAACTGTTATGGGGGAAGGCAGGAGCAGAGATGCAAGCTTACCTTCTTGTCCTATTTTCCTGATGTTAGTGATATATTGTAAACAG
>Ga0181612_126780_pt1 | contig 49568 bp, 43 predicted proteins | sample HoacroProtozoa21_FD_119630 | JGI IMG/M metagenome (GOLD analysis project Ga0181612, IMG submission 119630) | Hoatzin crop microbial communities from Cojedes, Venezuel. Combined Assembly of Gp0051906, Gp0051904, Gp0051908
GAAACTGCCGAAACAGCGGACCAAAACTGCCTGTTTTGGTCCGCTGTTGCTATTGGGCCGGTTGACAAGGAAGCAGAAACGGTGTTTTTGTTCTTCTGGAACGCCTCCTTTTTCGTGTTTTCAGGGGTGAAAAATGGTAATGTTTTCTGACAAAGTTGTGATTTTAAAGTAGGATTTCGTTGTGTATTTTCAAACCACCCAGGCTACGACACCCCTCCTACCTGCAGGAGGGGACTATTCCAGTGATAAAATAAAATCAAGAGTTATGACCGTTTTATCAAATAAATGTTTACTTTTGTAGCGCAATTGTATAACACTTTACAACAATGGAAATCTCCATAAAACGCAAGCAAACGGCATTCCGACTGAGGAGTGACCTCTTGGACAAACTCAAAATAGCTGCACGCCAGGAGAACCGAAGTGTCAACAACTTCGTGGAGAATGTACTGATGCAGTATATCCAGAAAAATCCGAACAAGGAGACTCTGGATGCCATGAAAGACGCCTCGGAGGGAAGATTCGCGGGCGAAATCGACATGACGTCGTTGGAAACTTTTAAGCAGTCGATTGAGGAATGAAGAAAATACGCTATACCACTAAATTTAAAAAGGATTTCAAAAGATACAGCAATCAGCCACGCAAAATAAAAAAACTGTGGGAGGTATTGGCTCTTTTAGCAAACGGGCAAATCCTTCCTCCTGAATTGAGAGCCCACGAACTGAAAGGTAATCACAAAGGATTTATGGAGTGTCATATAGAAAGTGATTTTCTTTTAATTTGGATGGATGAGACGCAACAGGAAATCGTTGCTGTCAGATTGGGGTCACACGCTGAATTGTTTGATTTATAATCATTACTGTGGAGGGGTAAACCACCTCGCCTACGGCACCCCTCCTACCTGCAGGAGGGGACTTATAGTGCAACCCCTTTGGGGGGGGGTGAATTTTATGAGAGCCACCTTCCGAGCGTGCGCCTTGCGGCGAGCACGCCCGGCTACCAGGTCCTCGCTTCGCTCGGACTGCACCTCTTGCGAGGTGAAATAGCTCTCAACCCTCGCCACCCTTCAACAAAAAAAGAGGCGCAAGAAAAACTTGCGCCTCTTTTTTAATCTTCGCTTTTATTAAGCAAGCGTTACCTTGCCTTCTTCGTCCTTAATCTTGCCTTCTTTAAGAAGCCAACCCAAACCGAGCAGGGTTTCCTCTGCGGAAATCTTGGCTGCCTTGGTGATTTCAGCTACGGTGAGAGCCTTACCGGCGGCTGCGAGAGCCTGGTAAACGTCACCTGCCTTGAAACCGGCGTTCTCAGCATTGATCACGAGAGCTGCCTTCTTAGCTACGGTTTTCTTGGCTGCGGCCTTGGGAGCTGCGGCCTTGGGAGCTGCTGCCTTAGGAGCTGCTGCCTTCTTAGTCACTTTCTTTTCTGCCATAATAATTTAGTAAACCTTTAAATATAATAATACTAACGTATCATCTTGATTTAAAAATCGCTGCAAAAGTAACACTTTATCTTGAAACTGTCTAATTTTTAGACAAAAAAGTGTTAGATTATTGTACTATTACGCTAATTATTTTCAATTTCTTGACTTAAATCAACGCTAAGATGCAGTTCATCCAGTTGGCTATGGTCGATTTCGGATGGTGCGTCGAGCATCACGTCGCGGCCGCTGTTGTTCTTGGGGAAGGCGATGCAGTCGCGGATGGAATCCAGTCCGGCCAGGATGGAGACGAAGCGGTCGAGACCGAAGGCCAGACCGGCGTGAGGGGGCGCGCCATACTTGAAGGCGTTGATGAGGAATCCGAACTGTGCCATGGCGCGTTCGGGGGTAAATCCGAGGATGCGGAACATCTTTTCCTGCAACTTGCCGTCGTGGATACGCAGACTGCCGCCGCCGAGTTCGACGCCGTTGCAGACGAAGTCGTAGGCCTTGGCGCGCACCTGTTCGGGATGTTCCTCCAAGAGGGGGATGTCGTCGGGATTGGGCATGGTGAACGGATGGTGCACGGCCATCAGGCGCTGCTCCTCGTCGCTCCACTCAAAGAGCGGGAAGTCTACTATCCAGAGGCACTCAAACCTGTTCTTGTCGCGCAGGCCGAGGCGGTCGCCCATCTCCAGACGGAGCGAACAGAGCTGGATGCGGGTCTTGTTGGCATTGTCGCCGCTGAGGATAAGCACCAGGTCGCCGTCCTTGGCGCCGGTCTTCTCCTTGAGCCGCTGCCAAACGGCGGCGTCGTAAAACTTGTCGATGCTGCTCTTCACGGTGCCGTCGGCGTTGTATTTGACATAGACGAGGCCCTTGGCGCCCACCTGAGGCTTCTTGACGAAGTCGGTCAACTGGTCCAGTTGCTTGCGGGTGTAGTCGGCGCAACCGGGCACGCAGATACCGCCGATGTAGGCGGCGTCGTTGAAGACGCCGAACGAGCCCGTTCCCTTGAGCACGTCCATCAGTTCGACAAACTCCATGCCGAAGCGCAGGTCGGGTTTGTCGCTGCCGTAGAGGCGCATGGCCTCATGCCAGGTCATCTGGCGGAGCGGATTGGGCAGTTCCACGCCGCGAATCTCGCGGAAGAGTTCGCGGGCCATCTCCTCGAAGAGACCGGTCACGTCTTCCTGGTCGACAAAACTCATCTCGCAGTCGATCTGCGTGAATTCGGGCTGGCGGTCGGCACGCAGGTCCTCATCGCGGAAGCACTTGGCTATCTGGAAATACCGGTCGAAACCGCTCACCATCAGGAGTTGCTTGAGCGTCTGAGGACTTTGCGGAAGGGCGTAAAACTGGCCCGGATTCATGCGGGAAGGCACCACAAAGTCGCGCGCGCCCTCGGGCGTGGAACCGATGAGAATCGGGGTTTCCACCTCGATAAACTGGCGGGCGTCGAGGAAATTGCGGATGAGGATGGTCATGCGGTGACGCAGTTCGAGATTCTTGCGCACGGCGGTGCGGCGCAAGTCAAGGTAGCGGTATTTCATCCGGATGTCGTCGCCGCCGTCGGTGTCGTCCTCGATGGTGAACGGCGGGGTGAGCGACTCGCTCAGGACGTTGAGCCGACTGACGATGATCTCAATGTCGCCCGTGGGCAGTTTGGGATTCTTGCTCTGCCGCTCGCTCACCTGTCCCACGGCCTGGATGCAATACTCACGGCCCAGTTTGTTGGCCCTGTCGCACAGGTCCTTATCGGAAGCCTCGTTGAACACCAATTGAGTGATGCCGTACCGGTCGCGCAGGTCGACGAAAGTCATACCGCCCATCTTGCGCACGCGCTGTACCCATCCGGCCAGGGTCACGCTCCGGCCTGAGTCAGAGAGTCGGAGCTCTCCGCATGTATTCGTTCTGTACATAATGTTTAGTCGTTTTTCTGAGGATGCAAAAGTATAGCATTTGCTGCGAAATACAAAATAAAAAACACAAAATTCCGTTAAAACTCTACGCGTACCACTTTACTTTTACTATATTTGCACCGTCAAAATGATAAAATCAGTTTAAAGGATTGTAAAATGAAAAAATTATTATTGTTCACCATATTGCTTCTCGCCGGTACGGGCATCGCCTCGGCCCAGAAGCAGGCCGACATCAAGTTTGACCAGGTCAGCCACAATTTCGGCAAGTTTTCCGAAGCCAGTCCGGTGCAGACTTGCGTCTTCACCTTCACCAACACGGGCGACGCGCCGCTCGTCATCAATCAGGCGGTGGCCGCTTGCGGCTGCACCGTGCCCACCTACACGAAAGACCCCGTGGCGCCCGGCCAGAAAGGCACCATCAAGGTGACCTACAACGGCAAGGGCAAATTCCCGGGCCCCTTCAAGAAGTCGATTTCCGTCCGCACCAACGGCGCCACGGAAGTGACGCGCCTCTACGTGATAGGCGAGATGACCGAGGCGCAATAAGCCTCAGCGCGATATCCGGCAATAAGAAAGCGATGATATTCTGCTTTTCCTCGACGGGCAATACGGCTTGGGCCGCCCGTACCGTACAAGAAAAGACAGGCGAGCGCCTGGTCTGGATTCATGAGGCTGTCCGCGAGGACAGTCTCAATTACGTTTTAAACCCCGACGAGCGCATCGGTCTGATGTTCCCCGTGCACGGGTGGCGTCCACCGAGAATCGTCAGGGAATTCTGCGAGCGCCTGACCGTCGACGGCGCGGAGTCGCACTATACCTACGCCCTCGTGACGGCAGGCGACAACATCGGCGAGACCATCAACATCCTGGAGGATGACTTACGCGCGCGCGGCATCACGCTCCACAGCGCCTTCTCGCTCATCATGCCGGAGTCGTATGTGGGTCTTCCCTTCATGGACGTGGACAAACCGGAGAAGGAGGCCCTGAAGAAACGGAAGGCGGCGGAAGATCTCGACCGCTATCTGCCGATGATACTGGAGCGCCGGAAAGGCGAGCGGCATCTCGTCGTGGGGCATTGGCCCCGCATCAACAGCCGGCTCATCGGCGCGTTCTTCATCAAGCGGCTGATTACCGACTGGCCGTTCCGCGTGGACTGGCGGAAATGCACACGGTGCGGCACCTGCGCCCGCGTCTGTCCCGTCAGCGACATTCTCCAACTGGGGGAAGACTTGCCGCTGTGGGTGCACAACGACCGGTGCCTGACCTGTTTCGCCTGTTATCATCATTGTCCCGTCAAGGCCATTGACTTCGGCGGCAGGACACGCCACAAGGGGCAATATTATTTTGAAAAGAAAAAACAACAAGGAATATGAAAAAGAGTTTACTTACACTGACGCTTCTTTTATGCGCCGTCCTGATAAGGGCGGAAGTACGCCCCTACCCTTTCCCCACGGAAGTGCTCCAGCCTGACGGTACGACCGTCACCGTCACGATGAACGGCGACGCCGACTTCTGCTGGTTGACGCTCGGCGACGGCACCATCGTCGTAAACACCGGCAGGGGCTACTATGTGGCCGCCCTTGACAGTGAGGGCAACCTGACCGTGAGCGGACAGCTGGCCCACGAACAGGGCACGCGCACCGCCGCCGAGCAACAGATCATCACGCGGCAGAAGGCCAACCGCCAGCGGTATTTCGCCGCGGAAGAGGCCAAGAAAGAGATCAGGCAGCGGCAGCGCATCTCCATCAGCGAGACGACCACACCGTCGTACTTTCCCCATACGGGCACGCCGAAGGTGCTGGTGATTCTCGCCGCCTTCAAGGACTCGGCCTTCTGCGTCACCGACCCGAAGGCGTCGTTCGACCAGTATCTCAACGGTGACGAACAGACGGAAATGGGCTGGGGCGAGCATTACAATTACGGCAGTGTCAGGACCTACTTCAGCGACATGAGTTTCGGCGACTTCACCCCGCAGTTTGACATCGTGGGTCCGGTGACGGTGTCGGACACGCTGGGCGCCTATGGTTACAAGAAGGGCAACGCCAAGGCGCGCACCTACGTGACCGAGGCCTGCAAACTGGTCAACGACAGTGTCAACTTCGCCGACTACGACAGCGACGGTGACGGCTACGTGGACCTGGTCTACGTCATCTATCCCGGTTACGGTTGCCACATGGGCGCGCCCACCAACACCATCTGGGCGCATGTGGGGCAACTCACGTCCACGCTGACGCTCGACGGCGTGAAAATCAAGCGCTACGGCGTGAGCAACGAACTGAACCGCACGGCGGCTTATTGGGCCAAATACGCCACGACGCCGAAAATCGCCGGTATCGGCGTGTTCTGCCACGAGTTCTCCCACGCCCTGGGTCTGCCCGACCTCTATCCCACCTCCACGTCGGCACAGGTGGACAACCAGGAGATGGAATACTGGGACGTGATGGACGGCGGATTCTACAATTACCACAGTTACCGTCCCTGCGCCTACAGCGCCTGGGAGCGCGAGACCATGGGTTGGATGACGGTCGATACGCTTTCAGACGACGTGCAGGGCCTGGAGATGCTGCCCATTGACAACGGCGGCAAGGCTTACCGCATGCTGAATCCCGACAGCGAGACGGGCCGCGAGTACATGATGCTGGAGAACATCCAGAAGACCGGTTGGAACGGCAATGCCTACGGTCACGGTCTGCTGGTGACGCACGTCGACTATGCCAATGAGACAGTCAACAGCAGCGACCTGCCCAACAACACGAAAGGACATCCGCGCGTGGCGGTGGTGCCGGCCGACAGTCTGGTCATCTCCTACTATCAGGTGAAGGCGGGCAACCACACGTCGGCGGAATATACGGCGTCGCACGCCGGTGACCCCTTCCCCGGAACAAGCGCGATAACGGAGCTCAATGACAGTATGGCGCTGCCCAACTGGCTTTTCTACGCCACCAACGACTCGCTCTCGGGCAAGGTGAACCAGGCTTTGGCCAACATCGCGGAAGACTCCACGGGCATCGTCACCTTCGACTATATCAACTACAACAAGACCGTGACGGGCATCGTCAGCGTACAGACCCCGGCGGCGGCCCGGAAGGACGACAACATCTACGACCTGCAGGGACGCCGCGTGGCCGTTCCCGGTCGAGGCATCTATATCCGCGGCGGCAGGAAATATGTCGTGAAATAATGATCTTCATGCGATGGAACAACGGGTGAATCCTTTTTTCGAAGAATACGCCACGCCGCACCACACGGTGCCGTTTGACAAAATCAGGTTGGAAGACTTTGAGGAGGCCTTCATGGAGGGCATCCGCAGAGACAACGAGGAACTGGACAAAATCATCAACGACCCGGAGGAACCGACGTTCGACAACACCATTGCCCGCACGGACAAGGAGAAGGGCGACCGGTATTACGACCTGTTGGACAATGTCTCCACCGTGTTTTACAACCTGCTCAGCGCGGAGACCAATGACGAACTGGACGCGCTGGCGGACAAGATGAATCCCATCCTGACCAAGCACGCCAACGACGTGAGTCTGAATCCGCGGCTCTTCGAGCGGACGAAGTATGTGTATGAGCATCACCGGCCGCTGACACCTGAGGAGGAGATGCTGCTCAACGACTGCTATGACGGGTTTGTGAGAAGCGGCGCGCTGCTCGACGAGGAAGGCAAGAAGAAGTTGAGGACGCTGACCCAGCAGGCCAGCCGGTACGCATTGCGCTTTTCGCGCAACCTGCTGAAGGAGAACAAGGCCTTCACGCTGCACCTGACCGACGCGAAAGACCTGGAAGGACTGCCCGAATCGGCGCGTGAGGCGGCGGCGCTGACCGCCAAGCAACAGGGAAAGGAAGGATGGGTGTTCACGCTCGACTCACCGAGTTACTCGCCGTTCATGACCTATTGCGCCGACAGGGAATTACGCAAGCGGATGTACATGGCCAAGAACACGGAGTGTACGCACGACAACAAACAGAACAACCTGAGCATCTGCAAGCATCTGATCAACCTCAGGAGACAGTTGGCCCAACTCCTGGGCTATGAGACCTACGCCGACTACGTGCTCAAGCACCGCATGGCGGGCAACGTGGAGACGGTCTACAAACTGATGGACGAACTTTCAGAGGCCTACCGTCCGAAGGCGGAGGAGGAAATCAGGGAGGTGGAGGCCGTGGCGCGCCAGAGCGAGGGCGATGACTTCGTGCTGCAACCGTGGGACATCAGTTATTATTCGCACAAGCTCCAACTGGCGCGTTACAACCTGGATGCGGAGATGCTCAGGCCTTACCTGGAACTGTCGAACGTCATCAAGGGTGTCTTCTCCCTGGCCGGGCGGCTCTATGGCATCACCTTCAAGGAAAACAAGAATATTCCGGTGTATCATCCTGATGTCAAGGCATTTGAGGTATTCGACAAGGACGGTACTTATCTGGCCGTATTCTATGCCGACTTCCATCCGCGCGAAGGCAAACAGAGCGGTGCGTGGATGACGGAATTCCAGGGTCAGTGGATTACCGACGAGGGCGAGAACGTGCGTCCGCACGTGAGTGTGGTGATGAATCTCACCAAACCGACGGAGGACAAACCGGCCCTCCTGACGCTCGGCGAGGTGGAGACCTTCCTGCACGAGTTCGGTCATTCCCTGCACGGGATGTTCGCCAACACCCGTTTCGGAGCGCTTTCGGGCACCAGCGTGTGGTGGGACTTCGTGGAACTGCCGTCGCAATTCATGGAGAATTATGCGGTGGAGAAAGAATTTCTCCGCACGTTCGCCTTCCATTACAAGACCGGTGAGCCCATGCCCGACGAACTCATCGACCGCATCCACAGGGTGCGCAATTTCATGGCGGGCTACGGTTGTATGCGGCAGGTGAGCTACTCCCTGCTCGACATGGCGTATTACACGCTGAAAAAACCGTTTACGCAGGATATCGTCTCCTTCGAGAAGAAGGCGTGGGAGAAGGCCTTGGTGATGCCCCAACTGCCGGACACGTGCATGACGGTACAGTTTTCGCACATCATGTCGGGCGGTTATGCGGCCGGCTATTACAGTTACAAGTGGGCCGAAGTGCTGGAGGCCGACGCTTTCAGCGTGTTCAAGCGGGAGGGCATCTTCAATCCCGACACGGCACAGCGCTTCCGCGACTGCATTCTTTCCAAGGGCGGAACGGAGCATCCCATGACGCTCTACAAGCGCTTCCGCGGACAGGAGCCCACCATCGACGCCCTGCTGGAGCGCAATGACATCAAGCCGAAAAAGAAAAAAGCATGAACGACCGACACAAACAATACCTGCTCGACTTGCGCTACCTGCGCATGGCCCGCATCTGGGCGGAAAACAGTTACTGCAAGAGGCGCCAGGTGGGCGCGCTCGTGGTGAAGGACAAGATGATCATCAGCGACGGCTACAACGGGACGCCGAGCGGATTCGAGAACATTTGCGAAGATGACAACGGACTGACCAAGCCCTACGTGCTCCATGCGGAGGCCAATGCCATCACCAAACTGGCGAGGAGCGGGAACAACAGTGACGGGGCGACGCTCTATGTCACGGCATCGCCCTGCATCGAATGTGCCAAACTGATTATCCAGGCGGGTATCAAAAGAGTGGTCTATGGAGAAAAATACCGCCTCAGCGACGGTATCGACCTGCTCAAAAGGGCTCAAATCGAAGTGATTTATCTCAATCCTGACGAACATGCAACAGAAGAATAACAAATACATGCCGGTGCTGCTGGCCGTCGCCGTGGTCATCGGTATCCTCATCGGCACCTTTTTCGCCAACCGCTTTTCGGGCAACAGGCTCAACATCATCAACACGGGCAGCAACAGGCTCAACAACCTGCTCCACATCATTGACGACCAATACGTGGACACGGTGCACATCGACTCGCTCGTGGACAAGGCCATTCCCCAGATTCTTTCCGAACTGGACCCCCACTCCGTCTACATCAGTCCGAAGGACGTGCAGATTGCCACCGACGACCTGAAAGGGTCTTTCTCGGGCATCGGCATCGAATTCAACATCCGTCAGGACACCATTCACGTGCAGAACGTCATCAAGAACGGTCCTGCCGAGAAGGCGGGTCTGCTGGCCGGGGACAAGATCGTGAGCGTGGACGACCAACCGTTTACCGGCAAGGAGGTGACCAACCAGGAGGCGATGCACCGGCTCAAGGGACCGAAAGACACGAAGGTGAAACTCGGCGTGATGCGGTACGGTTCGAAAGAGGTGCAGACTTTCACCGTCACGCGCGGCGAGATTCCCGTCAAGAGCGTCAGTGCCGCCTACATGATAGACAAGCATACGGGCTACATCCGCATCAAGAGTTTCGGCGAGACCACTTACCCCGAACTGCTCATCGCCCTGGCCACCCTGTCGCAGGAGGGATTCGACAACCTCATCATCGACTTGCGCGACAATTCGGGCGGTTATCTGCAGTCGGCCGTCCAACTGGCCAACGAGTTTCTGCCGCGCAACAAACTCATCGTCTACACGCAGGGACGCAAGTCGCCGCGCCATGATTACCGCAGCGACGGCAAGGGTTCTTACCAGAAAGTGCCGCTCGTGGTGCTCATCAACGAGGGTAGCGCCTCGGCGGCGGAAATCTTCGCGGGCGCCATCCAGGACAACGACCGCGGCACCATCATCGGAAGACGGTCGTTCGGCAAGGGGCTCGTCCAACAGCAAATCGAATTTCCCGACCACAGTCTGATCCGGTTGACGGTGGCCCGCTACTACACGCCGTCGGGACGCTGCATCCAGAAACCTTACACGCTGGGCGACGAGAAAGGCTATTCGCAAGACCTCATCGACCGTTACGAGCACGGCGAGTTCTTCTCCGAGGACAGCATCAAGCACACCGGACCGGAATACCATACCGGTATCGGCCGTCCCGTATACGGCGGAGGAGGCATCACGCCCGACATCTTCATCCCCGAGGACACGGTCAACATGACTTCCTACTACAAACAGGCCGGCATGAGCGGTCTCATCCTGCAGTTCGCCTTCGACTACACCGACGAGAACCGTGCCCGTCTGAGCAAGTTTGAGACGGTGCCTGCCCTCTCGCAATACCTCGTCAGACAGAATACGGTGGAACGTTTCGCCGACTATGCCGACAAGAAGGGACTGCAGCGCCGCAACCTGATGATACGCAAGTCGCACAAACTCCTGGAGCGCTACATCAACTCGCGCATCATCTACAACATTCTCGACGAACAGGCGTGGGTGGAGTACATCAATCTGGACGATGACGCCATCAGGCAGGCGTTGAAGGTGTTTGCCGAAGGGCTGGCTTTTCCCGTGAAAGCGGAGAAGCAGCAGGGCGAAAAAGAAAAGAAAGTGGCCCGGGCCGACGGCAGGATTTCCTCATTACGTCATGAACGGTACGTCATCGCCTAAATCCGACTTACGCCGCGAGGTGCGCCGCGAGAAGAAGTCGGTGCCGAAAGCAGCGTTGGACAGATGGTCGGCCGCCGTTTGCCGGCGGTTGGAGAGGCATCCCGTCCTCACCCGTGCGAAGACGGTCCTGATGTACAGTCCGCTGCCCGACGAACCGGATATCCGGCCGCTTGTCGGGGAATTCCATGCGGCGGGCAAGCGTGTGCTGTTGCCCAAGGTGACGGGCGAAGGGACGATGGACTTCATTCTCTATACGGGAGAGGACAGTCTGCGGACCGGTGCCTTCGGTATCCTGGAACCGTCGGGCGAGGCGTTTACCGACCTTGCCGCCGTTGCCGCCGCCGTCATTCCCGGAATGGCCTTTTCCACGGACGGCAGACGGCTAGGAAGGGGCAAGGGTTATTATGACCGCGCCTTGTCGGCCATGCCCGATACATATAAAATAGGTGTGTGCTTTCCTTTCCAGTTGAAAAGGACCGTCCCCTCCGACGCCTGGGACGTGGCGATGGACGAGGTCGTCTCAGACAAGTCTTAAATCGACGATGACCTGAGCGCCGACGGATTCGTTCAACAGTCGGACGAGCCGGCTTCTCATCATCGACAAATCCGCCCTGAGGGCCGGACTGGCCACGCGGACGAAAAGGGTCTGGTTGCGGATGTATTTCGCCGTGGTCAGGCGCGCCACGGCAGGTCCCGCCACCGTATCCCAGTTGTCGGTCAACCGCTTCTGCTGAAGCGGCGACTCCAATCCCTGTTCGCGCAAGAGGCGCAACATGATGCCCTGTATGTCTTCCGGATGGTGTTTAAACATCTGATGCCTCCGTCTTTATCTCTCCCCCGTCCACGTGCATGATGAGGTAATCTTCCTTGCCGCTGCGCAAGATGCGGTCCAGATGGTCACGGTTGGTGTCGGTCATGAAGATTTGTCCGTAGTTGTCGGACGCCACGAGACGGACGATTTTCTCCACGCGGTCTGCATCCAACTTGTCGAAGACGTCGTCCAGGAGGAGCAAGGGCGCCGTGCCCCGGCCCGTCCGCTTGAGGAAGTCATACTGCGCCAACTTCAGGGCGATGACAAAGGTCTTGTGCTGGCCCTGACTGCCTTCGCGCTTCATCTGATAACCGTCGATGAGCATTTCCAAATCGTCGCGGTGAACGCCGTGGAGCGAATAGCCCACGGCACGGTCTTTCATCCTGTCGCGGCGGATGACGTCGAGAAGCGGACCGCGCTGGCAATGGGAGACATACTGCAGGGACACTTCCTCACGGCCGTCGGAGATATCCTGATATATCTGTCGGAAGAGAGGAACCAGTTCGTCGACGAAGGCCTTGCGCTTGGCATAAAGGATTTCGCCCTGCGAGGCCATCTCCTCTTCCCACAGTTCGAGCAGGCCCATGTCGGGCTCCTCTTCCTGACGGAGCAGGGCGTTGCGCTGCTGGAGCGCCTTGTTGCACCGCGAGAGGGCATCCATGTAGGTGGCGTCGTATTGCGAGATGACCACGTCCATCAGGTGGCGGCGGTCCTCGCTGGCTCCGGTAATCAGGGCCGTGTCGGAAGGTGAGACGAAAATTAGGGGTAGCAGTCCGATGTGTTCGGAGAGGCGCTTGTATTCCTTGCGGTTGCGCTTGAAGTGTTTTTTCTGTCCGCGCTTCATGCCGCAGTATATCATTTCCTCCTCGCCGCTCTCGCTCTCATAGTCGCCCTCGAGCATCAGGAAGTCCTCGCCGTGACGGATAATCTGCGCGTCGACGGGATTGAAGGCGCTGCGGCAGAACGACAGGTAGTACACCGCGTCGAGGAAATTGGTCTTTCCCACACCGTTGTGTCCCAGAAGACAGTTGAATTTCGGGGAAAGGTCCACGCCGGCCTCGGCGATGTTCTTGTAGTTTAATATGGATATGCGTTTGAGAAACATGTCATGCCGCCGTCCTGTAGCGTGAGGGAACGGCACGACAAAGGTAGCGGTTTTCCCGCTGAAAACGAAAAAAGTAATCTTAAAATTTCACCGTATGAATTAAATTCCGTAATTTTGTCCCGTTTTATGTACCAGACAAAATAATCAAAAGAATAAAAGCATGGCAAACAAGAACCAACAGCAGGCTCCGCAGCAGGAGACCATGACAGGAACAGAGGCTTTCTTCCAGAAATACAAGAAGGCCATTCTTATCGCTTTGGCAGCGATTATCGTCCTCATCGCAGGCATTTTCATTTACAAGAACCAAGTGGCGGCTCCCCGCGAGGACAAGGCCAGCACGTCGTTGGCACGCGGCCAAGAGTATTTCGCACAGGAAATGTTCGAGCAGGCGCTCAACGGTGACAAAGCCGGCTACAACGGATTCTTGAAAATCGCTTCCGACTACAGCGGTACCGACGCGGCTAACCTGGCCAATCTCTATGCCGGTCTGTGCTATGCCAACATGGACAAGTGGAACGAGGCCGTGAAATACCTCGACAAATTTTCTCCCCGCGGCGACCAGATGATCAGTCCGGCTGCCATTGCCGCCCTCGGTGACGCCTATGCTCACGTCAATCAGCTCGACAAGGCCGTCAGCGCTTTCAAGGAGGCTGCCGAGAAAGCCGACAGCAAGGCCCACAACAAGACCAACAACTCTCTCTCCCCCACCTTCCTGATGAAGGCTGCCAAGATTCTGGAAAGCCAGGGCAAGAAGGCTGACGCCCTGAAGATTTACAAGGACATCAAGGAGAAATATGTCAACTCCGCCACGGTGCAGACCGAGGAAATCGACAAATACATAGAGCGGGCTTCCGCCGAATAAGACGATGGCCACACAGAATCTCTCCGAATACAACGCGCAGAACGTACCCGACGCCAGCAACATGAGTTTCGGCATCGTGGTGTCTGAATGGAATTCCGAGATAACGGGCGCCATGCTGGACGGTGCGGTTTCCACGCTCCAGAAGCACGGCGCGCTGCCCGAGAACATTACGGTGAAGACCGTTCCGGGAAGTTTTGAACTCATTTACGGCGCCAATCAGATGGTGCTCAACGGCGGTTACGACGCCATCATCATCCTGGGCAGCGTCATCCGCGGTGAGACGCCCCACTTCGACTACATCTGTCAGGGTGTAACGGAGGGCATCGCGCACATCAACGCGACGAGTGAGATCCCCGTCATCTACGGTCTGCTCACCACCGACAACCTGCAACAGGCGCAGGATCGCAGTGGAGGGCGACTGGGCAACAAGGGTGACGAATGTGCCATCGTAGCGATTAAAATGGTGAAGTTTTAAGATAAAAGGTGTGTCAGTCCTGACACACCTTTTTATCTTTTTGATTATTTTTGCAACAAACTAAAAGGAGAAAGATGAAAAGAATCCTTGGCATTGCAGTATTATTGACGGCCCTGACGGGTATAAGGGCCGCCTCTACCCTGCCGGTAGAAGGCAGTCTCATTCAGGTGGACGACACGTTGTTGCAGTACAGCGGCCGGGTGAGTTTCCGGCATCCGGGGAAGGTGGAGTTCACCTATCCCGGCGTACAGGTCAAGGCGCGGTTTGAAGGCACGTCGGTCAGGATGGTCGCCAAACCGAAAAGCGGTTATTTCATGGTGAGCGTCGACAGCGGCAAGGCCTTCAAGGTGGCCTTCACGGGCGAGAAAGACTCCGTGGTGACACTCGCCTCCGCCCTGCCCCAGGGAGACCACGTGGTGGAAATCATGTACGCCATAGAGGGTTATGAGATGCGTCCGGAGTTTCGCGGACTCGTCCTGGACGAGGGATGCCGCCTGCTTCCGCTACCGGAAAGACAGGGATTGAAAATCGAATTCGTCGGCAATTCCATCACGTGCGGTTACGGCAACGAGAGTACGTCGCCTCATGACCCGTTTGATTACGCCACGGAAAATCATTATTACACCTATGCGGCGGAGACCTGCCGGCGGTTGGGGGCGCAGGAACAGGTGATTGCCCGCAGCGGCATCGGCGTGTACCGCAATTATGACGGACCGCGTGAAGGAACGCCCGAGTATTGTATGCCCGTACAATACGAATACACGTTCTTTGACGACAAGTCGGAACGGTGGGACTTCTCCCGGTTTACGCCCGATATCGTGTGCGTCAACTTAGGTACCAACGACACGTCGACCGACAATTATGACGCTGACCGGCTGAAACAGGCCTACAAGGATTTCCTCAAGATGGTGCGCAAGAACAATCCTACGGCGAAAATCGTCTTCCTCACGGGCAGTATGATGGGCGGAAAGGAGTTGCAACTGGTCCGCACGACGCTGGACGACGTGGTGAAAGCGGCCCGCAAGAAGGGCGACAAACGGGTATACCGGTTTGATTTCACTCCGCAAGACGGCCATCTGGGTTACGGCGCCGACTGGCACCCCAGTATACGGCAGCACCAGAAGATGGCCGACGAACTGACGCCTTTCCTCCGGGGTCTGTAGAAAGGTGTGTCCTTCCGTGAGGTCAGTCGACAAAAAAAGGCTGACTTCACAGCCAGCCCCACACACATATTATACAAAAACATTATGAATTTTATCGATAGCTAAAGTACTTCGTGTGCCTTATTGCGCTTTTTCGCATGAAGCGCATTGTCCGTTGCAGCGGCATCTGTTCTTGCGCTCGCAGTAGCGCTCGCATTGCGCGCAGATGTCGTAGCCTAGCATGGCACCGAGAATGAAGTCCTCCTCGGGCGTCAACTCGTTGAGCGGACGGGTCACCATCAGGCGAATGGCATCCAGACACTGTTTCCTTCCGAAGAAAAGGTTGAGCCGGTCATTGCCCACCGGCTGGACGATATAGTCGATGTTCTGGTGCTGGAGCCGGCGAAGGGCGAATTCCTCATACTTCTTGTTGAAAGTGAAGAGTACCATTTGCCGCACGCCTTTCTTGTACTCATAGATATGATTCATCAGTACCTTCATGTCGACGGGCATTACCGCAGTGTCAGAGATGGCCGTTGCCTGATAGTCTTGCATGAAAAAACTTTTAATAGGTTACAAACTCGGACGGATGGCTTCCACCCAAGCGTCGATGCGCTCGTCTGTCTTGTCATCCTCATTGATGTCGTCGAGGGCCAGGCCCACGAATTTGCCGTCAACGACGGCGTCGGAATCGTCAAACGTATAACCGTCGGTGGAAACCTCACCCACCAGGGTGGCGCCGGCTTCCTTGGCGGCATTGTAGAGCTCGGCCATGGCGCCGCAGAACGTATCGGAATAAGAAGCGGAGTCGCCGCATCCGAACACGGCCACCGTCTTGCCGGAAAGGTCGGCGCCCTTCAAGGTCTCCACACCGTCGTACCAGTCGTCCTGCAATTCGCCGGCACCCCATGTGGACGTACCGATAATCAAATTGTCGTTGGCGTCGATATTGTCTTGCGTGAAGTCCTGCACGTTGACTGCCTCCACACCCAGGCGGGCGGCGATTTTCCCTGCAATGCTCTCACATGTTCCCGTAGAGGAACCGAATACTACGATAGTCGATTTCATTTCTAATTCTCTTTTAGTTAATAAAATAGTTTTTTTACGGTCGCAAAGATACGACCGTTTCCGAAATGCCGCAATACCTAAAATTGGGGGTTTTGCGGAAATACCTAATTGTGGGGAGAGATTAGCGTGGAGCGAGAATACTTTTTAACGTGGAGCGTGGAGAGAGGAGCGTGGAGAGAGAAATGTATTAGTACATGACGAAGACAGGTAATCTCGCTACACGCTACACGCTACACGCTCCTCGTTAAAGGATATCTCGCTACAAGCTACACGTTACACGCTAAAAGGTAATCTCGCTACACGCTACACGTTACACGCTACACGTTCCACGTTATCTCCGAATCAGCGTCGAACCCGTGAGGGCGGCGTCGGCGGCATTGACCTGAACGGCATACACACCGTGAGGAAGGCGGGACAAGTCGAGGGAATACCGGTCATTTCCGGCAACCAGACTGCTGGAATATACCTGCACGCCCGACAAGTCATACACGCGTACCGACAAATCATGAGAGGCGGCACGGGCAAGTTGAAGACTGACCATGCCTTCCGACACGCCGAAACGGATGCCTGAGGGTTGGGAGACGGACAGGCCTTCGATTTTATCGGTCAGGCTCAACACGTACAACAGGCCCTGATACACGTCTATCTGACCGTAACCGTATTCATTGTTGGGATATTCGAGTGTCTCGTCATAATGGGTCGACGTGGCGGCGATGACCTCCATGACCTGTTCCGTGGTCAGTGTGGGGCAGGCCTGCAGCCATAAGGCGATGCCGCCCGCGACGACGGGCGTGGACATGGACGTGCCGCTGTTGGAATTCCAGGCGTATGTCCGGCCGCCGAATTCGAAATGTTCCACGTCGGAAGATATGTCGCCTGCCGTGGGATTGTTCTCCAGATAATAACTGCTGTAGGAGGAGATGATATTGGTTCCGGGTGCCATCACGTCGGGTTTGACGCGCCCGTCGTATGTCGGACCGACGGAGGAGGACGCATGACGGACACCGCCCGTACCGCCGTTGTAGTTCTTGTACTCGCCTTGGTAATTGGTAAAACCGGTACGATAGGCCGTATTGCCCACGCAAATGACCGACGGAGAAGACGACGGACTGTGGATGGAATGGGTGCATTGGCCCGCATTCAGACTGCCGTTGCGCGAATTGGCGGTCAGATATCCGCTCACCAGATAGAATTCCACATCAGCATCGCTCACCACTTCCAGGGAGATGGTGGTGGAAGAACCGATTTTGGAGGGGGCGGCCAACTGCAGGTCGTAGCACATCTCATTCTCATTGTAGCACGACGGATAGCCCTGCACCAGGTAAACGAGGTCGCCGCCCGCCACCGTGACCGTATCGCGCAACAGGGAATCTGCCGAGGCCCGGACGGAAGCGGTGGAAATCAGCAGGGTATCGTTGGCGGAAGTGCCGTAGACCACCAGTCGGACGGTGAAGTCGTCGGCCGACTTCATCGTACAGTAATAACCTTTCGAGGTGGAATACAGGAACGCTCCCTTGGACGGTTCGGCGGCTTCCTTGAGGAAATAGGTTTTCTTCTGACCGGAATTGCCGGCGGACGCCACAAGAATATGGCCCGGACCGAGCAAAGAGTCTATCATTTCATAAAAGAGAACGTCATCGCCCCGGAAGTCTTGCGACGATCCTTCGCTGAAGGAAATGACGCAGGGCTGCCCCTGACTGTCGGCGTAATCGAAGATATATTTGAATCCGAGTACATCCATGGCGTAGGTATAGAGATCCAAATCCTCGTCGTCGATAAAGGCGGTATCGGCCGTTATGGCGTTGCTCACCAGACAGATGTCGCTCTCGTAGGCCATGCCGCGGTATTTGCTGTTGTATCCGCTGCCTGCGGCAATGCCGAGCGTATGTGTGCCGTGGGTCTCCACCAGACCGTCACGGGAATGCGCATGGGCAAGGAGCGCCTCCTCGGTGGTAAAGTCGGCCCCTACGGGCAAGGTGCTTTCCTCCTCGGCCAACTGGTCCCAAAAGGCCTTGATGCGGTAGTTGACAGCCGTCGAATCATAGAAATTGGGATGGGTGAGGTCGAAACCGACATCCATCACGCCCACGACGACACCGCTACCGGTATAGGCTTGCTGCAGATCCGTACCGGCATAGACCGGCAAGGCGTCCACGTGCATGGCCGTGGAGTCCATGAGCAGTTCCTTGCCCCTGCCCGCTTCCATGCGGATTATCCTGTCGTCGAGCGACATGGACGCCAGACGGGCCACGGGCAACAGGGCGATGCTCACGTCGCCCTGTTGCATCAGCACTTTCGCGCCATAGGGCGGCAACACGCTCTCGGCGTCGCCACGGGTCTTGACAAAGGCACACACGTTGCGCCTGAGACTCCTGACGGCCTGTTTTCCCTCACGCTGCGACTGGGCATTGACGGTCAACTGCCTCAAGAGGGAGGACATTTTGCGGTAGTCGGCATGGGCGGCCCAAGCGGAGGAGCACGGCAACAAAACCGCGACAATCAGGAGTATGATGTGTTTCATGCTTATCGGTTTCATAGCCGCAAAGATAGTTTAAAAGAAAACCATTTGCAAGTTTTCCCGAAATTTTATTATATTTGCAACCTGTTAAGAGCAAATCATTTATTTTTATGGAATCAAACAACAAATACATTTCGGTCACGTACCGCCTCTATACGACGGAAAACGGACAGACGGAAATGGTGGAAGAGGCTACGGAAGAACAACCGTTCATGTTCGTCACCGGTTTCGGACTCACCATTGAAGGTTTTGAGAACGGGCTCGCCGCCCTCGAAAGCGGTGCCGAGTTTGACATTCACCTCAACAAGGAAGAGGCCTTCGGTGAGCATTTCGACGAACGGGTGGTCGACCTGGACCGCGAGATTTTCAGTATCAACGGTCATTTCGACCATGAGAACATCTTTGAGGGCGCCGTCGTACCGCTGCAAAACGAGGACGGCAACCACTTCTTCGGCAAGGTGCTGAAGATTGCCGAAGACAAGGTGCGTATGGACTTAAACCATCCCTTGGCCGGAAAAGAACTCAATTTCAAGGGTAAGGTCCTGGAAAGTCGTGAGGCCACCAACGAGGAGATTCAGACCATCATCAACGGCATGAGCGGTCATTGCGGTTGCGGATGCGACCACGGGCACGGAGACGACTGCGATTGCGGTCATCACCACCACGACGGTGAATGCGGTTGCGGCCACGACCACGGCGAAGGCGGCCATCATCATCACCACGACGGTGAGTGCGGTTGCGGACATTGTCACTGATTACACCTATTTATTATATATGCGCAATACGTTCGGACATCTTTTCACGCTGACCACGTTCGGTGAAAGTCACGGCGAGGCCGTAGGCGGCGTCATCGACGGATACCCGGCAGGCATCGCGATTGACCTGGATTTCATCCAGGCGGAACTCAACAGGCGGCGCCCCGGGCAAAGCGCCATCACCACGTCGCGCAATGAAAGCGACGAGGTGCAACTGCTCAGCGGTGTGTTTGAAGGCAAATCCACAGGTATGCCCATCGGTTTTATCGTGCGCAACACCAACCAGCGTTCCGGGGATTATGAGGAAATGCGTCAACTGTTCCGGCCGTCGCATGCCGATTACACCTACCAGCAGAAGTACGGATTGCGCGACCATCGCGGAGGAGGCCGTTCTTCGGCCCGCATCACCATCGCCCGTTGCGTGGGCGGCGCGCTCGCCAAACTGGCATTGAGGGAGTTGGGCATCCGCATTACGGCCTATACCTCACAGGTAGGCGCCATCGCGCTCGACAAAGATTACCGGCAATTCGACCTGTCGCTGACGGAAAGCAATGCCGTGCGTTGCCCCGACAGCGTGAAAGCAGCGGAGATGGAAGCGCTCATCCGACAGGTCAAGGAAGCCGGAGATACCGTCGGCGGCATCATCAGTTGTGTCATTCAGGGATGTCCCGTGGGACTGGGAGAACCGGAATTCGGCAAACTGCATGCCCTCCTGGGGGCAGCGATGCTGAGCATCAACGCCGTCAAAGGATTTGAATACGGTGACGGTTTCGAGGCGGCGACTACTCGCGGCAGCGAGCGCAACGACGCTTTTATCGCCCGTGAGGGGAAAATCACTACGGCGACCAACCACAGCGGCGGTATTCAGGGAGGCATTTCCAACGGTGAGGACATCTATTTCCGGGTGGCCTTCAAACCCGTTGCCACCCTGCTCACCGAGCAGCGCACCGTGGACAAGGACGGAAATGAGCGCGTCATCAAAGCGCGCGGCCGTCACGACCCTTGTGTATTGCCTCGGGCCGTGCCCATCGTAGAGGCCATGGCGGCCATGACAGTGCTCGACGCCTACCTCATCGGCAAGTCGGTCAGACTGTAAACGCATCAGGGGAAAATCCGATTGGATTTTCCCCTGATGCGTTTCTGACGTCGAGGTGACAGGACTCGAACCTGCGACAGCCTGGTCCCAAACCAGGAACGCTACCAACTGCGCTACACCTCGGAGAGAAGTCAGGCTCCTCAGGCCTTGACAATACCCTGCTCAACGAAGATTTTCTTCAATGCCTGAACGCCGCGCTCCACCTGTTCCTTGGTATGAGTGGCCATCAGGGCAAAGCGCACGAGCGTGTCTTGCGGCGCGCATGCGGGCGGAATGACGGGATTGATGAATACGCCGGCATCGAAAGCCAACTTGGTCACGAGGAAGGTCTTGTCGATATCACGCACATACAACGGGATAATCGGACTTTCCGTGTCACCGATTTCGAATCCCTCTTCCTGGAAGCGGCGCAAAGCGTAGCGGGTAACGTCCCACAAAGCCTCAATGCGCTCGGGTTCCTGCTGAATGATGTGCAGGGCTTCCATGGCTGCGGCAGTGGCCGCCGGTGTATTGGACGCGCTGAAAATATAGGTGCGGCACGTATGGCGCAGATAGTTGATGGTATCGGCATCCGAAGCGATGAAACCGCCGATGGAGGCGAGACTCTTGGAGAAGGTACCCATAATCAGGTCCACCTCATCGGTCAGGCCGAAGTGGTCGCACACGCCCCTGCCCTGCCGGCCGAAGACACCCAGACCGTGTGCCTCGTCCACCATGATGCTGCAGTTGTACTTATGCTTGAGTTTGACGATTTCAGGCAGTTTGGCCAAATCGCCCTCCATGGAGAACACACCGTCCACGACAATGAGTTTGACGGCCTCATAAGGCAATGACTGGAGCACGCGCTCCAGGTCGTCCATGTCGTTGTGCTTGTAATGAAGCTGACGGGCAAAGGAAAGACGGCGTCCGTCCACAATGGAAGCATGGTCGCGGTCATCACAGATAATAAAGTCGTTCTTGCCGACCACCTGCGCCAGGACACCCTGATTGACCGAAAAACCGGTGGAGAAGCCCAAGGCGTCATCCTTGCCGACAAACTCGGCCAGTTCTTTTTCCAATTGGACATGAATGTCGAGCGTACCGTTGAGGAAACGGCTGCCCGCACAACCTGAACCGTACTTGTCCAGCGCTTCCTTGGCTTTGTTGATGATGCGATCATCACCGGTCAGACCGGTATATGCATTGGAACCGAACATCAGGACCTTATGGCCTTCCATGTCGACTTCCGTGCCTTGTTTACTCGTAATGGCGCGGAAATAGGGATAGACTCCCATGGCCATAAACTTCTGCGGTTCGCGATAATTCTTATATCTTTCTTGTAACTGTCCCATGCTGAAAACAGGTATTTTAATAAATGAAGGCAGGCGCTTGCGCCTGCGGAATTGCTGCAAAAACAAACTGTCTGACGCTTTACGCATGCAATTTCAGCATGCAAAGATACAAAAAAAAGTCTTACAACCTATTTTTTCGCAAATAAATGTGATTTTAACGTGAATATTTTTTAATTTTGGCGCCATGAAACAAGTGGTTTTTATCCTCAATCCCATATCGGGAACGACGAGCAAGGCCGGTATTCCCGCCATCATCGAAGACGTGATGGACAAGTCGCGTTTCACCTTTGAAATCGCCGAGACTCAGTATGCCGGACATGCTTCCGAAATCGCCGCACGGGCCAAAGACGAGGGCAAAGACATCGTGGTGGCCATAGGCGGTGACGGCACCGTCAACGAAGTGGCGCGCGCCATTGTACACAGCGACACCGCACTGGGCATCATTCCCTGCGGTTCGGGCAACGGTCTGGCCCGCCATCTCATGTTGCCGATGAACATCCGAAAAGCGGTGGAAATCATCAACAAATGCGAAATCCATGCCTTGGACTACGGCATGATCAATGAATATCCTTTCTTCTGCACCTGCGGCATGGGCTTCGACGCCTTCATCAGTTCCAAGTTTGCCGAAGGCGGCAAGCGCGGTCCTGTGGCCTATGTGGAAAACGTGCTCCGCGAAGGACTGAAATATGAGCCCGAGACTTATTTGCTGGAAGACGAGACCGGTACGAAGCGCTACAAGGCCTTCCTCATCTCCGTGGCCAACGCCTCGCAATACGGCAACAACGCCTACATTGCCCCGCAAGCCTCGATGAGCGACGGACAGATGGACGTCATCATCATGGAACCGTTCGACGTACTGGAAGCCCCGCAAGTGAGTTTCGACCTCTTCAACAAAACCATCGACAAGCATTCCCGCATCAAGACGTTCAAGTGTAAACAACTCCACATCACGCGCAGTCATGAGGGATGGATTCACTACGACGGCGACCCCGTGAAGACGGGAAAGGAAATCGACGTGTCGCTTCAGGAGAAAGGCATCCGCATCATCGTCAATCCGGAGGCCGACAAAAACCGCCGCAAGCCCAACATGGTGCAAAACGCCTTCGCCGAGTTTTTCAATGACCTGAATTCCATGCGGGAAGACATCGACAGGCAGCGGCGCCACGTCCAGGCCTTGAGCAAGGTCCTGCAACGGAAACTCAATCTCTGAAACGGCGTTTCAGAGATAAAAACCGTCAGTTATTTTCCGATACCATTCCGACTTGTTTCCGTACGGGTCGGTGAGGCATTCCACGGCCGTCTCAAGCGGACGGAACTGGTTTCTTCCTACCGTCAGCAATGTCCGTTTGGGCAACTTGCCCGGAAGGGTTCTGACATCGCATCGCCTCAAGAGGAAAAGTCCTGAAAAACAGACTTCTGCATAGAAATCATTAAACGAATCCGTCGGGATGATAAACGAGGCCGTTCCGTCATCGTCGAGCAAGCGCTCCACCCCTTTCATCAGTGAAGCGAAATCCAACGCATCCGCCTGCCGGGCCAAGCAGCGCTTGTTGTCAGGATTTTTCATACTGTTATGAAAGAAAGGCGGATTGGAAACAATACAGTCGAAACGGTCGTATTCAGGACCAAAATCCTGCAAGGAGCGATGAAGGATTTGAATGCGCGGGGAGAAAGGGGACGCCGCCGCATTTTCCTCGGCGTCCAGACACGCTTCCGTCTCTATGTCAATACCCGTCACGCGGGCCAGGGGAAAACGTTGCGCCATCATCAGGGCAATGAGTCCGGTACCCGTACCGATGTCGAGAATCCTCCGGCCGCCCTCGGCCCAGGCGCCCAGCAGGACACCGTCTGTACCGGTTTTCATCGCGGCACGGTCCTGTTTTATCGTAAATTGTCTGAATCGGAACATACTATTTCAACGCATTCCGGACCGTTTTATTACCCCGCAAAACAATTAAATATATTTAATTGCACGGCGCTTCAAGGTTTGTTTCATTATTTTTCCTTACCTTTGCACCTCAAAAAATCATCAACTGTCAAATGGCTAAAACAAAAACAACAATAAACATGATTGCCGATTACGAAGGAGACATCGAACAGATGTTCCGTACGGAAGGCGCGGAACAGGGCGAAGTGCCCGTACTGGCCACCCGCAACCTCGTCATGTTCCCCGGTGTCATCACGCCCATCCTGGTGGGCAGGGAGAGCAGTCTCCGCCTGGTCCAGTATCTGGAAAAGCATCAGGGTACGATATTCGCCGTGTTCTGCCAGCGCAGTCCCGACGTGGAGGAGCCCGGAGAGAACGATTTGTACTCGCACGGCGTACTGGCCCGACTGGTCAAGATAATGAACATCCCCGGCCAGGGCGACAATACGACGGTCATCGTTCAGGGTATGGGCCGCTGCGTATTGGACAGGATTACCTCCACCAAACCCTTTATCACGGCCGAAGTAACCAAGAGCATCGAGCGCTTTCCCAAACGGTTGGACGAAGAGTTCACCATGCTGATGGAAACGCTGATGAAGACCACCAAGGAATACATCCGCGAGAACGACGACATGCCCGACGAGACCGAGTTTGCCGTCAGCAACATGGACAATCCTTTCGTGCGGGTCAACTTCATCTGCGCCAACATGGCATTCCCCGTCGAGGACAAAATCATGCTCCTGGAGACCAATACGATGACCGAGCGCATCTACGTCTGTCTGCATATCTTCAACAAAGAGCTGCGCCTGCTCAAGCTCAAGCACGACATCAGGCGCAAGACCCACGAGGACATCGACGAACAGCAGCGCGAATATTTCCTCAAGCAGCAGTTGCAGAACATCAAGGAGGAGCTGGGCGGCAATGAGGGTTCGCCCGAACGGGCCGAACTCGTCAGGAAAGCCGAGGGCAAACAATGGTCGGAAGAGGTACAGAAAGTATTCGAAAAGGAATTGGAGAAACTGGATATCCTCAATCCGCAAAGTCCCGAATACAGTGTCCAACTCACCTATCTCCAGACCCTTGTGGCCCTGCCTTGGGGAGAATACACCACCGACGACCTCAACCTGTCGCGCGCCCGGCGCATTCTGGACCACGACCATTACGGCATGGAGAAGGTGAAGGAGCGCATCATGGAGTACATCTCCGTCCTTTCGCTGCGCGGTGACTTGAAATCCCCGATTATCTGTCTCTACGGTCCTCCGGGCGTCGGCAAAACATCTCTGGGCAAGAGCATCGCCTCGTCGCTCAAAAGGAAGTATGTACGCATCTCGCTCGGCGGTCTGCACGATGAGGCCGAAATCCGCGGACACCGCCGTACCTACATCGGCGCCATGCCCGGCCGTATCGTCAAGAGCATCCAGAAAGCCGGTTCGAGCAATCCCGTCTTCATCCTGGACGAAATCGACAAGGTGACGCAGAACACCATCAACGGTGATCCGGCCTCTGCCCTGCTCGAAGTGCTCGACCCCGAACAGAACAATGCGTTCCACGACAATTACCTGGACGTCGACTACGACCTGTCGAAAGTGATGTTCATCGCCACGGCCAACGATCTGAACACCATTCCGCGCCCCCTGCTCGACCGCATGGAAGTCATCGAGGTGAGCGGTTACATCACCGAGGAGAAAATAGAAATCGCCAAACGGCATCTCATTCCCCGCGAACTGAAGAACACGGGACTGGACACCCTTCCTGAGAAAATCTCGTTCAACAAGGCCGCCATTGAGGCTGTCATCGAACAGTACACCCGAGAGAGCGGCGTCCGCCAGTTGGAGAAACAAATCAACAAGGCGCTTCGCAAGATGGCCTACCTGCATCAGACCAACGGGCATTTCCCCTTCCGGAAAATCACGCCCGCAGAACTGGGCGGGCTGCTTGGCAAACCGCCATTTTACCGCGACATCTATCAGGGCAACGAATATGCGGGTGTCGTCACCGGTCTGGCGTGGACCAGCGTAGGCGGCGAGATTCTCTTTATCGAGACTTCGCTCAGCAAGGGAAAGCCCGGCAAACTCACCCTGACGGGAAATCTGGGCGACGTGATGAAGGAAAGCGCGGTCATCGCCTTGGAATACGTCAAGGCCCACGTCGACCTGCTCGGCATCGACTACCGCATCTTCGAACAGTGGAATATCCACATCCACGTGCCCGAAGGCGCGACGCCCAAGGACGGACCTTCCGCCGGTATCACCATCGCCACGTCCATCGCCTCCGCACTGACCCAGCGGAAAGTCAGGAAGAACACGGCCATGACCGGAGAGATTACTCTTCGCGGCAAGGTGTTGCCCGTAGGCGGTATCAAGGAGAAAATTCTGGCCGCCAAGCGCGCGGGCATCACCGACATCGTGATGTGCCGGGAAAACGAGAAAGACATCAATGAGATTCCCGAGAAATACCTCAAAGGCGTGGAATTCCATTATGTGGAGAATGTCAGTGAAGTATGGGAATTCGCCCTCACGGACGAAATCGTCAAGAATCCCATCGACCTGACCGTGAAAGAAGAGAAGAAAGATGGCCGGCAAAGTGATTAAGCGCTCCTCGCTGACCTTCCGTCTGGAAGCGTCCGACACGGCGTCTGATGCCCGTGCCGGCGTCATCACCACGGCGCATGGAGAGATCAAGACTCCCATTTTCATGCCCGTCGGTACGGCGGGCGCCGTCAAGGGCGTGCATTTCTCCGAACTGGTGAGTCAGGTACAGGCGCAAATCATTCTCGGCAACACCTATCATCTTTATCTCCGGCCTGGACTCGACGTCCTTCGTCAGGCTGGCGGTCTGCACCGTTTCAACTCCTGGGACAGACCCATCCTGACCGATTCCGGCGGATTTCAGGTCTTCTCGCTGACGGGTATCCGCAAACTTCGGGAAGAAGGGTGCGAGTTCCGTTCCCACATCGACGGCAGCAAGCATTTCTTCACGCCCGAAAACGTGATGGACACCGAGCGCGCCATCGGCGCCGACATCATGATGGCGTTCGACGAGTGTCCTCCCGGACAGAGCGACTGGCAGTATGCCCGCAAGAGTCTGGGGCTCACTGAGCGCTGGCTCGACCGCTGCATCGACAGGTTCAATGACACCGAACCGCTCTACGGACATCCCCAGAGTCTGTTTCCCATCGTACAGGGCTGCACCTTCAAGGACCTCCGGCAGGAAGCGGCCAAGTATGTGGCCGACAAAGGCGCCGACGGCAACGCCATCGGCGGACTGGCCGTCGGCGAGCCCACGGAGGTGATGTACGAGATGATAGAGGTGGTCAACGCCATTCTGCCGAAAGACCGCCCGCGTTATCTCATGGGCGTGGGCACGCCGCAGAACATCCTGGAAGCCATCGAGCGCGGCGTCGACATGTTCGACTGCGTGATGCCCACGCGCAACGGACGCAACGCGATGCTCTTCACCTACGAGGGGACGATGAACATGCGCAACAAAAAATGGGAGACCGACTTCTCCCCCATCGACCCCGACGGGTGCGACATCGACCGTATCCACACCAAGGCCTACCTCCACCACCTGTTCAAGGCCGGAGAACTGTTGGCCATGCAGATTGCCAGTATTCACAATCTGGCCTTCTACCTCCGGCTTGTCGGTGATGCGCGCCGGCATATCCTGCAAGGCGACTTCACCGCATGGAAACGACAAGTCATCCCCCAATTAGGACAAAGAAGATGAACAGCAAGCAACACCTCCATCAACTCACCGGAAGTGCCCGTCAGGGCGCCCGCCGTCTTCAAGCGGCCTTTCAGCGCCTGAAGGCGTTGGCGGCACGACTTCGCGAGAAAGCCTCCGATAAAGGTCTACAGCTCCCCACCGGGCGCCTTATCAAGAAGTTGGACTGGTACATCATCCGCAAGTTTATCGGCACCTACATCTTCTCCATCGTCCTGATTATCTCCATCAGTATCGTGTTCGACGTCAACGAGAACCTGGCCAAGTTTACACAGTATCATGCACCGCTCAAGGCCATCGTCTTCGACTATTACATGAACTTCGTGCCCTACTTCGCCAATCTGTTCAGTCCGTTGTTCGTCTTCATCGCCGTCATCTTCTTCACGTCCAAGTTGGCCGGCAATTCCGAGATCATCTCCATGCTGGCGGCAGGCATTTCCTTCCGCCGCCTCATGCGGCCCTACCTGATTTCCTGCGTCCTGATTTCCGCCCTGTCGTATTATCTGAGCGCCTACGTGATACCCCACGGCACGGTGGTCAGGCAGAATTTCGAGACGGTCTACAAGAACAAGAAGAAGAACACATCGGCCGAGAACGTGCAGTTGCAGGTGGACAAGGGCGTCATCGCCTACATCCAGCACTACGACAACAAGACCAAGAAGGGCTACGGCTTCTGCCTGGACAAATTTGAGAACAAAAAACTGGTGAGTCACATGACGGCCATGAGCATCCAGTATGACACCATCGCCGACTCGAAGTATCACTGGACGGCAAGTGGATGGAAAATACGCCAGCTCAAGGGTCTGAAGGAACACATCACGAGCGGCAGCAAGAAGGACACGCTCATCATGATGGAGCCCACCGACCTGGTCTATTCCAAAGGTCAGCAGGAGACTTTCACGAGTCCGGAGCTCAAGGAGTATATCTCCAAACAGATCAACCGCGGCAGCGGTAACGTGGTACAGTATCAGGTGGAATATCACAAGCGCATCGCCTCCTCCTTCGCCTCGTTCATCCTGACCACCATCGGCGCGTCGCTGTCGTCGCGCAAGCGCAAGGGAGGCATGGGCCTTTACCTGGGCATCGGTCTGGCGCTAAGTTTCATTTACATCATGCTCCAGACCGTCTCGGCCACCTTTGCCATCCAGGCCGACACGCCGCCGATGCTGGCCGCCTGGATTCCCAATTTGATTTTCGCCGTGGTAGCCTGGTTCTGCTACCGCAAGGCACCTAATTAATTTACAGACAATGAAATTTGAACAACTTGATTTGAACGATAATGTCCTCGACGCGCTCTACGACATGCGCTTCGAGACCTGTACGCCCGTACAGGAGAAATGTATTCCCCAGATTCTTCAGGGCAAGGACGTCATGGGCGTGGCCCAGACCGGAACGGGAAAGACGGCCGCCTATCTGTTGCCCATCCTGAGCATGCTCGACGACGGCGGTTATCCCAAAGACGCCATCAACTGCGTCATCATGTCGCCCACGCGCGAACTGGCGCAGCAAATCGACCAGGCCATGCAGGGATTCGGCTATTACCTCAACGGCGTGAGCAGCGTGGCCGTCTACGGCGGCAACGACGGCAACCGCTACGACCAGGAGGTGAAAAGCCTGTCGCTCGGCGCCGACGTGGTCATCGCCACTCCCGGACGCCTCATCAGTCACTTGAGTCTGGGCAATGTCGATTTCAGTAAGGTGTCGTTTTTCGTCCTCGATGAGGCCGACCGCATGCTCGACATGGGATTCAGCGACGACATCCTGACCATTGCCAAGCAGTTGCCGCCCACTTGCCAGACCGTCATGTTCTCGGCCACGATGCCCGACAAGATTGAAGAACTGGCCCGCACGCTGCTCAAGGATCCGGCCATCATCAAACTGGCGGTGAGCAAACCTGCGGAGAAAATCAACCAGAGCGCCTACGTGTGTTATGAGACACAGAAACTCGACATCATCAAAAACATCTTCAAGCACGGCGACCTGCAGCGCGTCATCATCTTCTGCGGCAGCAAACAGAAGGTGAAACAGGTCAACATGGCACTGCAGCGCAAGCACGTCAACAGCGGTGAGATGCACTCCGACCTCGACCAGGCACAGCGCGACGAGATGATGTTCCGCTTCAAGAGCGGTCAACTCGACGTTCTCGTGGCCACCGACATCGTGGCCCGCGGCATCGACATAGACGACATCGCCATGGTCATCAACTATGACGTGCCGCACGACGCGGAAGACTACGTCCACCGCATCGGCCGTACCGCGCGTGCCGACAAGGACGGCGTGGCCATCACCTTCGTGGCCGTCGACGACATTTATTATTTCAAGCAGATAGAAAAATTCCTCGGCAAGGAGGTGACCAAGAACGCCCTGCCCGAAGGCATCGGCGAAGGTCCCGACTATACCGCGGGAGGCAGAGGTGGAAAATCGACGGCCAAGGACCGCCGCCGCAAAAACCGCAATGAGACCGCCCACCGGCACAAGCCCCGTCATCAGCAAGATGACCGCAATTCGCAGCGCCCGACAGCGGAAAATGACCGACAGACCGGCGGAGAGAAGCAGCAGCGCAAGGAGAAACAGCAGGACCGCAAGGAGCGCCGCGATACCGGCAAACAGGCGCAAGAGGAACGGAACGGTCAGCGCCGTCAGCGCGGCAACAAGCCGCAAGAGCAGACGGGCGAGCAACAGACCGGCCGCAATGAACGGCGCAACCGACGCAATGACAGGCAAACTGACAGTCAGCGTACTGATAAGCGTATTGACAAGCGTGGGGACAGTCAGCGCACCGACGGGAAGCAGCGCAAGGACCGGCGCCCGCGCAACAACCGTCAGCAGCGACAGGACACCGGCCGCCAACCGTCAGCTCCTGTTTCCGCGCCGACCGAAAAGACGGCCGCCAAGAAGGACAATGCCGTTATTTCTTTCCTGAAGCGCCCCCTGAAGTGGTTGAGGAAGAAATAAACGTTGAAAATCCACAACGATTTTCCAGAACCGCATGACGGTTTTGTCAGAAAACATGACCGTTTTTGATCCATCAAAACGGGAAAAGCGATCATTTCGGAAGAACAAAAACGCGGTTTCTACTCTCTTGAGACATGACGAAACAGCAGCGGCGGAGCAAAACAGGCACTTTTGCTCCGCCGTTTAGGTTGTTTTGCTCCGCAAGCGCGGCAGTTTTGCCCGGCAAGACAACCGCGGCTGCAGACCAAGCGCGGCAGTTTTACAGACCAAGAATGCCTGTCTTGCAAAACCGTTCAGGAAAAGGCCCGGTTTTACGGCACTCATGACGTGCTCATTTCCCGCGTATTTCCGACCCGCTCCCTTTCCGCCCGGAAATACGAAAGATGTTTGTCAAGAAAAATGACCGTGATTTATTGTCGTCTTATGATGAAATATACGGACAAAAAACGGACGTGTCATTCATTGAAACACTTTGCCTGCATAGTATCTTACCCACAAGAAGCAGTGTTTCAATCCCCGTTCTATCCGTCTTCCCAATTTATGCTTTCTCCAATTGCCGTAAATGGTGTGCACGCCAAAGGTCTCGTCCGTCCGTTCACAACCTTTCCTGTAGGCCAGCCAACTGGCCGGATATATCGTCAGTCCGTCCAATATCTGCGTCTCCATACTGTCCTTCATGCCGTGCCGATAAGCCACCTCAGCCATGATGACCGGTGATATGGTCAAATCAAACTCACCGTTGTCCTTCACGAAATGACGACGGACATATTCATCGAACACGTCCTTACAGAACTGATTACCCTTTTCCCCGATGAAAAAGGCGGACTGCAGTTGGACGCCGACCTTGCCCGGTATGTTCTTCCGGTATGACTCCGTGGGATATTCATACATGGTGGCGCATCCTTTGTCGGGTATGATATGGTCGAAACGTTTGAGCAGGTATATGTCGCTGTCCATGTAGAGTCCGCCTTCCGAATAAACGGCATAAAATCTCACCGCATCCGAGGCGAATGCCCACTTCCGGTGTTCCAGCGCCTCATTGATGTAATCACATCCTATGTTTCTCGCCTCATCGTAATTCCACAGGCGCACCTGGTAGTCCGGGAGTATCTTCTTCCATGTGTCCAGGCATATCTTTATCTCTACGGGATAAGGGTCCCGGCTGAACCAGCACAAATGAATGATCTTTTCCATATCCTGACGGTATTTAAACTATAACTTGTCCGGCAGGAAAATATTGTACTTCCCGTCGGATTTTGTCTGGAAGACACTACTTTTCCTTTGAAAAACCAGACAGACGGTTTATTTTTATTATATTTGACCGACAATCCTGACAATTGACTTATGACAAAACAGATAGCGTATATTCTCATCGTCGCATCGGTGCTGCTGATGCCGTTGCAGGGGTCGGCCGCCAAAAAGAAGCAGAACGCCCAAATGAACGACCGGGCTTATTGGTGCTCTCTGGCGTATCAGATGGCGAGGCCTGTACTGGAGCAAGGGCGAACTGCAGAAGAACATGCTGGTCGAACTCAGTCCCAACTGGGACGGTCGCGACAAGAGGGTGACATACATGGAATGTTTCGGCCGACTGATGGCGGGCATAGCGCCGTGGTTGTCCCTGCCCGATGACGACACGCCGGAGGGCGCGCAGCGCCGGCAGTTGCGCGAATGGGCATTGGCGAGTTACAGGAACGCCGTCGATCCCGACAGTCCCGATTACCTATTGTGGCGCGGTCAGGGCCAGGCGCTTGTCGACGCCGATGACTATTGGTGGTGGGCAGACGCGCTGTACATGGTGATGCCGGTCATGACAAAGATGTACCGGTTGACGGGCCAGCGGAACAGCCCTGTTCGCCTACGGTCTGCAATGGGGCATCAACAACGGTTATCTGAGCAAACGGAAGTTTCAACCCGTCGTAGACAAGGCATGGCACTATCTTGCCACCATCGCCGTCCAACCGGACCGGACGGTGGGATATACCCAACCGATTGGCGAGAAAGCCATTCCCGGACAAGTGGTGGACCGGAAATCCGTCACCAATTTCGGTACGGGTGTCTTCCTGCTTGCCGCCTGTGAGTATTACCGGCATCTGAAACGATAAAACAAAGTAATCTCGCTCCACGTTACACGTTACACGTTAAAAGGGTATAAAAAATCCGCAGCGGATGCCGCGGAAAAGGAGAGCCTCTTGTCGGATTCGAACCAACGACCCCGAGATTACAAATCACGTGCTCTGGCCAACTGAGCTAAAGAGGCGGGTGGGCAGGCTACTTGTATCGCGCCGCTACAACCAACTACCTTTGCTGCGTTCCCGCCCTGGAGGATTCGAAGGGAGCTGGCCGTACAAGACCTACCCGTTTTGCGGATGCAAAGGTACTGTTTTTTCTGCCAACGCCAAACTTTTATCCCAAAAAAATCAAAAAAAAGCAAGGTGCGTCCTGCTTATATATAGAAAATGTGTATTTTTGCATTTGATTCGAAATTCCGAAACAATGATTAACGCCTTCAGCGTGATACAGACCAAAGCGTTCGCCCGGCAGGACGGCGCCATATTGGGCCTCGTCTGGACAGTCAGTTTTCTGTGCAGCATGATGTCCTCCCGGCAGGCGGGTGCCGCTTTCATCGGAAATCTCCTGTGCCTGATGACGCCCTTTGTCGTGGTGTGGCGCCTGCGCATTTTCCGCGACAAGGTGCTCGACGGCAGGATTTCCTTCCGCAAGGCCTTCGCCTACTGTGCCCTGACTTTTTTTTACGCCACGCTGCTGCTGACCATCGTGCAGTTTGTCTGGTTCAAGTATTTCGACCACGGGCAGTTTCTTGCCACGCAAGTGATTCCCTCCTACAAGGCCATGGGACAGACTTACCAACTGGCTGACGCGCAAATCCAGCAGATGATAGACGTGGTCAGTTACTTCACGCCGGTGGCCTGGGCCTCTTTCTTCATGCTGTTCGAGCTCTCGGCCGGCATCATCGCCAGTCTGATCATCGCTGCCGTGATGAAACAGACGGTCAACGTCAAACGATAAACTTTTTCGCTTATGGATATTTCAGTCGTCATTCCCCTGTACAATGAAGCCGAGTCGCTGCCGGAGCTCCATGAATGGATAGCCCGCGTGATGAAGGCCAACGGATTCTCCTACGAGATTATCTTCGTCAACGACGGTTCGTCGGACAATTCCTGGGAAGTGATTGAGGGTCTTAAACAGGAGCACCCGGAAGTGAGGGGCATCAAATTCCGCCGCAACTACGGCAAGAGTCCGGCCCTCTATTGCGGATTCAAGGAGGCGCAAGGCAATGTGGTCATCACCATGGACGCCGACCTGCAGGATTCGCCCGACGAAATTCCCGAACTCTACCGGATGATTACCGAAGACGGTTACGACCTCGTGTCGGGATACAAGCAGAAGCGGTATGACCCGCTGTCGAAGACGCTGCCCACCAAACTCTTCAACGCGACGGCCCGCAAAATCAGCGGCATCAAAAATCTGCATGATTTCAACTGCGGACTGAAGGCGTACAGGAAAGACGTGGTGAAGAATATCGAGGTCTATGGCGAGATGCACCGCTACATCCCCTACCTGGCCAAGAACGCCGGATTCACCAGAATCGGCGAGAAGGTGGTGCACCATCAGGCCCGCAAATACGGCAAGTCGAAATTCGGCATCAACCGGTTTGTCAACGGTTACCTGGACTTGCTGACACTGTGGTTTCTCAACAACTTCGGCAAGCAGCCCATGCACGTGTTCGGATTTCTGGGGTCCGTCATGTTCTTCATCGGTCTGCTGAGCGTCATCGCCCTGGGTTGCGGCAAACTCTATCATCTGGCGCACGGCATACCGCAACGGCTCATCACCGACTCGCCTTATTTCTTCATCGCCCTGACCACGATGCTCATCGGCACCCAACTGTTCCTGGCGGGATTCCTGGGCGACCTCATCAGCCGTTCCTCCCAGACGCGCAACGACTATCAGATAGAAAAGACGATATGAAAAGAAGTTTTCTGCTGACTCTCTGTGCCGTCATGGCGGCCGTCTCAGTGACGACGGGCTGTTCGTCCGTCAACTGTCCGCTCAACAACCGGGTGTATGCGGTCTGGTCGCTCGACGGCGACACGCTCACCGACACCTTGAACGTATGGACGGAGCGCACCGACACCGGCGAGGACACCGTCATCATCAACAGTCAGACGGGCACTACGTCCTTCATGTTGCCTGTGAGCTACAACCTCGATACGGACAAGTTTATCATCCAGCTCAAAGACACGTTCGGTTATTCCTCCACCGACACGGTGTGGGTAAGCAAGACCAACATTCCCCATTTCGAGTCGGTGGAATGCAGTCCGCAGTATTTTCATGAAATCACGGAAGTGACCCACACTTACAACGGCATCAAGAGCATTGAGATACACGACAAAAACGTGACCTATGACCAGACGAAGAATCACCTCTATATTCATTTCAAGTAAATGGCTGTTGCTGTTGCTGCTCGTCTTTGCCGTACAATCGGCTGATGCGCAACAGAAACGGAAAAGGCCCGTGGCGGCACCCGACACCACCGCCTTCTTTAACGGTGTGGCCGTGGCCGTCGACCTGGTCGGTCCCATCCAGAAGGCCGTGGGCGACTACGGACAATATGAGGCTTCCGTGAGGCTCAACCTGAAAGACCGGTATTTCCCCATTGTGGAAATCGGATACGGTCAGGCCGACGCGGAAGACGCCTCCACCCGGATTGCGTTCCGCACGAAAGCCCCTTACGGCCGGTTGGGCGTCGACTTCAACCTGCTCAAGGAGAAGCATGAGTACTACCGCGTCTACGGCGGCGTCCGTTACGCTTTTACGTCCTACAAATACGACATCGACTGTCCACCCGTGGTGGATCCGGTGTGGGGCGGCGAGTCGTCGTGGAGCGCCGAAGGCGTGAAGGCATCCTGTCATTGGGCGGAACTCTGCGCCGGCGTCGACGTCAGGGTATGGGGACCGCTCCACCTGGGATGGAGCGTGCGCTACAAACAGCGGATTGCGCACGATGACGGCACTTTCGGCAACACGTGGTATGTGCCCGGTTACGGCCGCACGGGCAGTCACCGTCTGGGCGGAACGTTTAATATCGGAGTGGAATTCTGATGAAAGGAAAGAATCTGGTCTGGCAACTGCCGTTGCTCGTCGTGCTTGTCTTGGGTACCGTACTCATCGTGCGCCACGACCGCAACATGCCTTATCAGCACGACGAAGGCATGGTGTTCGGTACGTTCTACCACATCACTTACCAGAGCGACAGGAATTACAAAAAGGATATCGAGGCGGCCCTGAAGGCCGTCGACTGCAGTCTGTCGCCCTTCAACGACAGCAGTGTCATCTCGCGCGTCAACCGCAATGAGGCGGTGGAGACCGATGACATGTTCATCGACGTCTTTACGCTGGCGCAACGGATTTCTGAAGACACGGACGGCGCGTTCGACATCACCGTGGCTCCGCTGGTCAACGCCTGGGGCTTCGGATTCCGCAAGGGAATGATGCCCGACGGGAAAGCAGTGGACAGTCTGAAGGCCATCGTGGGCATGGACAAGGTCAGGATGAAGGGCCGCACCGTCATCAAGAGCGACGCGCGCGTGATGCTCGACTGCAGTGCCATCGCCAAGGGATACGCCTCGGATGTCATCGCCCGACTGCTCAAGGACAAGGAGGTGCGCAACTTCATGGTGGAAATCGGCGGTGAGGTGGTCACGAAAGGCGTCAACGAAAGGCGGGAAAACTGGCGCATCGGCATCAACCGGCCCGAAGAGGACAGTCTCGGCACCGACCATGAGTTGCAGACCGTTCTGCACATTTCCGACAAGGCCATGGCCACGAGCGGCAATTACCGCAACTTCTATTACCGCGACGGCAAGAAATACGCCCACACCATCGACCCCGTCACGGGCCTTCCCGTAGAGCACAGTCTGCTTTCGGCCACGGTGGTGGCCAGGACATGCGCCATCGCCGACGCCTACGCCACGGCATTTATGGTGATGGGTATCGACAAGGCCAAGCAACTGTTGGCGCGGCACGCCGACTTGCAGGCTTATCTGATATATACCGCGGAAGACGGCACGATGCAAGTGTGGCAGTCGCCCAAACTGAAAACCGACTGACTCATGGCGGCCACCACCATATACGAACGGTTGCTCAGTCTGCCCCTGTTCATGGGTATGGGTCAAAGCGAGTTGGAATCCGTCGCGGGCAACACGAAGTTTGATTTCCTCAAACTCCCGGAAAATCACCTGGTGGCCGATGCGGGCGCGCCTTGCGACCGGCTTTATTTCCTGACGGGAGGACGGATGAAGGTCAGCACCCTCGCCGCCGACAGCAGTTATCAGGTTACGGAAGACATCCATGCGCCGCTGGTGTTCGAACCCGAGCGTCTGTTCGGCATTCACCAGCGGTATGCCCATCGCTACGAGACCTTGGAGACATGTCATCTGATATCACTTACCAAGGAGGAAGTGATGCGCCTGGAAGACGGTTATCTCGTGTTCCGTCTCAATTTTCTCAATCTCATTTCAGCACGTTCGCAACGGTCGGAGGAAAGGACGTGGCGTCCGGCGCCCGCCAGTCTGCAAGACCGCATCCTCAGGTTTTTCTCCGATCACGTGGTCTACCCTGCCGGAAGGAAAGAATTCGCGATTCGAATGAGTACACTGGCACAGGAAATGGGAGACAGCCGGTTGGATGTCTCCCATGCCCTTCACGCCTTGCAGGAAGACGGACAAGTGGAATTGTACCGCGGCCGCATCGTCGTTCCTGCCCTGGAAAAATGCCGTTTATTCGTTTGAGAAGTCCACGAGGATGCGGAATACCTTCGCGGGATTTTCCGTCCAGTGCCGCATGGCGTCCAATGCGCCCTCAGGCAGGGTCACGGCCGAAATCAGACGCTCCGTGGGACACACGCCCTTGCGCATGTAATTGATGACGGCGCGGAAATCGGACGGCATGGCGTTGCGACTGCCGCGGATGTCCAGTTCTTTCTGCACGAAGAGTTTGGTCTGGAAGGCCACTTCCTTCTTCGCATATCCGATACAGACCACACGACCCGTAAATCCGACGATGTCGACGGCCGTCACGTAAGTGGCCGGACTGCCTACAGCCTCGATGACCACGTCGGCGCCGAGACCGCCGGAGATTTCCTGTATCCGTTGCAGGACATCCTCCCGGGCCGAGTTGACGCCGAAGGCCGCACCCATCTCCTTGGCCAGGGCCAACTTCTCATCATCCAGGTCGACGGCCACGACGGTGGCGCCGCGCTCTGCGGCACGCACCACGGCTCCCATTCCCACCATACCGCATCCGATGACGACGACCGTCTCATTGTCGACGACACCGGCACGCGCCACGGCGTGAAAACCCACACTCATCGGTTCGATGAGCGCACAGTCGCGCGCCGGAATGCCTTCGGCGGGAATAATCTTCTGCCAGGGCAAGACGGCATAGGCGCACATCACGCCGTTGCGCTGCACGCCCAGGGTCTCGTTGTGCTCGCACGCATTGACGCGGCCGTTGCGGCAAGAGGCGCAATGACCGCAATTCGTATAGGGATTGAGCGTCACGGTCATGCCCTTGCGCAATTCCTCAGGCACGTCTTCGCCTGTATTTTCTATCACCGCACCCACCTCATGACCGGGGATGACCGGCAGATGCACCATCGGGTTGAGTCCGCGAAACGTGTTCAGGTCGCTGCCGCAAAAACCCACATACATGATTTTCACCAACACTTCGCCCTGGTGGAGTTCGGGAAGGGCGATGTCGGTCACCCTCATCTCCGAAGGTGCCGTAATCTGTACTGCTTTCATCTTATTGCTTTTTGATTCGTATCCTTGGTTATTCTGACATATTCTTCAGATAAGGCAAGTCGGGCAACGCCCCGAAACCGTAGAAGCGGCGGGCGTTCTCACCCAGGAACAACCTCTTTTCGGTATCGCTGAGCACGTCCGACTTCAGGAAGAAGTCGTACGACATCCTGTAGGTGATGGCCGTAATGGTACGGGGATAGTCGGACCCCCACATCAGTCGGTCGGCACCCACGGCATCGATGGCCTCCCTCACGGCCCTGACGGCCGAGGGGAAGGGATAAAACTCGTCATTGAAAAGCCAGGTGATGCCGCCCGACTCTATCATGACATTGTCGTGACGCGCCAGACGGATCTGCTCCATCCAGCCCTCGCACGTCACCATGCCGAAATGGGCGATGGCGATTTTCAGTCGGGGACATTCGGCGATAATGTCTTCCACCTCAGGGAGTTGCACCGTTCCTTCTTCCAGGGCCAGCGAGAGGATTTTGCCGTCGCGCTCCATCTGCCGGAACATGCGCATCATTTCATCGCTGTTGAGCGCCACCCTCGTCCCGTCCTGCCGGTGCAACCGGTGTCCGGGAATGGCCATTCCGATGAAGGGGCCCTGCAGGATACGGGCGGCCTCATCGGCAAAACCGTCCTGGAGATAATCCGCCATACCGAACACCTTGAAGCGGTCGGGCCAGCGTAAGACGACGTCCCGGAGATATTCGTTCTGGTTGCCGTCGATGAATTCCTGTACGACGACGGCGCCGCCCACCTGCGCATAATTCATGTTGGAGAGGAACACCTCGGCCGAATTCCTGCCGTCAATCATGAACGGCGGCAGCATCTGCCGGATCTCGCCCAGGAATTCCGACCGGCTGTCGATGGTTCTCACCCGCTGTCCGCCCACCGTCGTGTCCTGTCGGAGCCAGAGGTGGGAGTGCGCGTCTATCAGGGTATAGGGTCTCATCTGCCTTACGGTATTAAGTATTGGCCCACGACACCCGTTGCTGGTCGCCGATAATCTCTTTTACCTTATTGACCAGTGCCTTGGGAGCGGGCTCTTCGATATACGAGATGTTCTTCAGGACGTTCTCCTTGCGCGTCGTACTGAACAAGGTGGAGGTGACGCGCGGATTCCAGGTGGAAAACTGCATGGCCAGTTTTTCGATGGGATAACCTTCCTCACGGCAGTATTCGGCCGCCCGGCGACAGGCTTCCACCAACGGTTTGGGTGCCGGATGCCAGTCGGGCACGCCACGCTGGGTAAGCAGGCCCATCGACAAGGGAGAGGCATTGATGACCCCTACCCCGTGACTTTCAAAGAAATCCAGGAAATCCGCCAGTTTGTCGTCACACAGGCAATAGTGGCAAAAACTGAGCACCGACTCCACCGTACCCTCCGGTACGTGTTCGATGACCCAACGCAGATTCTCCAGTTGGAGGTCGGTGATGCCCACATGGCGGGCCACACCCTCCTTCTTGAGTTCCAACAGCGCCGGCAACGTCTCGTCCGCCACCTGATGAAGGTCGGCAAACTCGATGTCGTGGACGTTGATGATGTCCACGTAGTCCACGCCGAGACGCTCCAGACTCTCGTAAAGACTCTCCTTGGCGCGACGGGCGGAATAGTCCCACGTGTTGTGACCGTCCTCGCCGTAGCGTCCCACCTTCGTGGAGAGGTAATATTTCCCGCGCGGAATGTCCCTGAGGGCCTTGCCCAACACCTGTTCGGCCTTGTAATAACCGTAATAAGGCGACACGTCGATAAAGTTGATGCCGCTTTCCACGGCAGTATGGACGGCCTCGATGCCGTCCTGTTCGCGCAAGTCGTGGAAGACACCGCCCAAGGAGGATGCGCCGAATGACAGGGATGAGAGTCTCATCCCCGTCTTTCCCAATTCCCGATATTCCATGTTTCTGTTGTTTTTAAGTAATCAATTGACGCTGCCCGGGGGAAAATGTAATCACTCGGCAATCTCCTGCAATCCGCTTCCGGGTTTGAGCAACAGACCCGTACAACGGGCGGCGTCGGCACGGTAAGGCACCAGGCGGACGTTGTCCCAGTCGATTTCGGCAGTCGACTGCGCCACTTCGGCCTGGGGTATCAGACTGCCGTCGCGCACGAGGATGACGCAGGGGATTTCTCCGGCCTTGATTTTCCGGTAACCGCCCTCATATACCGTACCGTCCTGGTAGTCAATCCACTTGCCGGCAGGCAGGTACACCGTGCGCTCGCGCGTATTCTCCATGAGCGGCGCCACGAGAATTTGGGACCCGAAGAGATACTCGTCCTCCTGCAACCAGGCGCCGGCATCGTCGGGAAACTCGACAAACAGGGCCCGCACCATCGGCAGACCGCGGTTGCAGCAGTCCTGGGCCTGCGCATAGACATAAGGCATGAGGCGGTATTTCATCTCGGCGGCCGCGCGGAAAGCGTCGGTAAACGACTCACTGACAAGCCAGGGCTCAGTGGGCGGTGCGCCATGGGCGCGCGTATGGGACGACAGGAATCCGAAGGGCAACCACCGGCGGTAGAGTTCTTCAGGCGAGGCGGTCACAAAACCGCCGATGTCGTGGCTCCAGAAGGAGAATCCGCTCAGTCCGAACGACAGTCCGCCGCGCAAGTCGCCGAGCATGCCGGTGTTGGTCGTGGCCGCGTCGCCGCCCCAATGCAGGGGATAACGCTGCGAACCCGCCCAGGCGGAACGGGCCCAGATGACGCCTTCTCCGTCGGCGCTGTACCGCTTGACGGCCTCCCACAAGGCCTTGTTGTAGCGCAACGGATAGAGGTTGTGCTCGTAGAGGCCCGATTTCCCGCTGGCATACAGACCGCCGAGAGGTGCGGCCTCACCGAAATCACACTTGATGACACTCACGCCCTGACGGACGAGACCGCCTATCTTCTCCTGATACCAACCCACCGTCTCCGGATTGGAGAGGTCGAGCACGGCGTCCTCGTAGGGCATGCCGTTGCCGCCCATGCCGTTCTTGACGTGCAGTCCCTTTTCCACGATTTCCGGGAAATAGCGGTTCTTGGGCGTAAAGTAAGGCAGTTGCCACAGACAGACGTGGAATCCGTCCTTCTTCATTTGCGAAAGCATGGCCTTCGGATTGGGGAAACGGTCCTTGGCAAACTCATAATCACATTGCCAGTCGGTGCCGAACCAACCCGTGTCGAAGTGGATGACGTCGGCGGGTATCTTGTGGGCGCGCAACTGTCGGGCCACTTCCAGACCCTCCTTCTGGGAGAAATAGGTGATGCGGCTCATCCAGGTGCCGAACGTCCACAGCGGAAGCATCGGACTCTTGCCCGTCACGTCGGTGTAGGCGTCGAGGATTTCCTTCGGTTCGCCGAAGAAAATGAAGAAGTCCATCGTCTCGTCGGCCATGAAAAGGCGCTGCGCGCCGATGTAGGACGCACCGAAATCGCACGTGGCCGGTGCCGACGTGTGCATGAAGAAACCGTAACCGCGGTTGCTGAAATAAAACGGTACGGGTTTGTACTGCCCGTCTGTCTCGGGTCCTTGCGGGTCGGTGACGAAGAGTTGGACTTTCTGGCCCGCCTTGTTCAAGGAGGTGAACGACTCGCCCAGTCCGTAGATGCGCTCACCGGGCGAAAGCAGCCACACCGGATTGACGCTCCGGGAATTGTCACTTCCCCGTTTGATAAAACAGAACGGTTGGAGTTTCACCTGCGTGGAGTCGTTGTCAATGAGGGCGCGCGTCTGGGTCAGGATACGGCCTTCCTTGTCGCGCAACACAAGTCGCCAAGGATGCTTCTGAATCTCGAGCACACCGCCCTCGCCCCGACAGACCACGGCATCGCCCTCGTCCGTCATGCGCCACGAGGTGTCGGCGCCGCGCGCGATAAACTCCGGGGAGAACATCACATCGTCGGCGTCCTTGTCCTTGGGCAATATCGGAGAGGTATACAGCGTCACCCGCACGGTGCGCGGTCCGACGAAACGCACCTGCATCTTCAGGTCGGGGTCGTTCTCGTAAGCCGCATCGGGGAAGTCGAGCATCTTGAGACGCTGCGGCCAGAATCCGTTCAGATTGAACGCCTGACGCGGCGCCATGCGATAGCGCTTCCAGTTGACGGTGCCTTCTCCCGTGGCCACATTGAACGACGAGAGGGAGTCGGCAAAGAAATACGTGTTGGCCAGGTCGTAGAAGTCGGCCGTCAGGTCTTTCGGCTGGGCCTGCAGATACTGGTATCCGCCGTTGGTCTGCAACTGTGCCGTGGCCGTCAGCCAGCAGACGGCCAGGCAACAGGCGAGCATTGTCTTTTTCATGTCATTCTTATTTCACACCTATCGATGCTTTCTTCAAATCCACGGCCTTGGCCGTCAACGTACCTTTTCCCTTGAGCACCACGAGGGCCTTGCCGTGCAATGCCTTGCGGCGGTCGCTCTGGAAACGCTCCAGCGACGCCTGGGCGCCGTTGTCCACACCCATGATGCGCAGACCGTCGGTGACCTGGAAGACAATCTGATTGTCGGCCCAGGGACAGAGATTGCCGTCCCGGTCGGTGACATCCGCCTCCACGAACGTCAGTTCATCGCCCCGATAATCGGTCTTCAACCGGATTTGTTCGGGCGCGCCTGCCGTGCGGATGGTCTCGGAGGCCGCCTCCTTGCCGTCCTTGCGGGCCACGACCTTCACCTCACCGGGTTCGAACGTCACGCGCCACATCACGTGGAATTCCTCTTCCAGGCGCTCTTCGGGCGCCGACTGGCCCAGTTCTTTCTCGCGCACCTGTTTGCGGCGCACACCCTGGCTCTTGCCGTTGACGAAGAGTTCCACCTCGTCGGCCTGGTTGTAGTAGCACCACATGTCGACGGTGTCCCCCTCTATCCAGTTCCAGTGCGGGAAGAGATGCAGCACCGGCGTGGACGTCCATTCGCTCTGGTACATGTAATACACGTCCTTGGGGAATCCGGCCAAATCGACGATGCCGAAATAACTGCTGTGGGCGGGATAAGAATAAGGTGTCGGTTCACCGATATAGTCGAAACCGGTCCAGATAAACTGTCCCGAGACGAAGGGATTGTGCTTCACGATGCGCCAGGTGTCCTCGTGGGTGGAACTCCACGGGGCATGGATATTGTCGTAGGCGCTGCACATGAACGAAGGATCACTGTAGGGCAACCACCATTCCTTGGGCGCCATCGACACACTGTCGGACGGCATCGTATAGAAACCGCGCGTCTGCAGGGCCGACACGCTCTCGGAAAGAATAAACGGTTTGCCGGGGAAATTCTTCGGCACGTCCTTGATCCACTGCCGGTGATAATTGAATCCGATGAGGTCGATGGCCCCGCTCTTGAAGAGGTGGTTGTTGGGATCGGGTTCGTTACAGCCGGCCGTTACAGGACGTGACGTGTCGTAACGGTGCACGATTTCCACCAGGTGGCGTGTCAGGAGCGAGTTGACACTGAGTTCACCCTCCCGGGCCAGCGTCGAGGCGTCGTGTCCGGCATTGAGAATCAGGTTGGCCTGTTCCAGGGTGAGCGTGTCGGCCTCGGCCGACGACCACTGTTCCAACACCTCGTTGCCGATACTCCACATCATGATGCAGGGATGGTTGCGGTCGCGCCTGACCAGGTCGGTCAGGTCACGCTCATGCCATTCGTCGAAGAAACGGGCGTAGTCGTTCTGTGTCTTGCGGCGGCGCCACATGTCAAAACTCTCGTCCATCACGATGAAACCCATCGTGTCGCACATGTTGAGCAGTTCGGGAGCAGGCGGATTGTGGGACGAACGGATGGCGTTGACGCCCATCCGCTTGAGAATCGTGAGTTTGCGGTGCATCGCGTCCTCATGGAGCGCGGCGCCCAGACAACCGAAATCGTGGTGTTCGCAGACACCGTTGATTTTCATCGCCTTGCCGTTGAGCGAGAATCCCTTCTCCGCATCGAAGACAAAAGTGCGGAAACCCACGGGCGTCCTGACCTCGTCCACCGTCTTGCCGCCCTGCATGAGACGGGTGCGCAACGTGTACATGTAGGGATTGTCCAATGTCCACAACCGGGGATTGTCCACGCGGAGGGTCTCCTTGTCCTTGCCCGAGACCACCACACGACTCGAGGCATCGAGCAGCGCATTGTTCACGGTGAGTCTCTTGCCCGAAGGATTGTCGGTCTCCACCTCCACGGGCAGGTCGAATCCGCCGTCACGAGCCTCGGGAATGGCCTTGACGCCCCAATGGGCGATTCTGGCCTGGTCCGTCCTGGTCAACCAGACATGGCGGTAGATGCCGCAACCGCTGTACCAACGGCTGTTGGGCTGGTCGCTGTTGTCCACCTTGACGGCGATGACATTGTCGGCACCTATTTTGAGATAAGGCGTCAGTTCGTATTCAAACGAACTGTAACCGTAGGGACGCGTACCGAGCAGGTGACCGTTAATATACACCGAGGCGTTCATGTAGACGCCGTCGAAGGCGATGAAGAAGCGGGCCGCCTTGTCCTTCTTGTCCACCGTAAAGTGCTTGCGGTACCAACCGATACCGCCGGGGAGGGCGCCGCCGCCCGCACCCGAGGGATTGGAGGGCGAGAAATCGCCTTCCACGGCCCAGTCGTGCGGCAGGTCGAGCAAGCGCCAGACGGCGTCATTGCAGGACAGTCCGCTGAAATGCGCACTGTCCGCCAGAATGAAACGCCAGTCCTTGTCGAAGTTGCGGCTATCGCGCGCACCGGCGGCAAGCGCGAAAAATACCGACAGAAGCAATACCAACCGTTTCATCAGAGTTTCACTTTAATTTCCTTGCCCTTGTATTTCACCATCTTGCCCTTCGGACTTTCGAGATCGAGCGTCTGGGCCTTGCCGGGAGACACGGTCACCACATTGAAGCGGCGCTCCTTGAGCATACCGTCGAAATCACCGTGACGCTGACCAATAATCAACGTGTGGGTGGACTCGTCATAACAGAAGTTGATGGTGGCGTACTTGCCCTTCTCGTAGTTGTAGTTGGTATTCTCGTCCTCATAGAGTTCGAACTCGCCGTCCTGACCGGTATAGACATACAGGTTGATGAGGTCGGCGGGTTTTTCGTCACACCACTCCATCTCCGGTCCGAAAGGCAGGATACCGCCTTCGGGCACGTAGACCGGGATGCGCTCATAGGGAGCCTCGGCCGTCAGCGTCTGACCGCCGGCATAATGCTTGCCCGTGTACAGGTCGTACCAACCCTTTCCCTTCGGCAGATAGACCTCGCGCTGGCGGGCCTGATACTTGCTCACGGGACAGGCCATCAGTGACGGACCGAACATCCACTGGTCCTTGATGTCGTATACCTTCTCGTCGGCGGTGAAATCCATCACCAGGGCGCGCATCAGCGTGTAGTCCTTGAAGTGGGCCCAACCGGCCATGGAATACAAGTAAGGCATCATGCGGTAGCGCAACTTGTCATACCAGACGATGGTCTCATAGGCGGGATGGCCTTCGGGAGCGATGTTCCACACCTCGCGCAGCGGCCACTGGCCGTGGGCGCGATACAGCGGAATGAAGCATCCGAACTGGTTCCAGCGGGTCTGAAGCTCGCGCCACTCCTTGAGGTCCTCGTTCTCCGTACCGGTGGCGTCAAACAACTGCTGGGCGGCCACGTAGCGGTTTTCCACGCAGAATCCGCCCTGGTCCATGCCCCAGAAGGGAATACCGCTCATACAATAGTTCAGGCCGGCGGTCATCTGGGCGCGCATGTCTTCCCAACGGGTACCAATGTCGCCGCTCCAGGTGGCCGTACTGTAACGCTGTTCGCCGGCGAATCCGCTTCGCGTCAGGAGGAACACGCGCTGGTTGGGATTCACGCCGCGCTGTCCGTTGTAGATGGCGTCGGCATTGACGATGCTGTAAGCGTTGAAATATTCCGTGGAAGTACCGAGTGCCGTCGGTCCGCAAAGGGCCTTGCGGTACCAGATGGGCGTACAGTCGCGCACGTTGGGCTCGGAGGCGTCCATCCACCAGGCGTCGATACCGTAGTTGTATTTCGTATAAAGATTCTCGTCCATCTGGCGCCAGAACATCTTGCGGGCACCCGGATCGTAAGCGTCATAGAAAGAACCCATGTATCCGAGCCAGTCGTAGATGGAGTCCTTCACGGCCTGATGGTATATCCAACCGTGACTGTCGAGTGCTTTGTAATTGTCCACCGAACAGTAGAATTTCGGCCAGACCGAAATCATGAAACGGCCGTGCATCTGATGCACGCTGTCGAGCATGGCCTGCGGGTGAGGATAACGGGCCTCCTCAAAGGTATGGTTGCCCCAACTGTCGAGTTGCCAGTAGTTCCAGTCCTGTACGATATTGTCCACCGGGATATGGCGGCGGCGGAACTCGCTCATCGTCTCCTCAATGTCGGCGGACGACTTGTAGCGCTCCCGGCTCTGCCAGAATCCCATGGCCCACTTGGGCATCACCTGGGCCTTGCCCGTCAGGGTGCGGTATCCGCTGATGACCTCGTCCAGGTCTTGGCCCTGGATGAAATAATAGTCCATGTCGCGGGCCATCTCGTTCCAGATGCTCAGGCGGCCCTGTTCCTGTTCCGTCCTGGGCGTGGCGGCGCGCAGACCGCAATAGCTCACGCCGCCGTCGGGCAACCATTCCACCTTGAGATGGGTCTTGCGGCCCTTCTGCATCGGGAAGGTAAACTTATACGAATTGGGGTTCCAGGCGGTGCGCCAGCGCTCGGGCACCACTTCCTTGCCGTCCATGTACACCTTCATGTATCCGGCATAATAGAGGATAAAGCGGTAAACGGTCGTCACGGGCGCCTCCATGTAGCCCTCATACACCACCTTGGCGCCTTCGAGCGGGAAATCCTTGGGCAGGTTGCCCACGCCGATGTCGTTGCCGGCCATCGGATACGCCAGTTCGGGGAGGGCGAACTCATAATACAGACTGTCCTCGGCGCGGACGAGCCGCTGTCCGTCCTTGGCGGTGTAAGTACCCGTCAGCGCGCCCTGTTTGCCGTCCTTGTCGTACAGCGTGAAGGCACGGTTGAGCTGCTGGTACTCGTCGGGATTGCCGAAACGGCCGTAACTGTAGGAGTCCCACAGCAGACCGTAGCCCTTGTTGCTCAGCACGAACGGCACGCTCACCTTGGTGTTGTACTGGAACAGGTCCTCGTTTTTGCCCTTCATGTTGAGTTCTTCCGACTGATGCTGGCCCAGACCGTAGAAAGCCTCGTTGTCGGGACTGTCAAACTGCATCGTCCACGACCAGGCCGTGCGCTCCTTGGCGGAAGGGTTGCCCACGCCAATCTCGCGGTCGCTCACCGTAAAGGGACGGAACGTCTTGCCGCCGCCCGCCAGTTCTTTGAGCAACGTGTTGCCCTGTGCGTCGGAGAAGGCGATTTCGCCCGTGGCGGCATTGACCACGGCCGTCAGCGCGCGGGTCTTCACCGTCACCTGGCCGCCGCTTTCACTCACCTCGTAGGAGGTGTCGGTCTTTTGCGGCAGGATAATCAGACTTTCCTTCTCGGGGAAAGCGTCCTCCGCCGTGGCGCGCACGCGGATGATGTGGTCGGAGACCACTTCCAGGCGCACTTGACGCGGACCGTCCTTCACCGTCTGCTTGACGGGGATTGTCACTTGATTGCCGCCACGGGTGAAGTCGGCGGCCTCCGTTGCCGTTGTCCATGCCAGACAACCGGCGATCAAGAGAATTTTGATTGGTTTCATGTCAGGTAATTTTATCGATTGTTACTTATTTGGATTATTTCTTCTTGCTGCTTTCGCGGATGATGATGTTCATCGGTATCACTTTCTTGTACACCTTCCTGTCACCGTTGATTTGCCGGAACAGCAACTCGCCGGCGGCCTCTCCCTCTTCCTGCACCCGGTCCACAATCGTGGAGAGCGACGGCGTCAGGAACGGAGCGAAGGGGGCAAACGAGAATCCGATGAGCGACACGTCATCGGGCATGCGCTTGCCCGTCTCGCGGATGGCGGCCACACTGGCATAAGTGATGATGTCATTGTAGGCCAGGATACCGTCAGGCGGATTGGGACCCGTCAGCATATCCTTAATCACCTGTTTGGCCGACTGCAGACTGACCCTATTGCAGTAGATGATGTCGCGGTCGATGGGAATCTTGTACGCCTTGAGGGCCTCCAGGTATCCGTGCTTTCGGCGCCTCACCATGTCGAGGTGATTGGGCCCCGCGATGAACGCGACGCGGCGGCAACCGCTTTCTATCAGGTGGCGCGTGGCCTCTTCGGCCGCCGACTCGCCCGCCGCAATAACGCGCGAGAACTTGTCCTCCAGGCAGCAACGGGCGAAGAAGACCATCGGTACGCCCAACTCCTCCAACTGCAGGAAATGGTCGTAGTTTTTCGTGGTCTGCGCCAGACAGGCGATGATGCCCTCCACGTGCAGATTGAGAAAATTCTCCACGGCCTTCTTCTCCACCTCCGTATCTTCCCTGCTGTTGGTGGAAATGACGGAATAACCGCGCTCCAGCGCATAGGCCTCGATGCTGTCGAGCACGGCCGCATAGTAAGAACTGCGCAAGTTGGGCAGGATGACGCCGATGACTTTCGGTGCCTCCTTGCGGAGCCCCTGAGCGAAAGGATTGGGCCGGTAATTGCGCAGACGGGCCAGTTCCTTCACTTTGCGGCGCATCTCCTCGCCCACCTCATGACTGTTTCTGAGGGCACGGGACACCGTCGCGATACTGACACCCAATTCCTCAGCCAAATCTTTCAGCGATGTTCTGTGTTTGTTCATAACTACTGCTGCTGACTTGCCGGAATCCGCTACGTCCGGCGACCGGCAAACGTATTAGTCTGCAAATATAACAATAAAAACAATCCTAACCAAGAAAAACGGCGGAAAAATCCGGGGGACTGTCGCGAAATCCGATTCTTTCTCGTTTCATATGAAATGACGTTCTCATTCTATATGAAACAACATCCTCATTCTATATGAAATGACATCCTCATTCTATATGAAATGACATCCTTGTTTTATATGAAATAGCACCCTCATTCTATATGGAATGACAGGCCCGGTTCACGACTCTTCGCTACGCTCGGAGCAGTACGCCGCTTTGCGGCTTTTTATCGTGTAGCGTGTAATGTGGAGCGAGAATAGTCCCCTCCTGCTTGTAGGAGGGGTGCCTTAGGCGGGGGTGGTCTCGCAATCAATAGTCATTTGCTCCGCAATCAATAGTTGTTTGCGGTGCAGTCAATAGTCATCTGGTCGGCAAGTAATAGTCCGTTGCGGACCAAACAATAGTCA
>Ga0181612_121992_pt1 | contig 49397 bp, 23 predicted proteins | sample HoacroProtozoa21_FD_119630 | JGI IMG/M metagenome (GOLD analysis project Ga0181612, IMG submission 119630) | Hoatzin crop microbial communities from Cojedes, Venezuel. Combined Assembly of Gp0051906, Gp0051904, Gp0051908
CCATTTCCTGGCCTTTTTTTAGCATTCCCAATTTCTTTGGGATCCTGCTTTTCCCCCCGTGCTTAGTTTTTTTTTTCCTTTTCCCCCTTAGCTTTGCTCTGTTTTTTGTTTTTTTTTTTTTTTTTTTTTTTTTTTTCCTTTTCCCTCTGTGCTTTGAGAATCTTTCCTTTCACTGTTATGCCCTTTTCACAGCACCTGGTTTGGTAACCTTGTACTTGTCTTATTCTCCTAGTAATTTTGTGCTTGCTTTCTCATGTACTTCTGCTGTGATTTGAGGATGAGATAGCTTTTGTGGTTTCTTGCCCCATCTCCCTAGTGGGACGTTAAAATCCTTTTCCATTCTGAGAATCTGGTAACATTGCGAACTACTTTGCTGCAGTCCCAGTTATGCAGAAGTTGGACTAGGAGCCTCTGAGCAGGCTTTGTGTTACTTAAATGGATCACAAAGGATGCATTACAAAACAGAATTTGCACGTGATGGCTATCGAGAAAATTGAGAGGCCACAGTATGGAGGATTTTGAGGGAAAAAATTTGTCTGAGTGGGGGTCTCAAGTAGTGCTCGCTGTAGTGTGGGATTAGGTCTTAAGCAAACACTCTTATGAAGAGTACTTGTGCAGCATTACAAGGAATAAAACAATTACCCAAAGGGTAGCACCTTTTGAAGTTAGTGCTGCAGTTTGGCTAGTGCTGGTAAACTTGCTGTTTTCTCTCTGTGTTCACTGCAGAGCAAAGTGAGTAGTGATTTTTTTTTTTTTTTTTTTGAAAGATGATTTTGTTGTTAGATGTGGACTGCAAAAAAATAAACGATTTTTCTGTGGTTGTATAACAAATATGCTTCTCCTTGATTTAGCACTAAACTTTAAGAACAAATAAGGATCAGGGCAGTGATATTTTTTAATGTTTTTAAATGGTGCTTCCTTTTATTGTTGCCAGCAAAAATAAACTGCATGTTTGGCTATAGTTCCATAACATGTTTGTTTTTAAAAAAATTTCTAGTTTCTTTAGCTTTTCTTTCATCACAAGATCTACTGCCCTTACAGGAAAATATCACGAGCAGCAGTGTTTTGCCAAATCATATTTGTTCCGGGATAGATGTTTTCTTCCACACAGCTATCAATACACAAATACTGAAATACCTTTAAGTCCTTGAATCTGCCAATGAGATTGACACTTACATTACTCATGCTTGCTGACTTTTGTAGATCAATATTTCTTGGTCTATTCACTAATACAAAATGACTGTTTCTATTTTTGGCTAAAATGTGGTGGTGTGTTTTTTTTCCTTTTCCCAGTTTCTAACAAATTGCGTCTTTTGATTTCTCAGGCTTGATGGGCCACTGGCGTTGGCAGGTGGTGGAGTGACACAATGCAATATGATATGCCAAAGTAGTTGGGCATCACTTGTCATCTTGTAGACAAGTGAGGCAGAGGAGATACGAGAATACATGAGTCTCAAATATGCAGGCAAAAAAAAAAAAAAAGACATGTTCCATAGGATAGATACCTTTTCCTGTAACTGCCTCCTTCCATCTTGTTCTCAGCTTCTCATGCTATTTTATCTACACTGTATTTGAGGTATTGTAAGCAAGTTTGTGAAATATTTTACCTGTAATGAATAGCTCCATGTATAGTTTCACTTCTCTTAAGATACTGGTGTTTGGTAGTGCAAAAAAAAGCCATTATAGGTAGTAAAAGTACAAATAATGATCTCTAGTGTTAAGGCCTATGCTAAATGTGAAGTATATAAGCATATGTCTTGCTGTGAAGAACTGCTCAGTTCACTGTGATTTCATAGTTGATTGCTTATTTTTTGACCACACAGAATTATTCGGTTTGTTTCAGGCAGAGGTGTACCTCAATAATTCGTCGAGTTGTTCAAAAGCACTATGCTCATGTATGGATTTGAGAGAGCTGTCTCTGAACATGTTTCTCAATTTTTGATTCCTCTAGGACAGCATGGTGACAGATACTTAGCAAATTTCTCTCTCAGATTATCAGTTTTTCCTGAAGTTTGAGGTCTACAAAAGCTTTGTTAAATCCATCACAAGACATTGGTGCGATTAGAATGAGGTAGCTGGAAGAGCAGCCTGTGTTGTTTCTTTACCTACCTCTGGAGATGTGTGTGTGCTGTTCCCCTGTATGAGTGCAGCAAGCAGGAGTGAAGAGGCAAATGCAAGCTTAGTAAATCCTGCAAAGTAATGGCACAGCTGATTTAGCTCCCTCGGAAAGCTCACCGGAGGGCCAAAGCAGCCCTTTCCCATCCTGTGACCTGCTCAGCTGCGTAGCTCCTCTTCTGCATGCGCCGAAGGTCTGCAGCAGAGGATCCATCCCCGGTTGTGAAGGAGGTTGTTAACCTGTCCCGTGTTAAGGAAAATATGGTTATGATGTTGAGGAAAAGGAGTGCCCCAGTTTGGAAGGGGAGTTTCCTTAAAATCCCTTGTGTAGTAACAAGATAAACTTCCCAAGAATGGTTTTGACTGAGCTTTACAAAGGTTGCTCTAAAAGGTGATGTATAACTTTTTCTCCTCACTGCCTCACTTTCGGATGAAGCACGCGAAGTTTGGTGCTTGAGTTTGATCGGGATCAGTGTCTTCCAGATTGCCTCTGCGTTGCTAAAACTGCAGTCTGGCTCCTTTCTTTTGGAACTTCTCTGTGTGCTGTAGGAGCTTGATACTTGTAAAGATCTGTCTGCAGGTGTGTCTACTTCTACAATTAATTTGTAACAAAATTTTGGGACAAACTTAGTTTTGAAGGAGAAAAATGATGCTTTCCCTTATTTGCCTAAAGTGCATTATCCCATGTTTGAACATAGTAAGAAATCAGCAGCTATTTCTTTTCCTTCTGATAAATGAATTTTGCCATTCCTCTCAGTTTTCTCCAGTCTTAGTGGTTCTTAATGGATCTGTAGTATTCACAAGTACTTCAATCCTATCTGAGTTGCGGTAGTACGTCTACAAAAGCCTAGTATTCATTCCAGGTTTGCTGTTTATTACATGCTATCTCATTGTAGACTGAGGCATGAATATTGCATTTTGAGTCACAGCAAGTTTGGTTTGCATTCTTCTTATGAGCATGTGATTGTTTTATGCTTTGGAATGGTGCAAATTTAGAGAGAGTGGCAAGTGCAGTGCCCGCTGCCGCTCCAGCTACTTAGTAGTCACCAAGGCATTCTCACCTGATTACATATTTTTCTTTTTAAAAATAATCTTTCTCAGAAGGAGCAGGTGTTAATTCCACGCATGGGGACAGCCAGCATGCAGCAATATACATATGTGTGAGAGGGAAACCATTTTAAAGGGATTTTTTTCGTTTGTGTTTTAAAGCGAAGCTTGGTTACAGTTTCTGCAACACACGAAACGGGTGTGTGGGACCTTGGTGGCTGAGTGACGCTTCATGCTGCTTGCGGATTGGCAGTGCTGGAGTTTCCTTAAAGCTCATTTAATATCAAACTACAAATCTTTGCTGGCTTCATTTAACCCCAAGTTCAGTTTCCGTTAGCAGTAGCGTTAGGGAAGAAGGAATTGGAATGCGGTGGTCTCTAACTGGCTTCGTTTCCCTGGCTCTGTTTTGCAGGCACCCCAGGGCAGAGCATCCTGCGCTGCCAGCGTCTCCGGTAGCAGCAGGCGAGAGTGCAGAGCAGTGTGCCCCCTGCGCAGCCCCTCAGCACTGCCAGCGGGGAATTTAAAGGGGGGAACCGTAGCTCCAGAAAATACTGCATCTTCCTCTGTGGATACTGCTTTTAGATGTGTTGTGGTAGCAGCGAAGTTTTCTCTGGTTCCCATGCTGGCCTTAGTAGGCAGCTAATATATATCTACCCACTTTTTATCCCTTTATGATGGGGACATGTAAGAGACAACCTTTCCGTATATGCATATTATGCCTGCTGAAAATTAATGCTAAAAATACTCTTATAAGCAAATGGAGAAGTTCTAAGGTATTCTAGAAGTAAGCTATGAGTTAACAATTAGAAAACCCTACGGCCCAGTAAGAAATGGATTTTGTGGTCTCTTTGTCCTGTTAAAACTTCTTTTGGAAACGAACTCCCACTGTCTAAAATACTGAAACATTTTACAAGTTTGCAGAAGGTGAAAATGTTACCAGATGTGAAGTTCAAGGAGCAAGTTAACTACTGTTGTCAGAGGGAACAGCTTTTGCTGTTTGGTAACTTCTCTTTACCCTCTCTCCATCTCTTCCGCTGCCCCCTCAGTTCACTTGGCCGTGGCTGCTACCAAACTGCCCATCCCTTCTGCAAACAAGAGCATTTCACTCATATAGGTGAAGGGAGAAGGCTATGTATTGTACAGTGCATATAATTAAATTGATGTTTGGTTGGATGGCCAAAGTCTTTTATCAAAATGGATTATCAGACTCAAATGCTGTAGTTAAATATAATTTTCTGTTAAATGCCTATTCAATAAGCAGAAGAGAAGTAGCTAATAACTGACTTCAGCATAGTGAAAAATCTGCTAAGGGCACATGAAGAGGGTTGCTAATATCTGGCAGATTCACCTTACTGCTGCTACAATGCTGCTATTTTTGCTGTAATGCTTTTTTCATAATATGATTCAACTATATAAAAGGCTTATGGATTTGAAGCACATCAGAGGTCATTTCCTCCTGTGACTCACTAATCAGCTCTGGTACTTTCATATATACAGCAGGAACTTTCAGACAAAGCTAAGATTAGTAGCTAACCAGACAAAGACAAAATGGAGGAAAATAATAGTAGTGGAGAGTACATGTATCAAGTAAGTGTGGCCCAATATTTTTATGGCCTTTTTGATAGATTGCTTTGGATGCTTCTGGGCAGCATTGAATGCAGCATTATTTTATCTTTATCCCAGAAGGATTATTCCAATGGTTCACCTTAGATTCTGCACAGAATATTACTTTGATACTGTAATAGCTTTGGAAATGCTCTCCTTTGATGTCAAGAGCTGTATGGAACTGTTCTTTTGATTAAGAAACGCTAACACACTTGAAAAACCTAATAATAGATAAAAAAAAAAGAAAAAATGATCATCAGTTGTGCTTTATTAAACTAGATCTATGGGAGAGATGCAGAACGTGTGTGCATCTGTATCCCCTGTATTGATCTACTACCTTTCTGTTGGAAACCCTCACAGTATGTCTGTCTCTGTCTTGAATAACCTGGGAGCCTATTTCTTTTTTCCCCCCTCTTCGTTCTAGGACTCTCCCCTTTCTTCTGCCGTTGAATGCTTGCGGACTGAACAACCTGGCTGGTTGTCAGATTATTATATCCCCCTTCCCTCATCCTCCATTGATTGTCAAAGATTTATTGCACACCATTTCAGTTTAAAACCTAGCCTGGTCCGTACCTAGAAAATTTCTCTTTACTAGCAAGCGGCGTAATTGAACTAGTGGCCAACAATTAGACTTCATTCCCTCATTTGCAGGCAGGGCCGTTTCGGGGAAGTAAATTGCAAACAAGCATGCAAAGGTGCTCAGCTGATGTCGACTGCGTCTGCAGACAGAGCTCAGGGTGGTGTCTGACAGGTCAGGGCTGGCAGGTGCTGCGGTACATCCAGACGACATCCGATCAGTAGAGAGCTGCTTTTAGGTGGAAGTCATATTACACGAGAGTTTAGGAGGTACGAAGTTAATTTGCCAGTTGAATGGGTATTGAGATTTGCTCTGAAAACATAGATTAAAGCCCTCTTATGCTTAATATATTTACTGGGAGCTTTGTAACCCTTTGCCCCAGATTTACTCCTCGAATGCACCGCTTTATTTTTGCAAGTTAATCTCCTAGTTACTTTGAGATAAATTTTTAAGAAAACTTACTGATCCTGCATTGACGGGAAAGGAGGGAGACTGTTCCACTCTTAAGCAAGGAAAATCCTTTTTTTTCATTCTGTGCTCTGCAAATAGGCTTCTGTTTGTGAGTTTGTTTTACATTAAATTCAGAGTCACTGCCTGAAAAGGGTTGAGAAGTAACTGGGCAAACATTTCAATTTTGCATGCAGGAACATACTGGACATTGAAGACTGCAATTTTGATCATCTTAACTAAGAAAAAGAGCTGTACAGAAATAAAAATATGCTCAAGCATTCTCAGCCAATCAAAAGTGAGATGGCTAGTGTCAGCGGACATGGAGCAATGTATTGACCAGAGATATGGATTGGGAAAAAAACAGAATTTGGGATTTGGCTGAGTGCTGCTAGAGCTGTGCCAGCCTGCAGTGGGTTTATAAGAACAAAGAGGACTAGTGAAATAATTATATTTTCTTTTTTGTTTCAAACTTTACATGCCTGTTGGAGACAGTGTCAGACATTCAGGCTAAAACTGAGGCTTTGTAGGCTGTTAGACCCCCGCTGCTTCACGTGGAAAGCTTGGGGTGAGAGGAGGGGAAGTTGGAACATCTGTTCGCATCTTCACAAGAGAAGATACGATTATTTGACTGCCTCTTCATCCTTGTTCATGCGACAGACCTCTCAGACTTCACCACTCCCTGCAAGTCCTTTGTATCTAGCACAGATACCGTTCGGGACTTTGAGGTGGATGTGCCTCATACACCTCGGTTTGGGAACTGCAGAGGAGACCGAATTCAGGCTCTCCCTGGTGGAGAAGCATCAGGGATAAGCAGAGAACTAAATGAAGATGCTATGTTCTCAAACACCCAAACTTGCCCTAAGCAATGTCTGGGGCTTCGCTGAATGCCAGACAGCAAAGGAGACTTGCGTATTTTGCGAGTCTGTTATCGGGGAAATACATTTTGGAATGCTTTCTTTGCAGCATTTGGAGAAATTTTTGATAAGGTATAGCTTGATGATTATTTTTGCAAAGGCTTGCCTTCTCTGAAGAGAACAACTTCAGATTAGAAACTATATAGTTTTTCTTCATGGTATGTAGTTCACACTAGATTTTTAACTTGGTTTCAACTTAGAGGGTTGTTTTTGAGAACAGTATAATACAACATACCAGAGATTATTTGGAGGGGGTTTCCTAGTCTGTTGATATATTACTTTAGCAAGCATTGTTAACTGTTTACACGGCTAAAAGCATCCTTTAAATCTTGAGGTGGATGTTGCTTTTGCTCACAGATGAGGAGAATAAACAAAGTGAGGACAGAAAAAGGTTATTAGGAAATAAATATCAAGAAGTGTTAGATATTAATCCTGGCCTAAGAGAGATGTAACATAAAATGGAAGAAAGAAGTGAAGGAGACCAGGATAGGTATAAGGCTTTGGAAAGACCAAATTAGTTTGAAGACAATCTCAGGCCACCAAGAATAATTTTAGTAGCCAGTATTGATATACGTGATAGATGATCCCAAAACACTCACCAAGAAAAGACGCAGACGCAAGCCTAGATGAAGAAGTAGAAAAATGTATTTGCTTAAGAGATGTTTAGCCAATAGCTTGAAGACACTGAAAAAACTGGAGGTAGCAACTGGTTGGCTACTTTATCCCTTTCGAGTTTATCCATACAAAATGATAGGGACTTAGGATTTGTAGGTCTAGGAAATCACCTGTAGCCTCACAGTCCTGGCATGTTTGTTTAGCCGCAAGTAAAGGTACTACTTTTTGCAGAAGTCATCATCCTGTGAAGAGTAGAGGTGTCCCGTGTCTGTATCTACATAGGCTGTTAGGTGGGGGTGGCCGCAGGTTGGGCTCGATCGGCTCTATACTGGCTGCTCAGGAGTGGAGAAACATCACTGAAGTGCTCATCTCTCCAGGTTCGTTGCAGTTTGATGTGCAATACAACATGTGGCATTTTGCTGTTTGTGATGTGTCTCCCTGCTGCCCCTGCTCCTAAACCCAGACGTGACCTCCAGCATTTAAGAAATGCCTGGTATTAAGAATGTGATGGAAGGCTTGTCAGCAGACTTTATTTCAGATATAAATGTATGCGCCATCCCTCCTTCCTTGGCTGGTCCTGAGGCTTATCTGTCAAAGCCGACTGTCACATCAACATTAATTAATATGCCAATTTGGAGATATGTGTTTAAACGGTATTTTTAATTGCTGAGTGTTTTCTTCCTGCCAAAAGTGTACGTATGGACAAGCGTCAGTGCTGAGCTTCCAGTAAGGCAGAGATGAGTGAAGCAGAACTAGATCTGTGTCTGATGGGATAAGAATTAAGCAGGACAAGGACCCTGCCAGGAATCAAGTGTTTTGGGAGGAGCAGTGGAATTACCCTGATTCACGTGCCAAAATTTGCAGATGAAGTTTGATCTTTTATGATGTCTTGGCTGTGTAGCCTGCCTGGGAAACAAGGTACAAGGCCCTCTCAAGCACATCACTAGTGGTAACACCCTCAGATCCCCATCCCTGCTTATCGCAAGGCACTAGCTGCTGTGTCTTAGCTAACTTTATTTTCTATTTTCTCTATGCATTCAGGATAACTCTTTTGTTCCGTGTTCAGCCCACACGCTGACGCAGCTCTCTCCCTCTCTCTTTCGCCTTACACTGTTGTTTAAGCATGCTGTAAACTTATTCATTCCCTAAAGGCAAGAGCAGCTATCTGAGCAACACTTTGTCAGCATAATACATTTACAGAATGCATATTTATGAACCTTTGAGCCTTTATTGTTCCAGAGGGCAAATAAAAAACATGAAAAGTAGCAATATAGTGTTTCAAAGGTCCCTCAAGGAAAACAAAAGTAGTTGGAAATAAATTTAGGAAAAAAAGTTGTTCTCCAGAAGAGAACCTTGAATTAGCACATACAAAATATGGGCTGATTAAGGCTATTCTTTTCTTCCGCCTATCGCAGACTCTCCTAATCCAAGTTTTAAGAAATTTTAAGCTTGAAAAGTGGTTTTAAGCTTTATAAAATAGAATAAATGACATATAGACTAGAAGTATATAACAATAAACCAGAGGTTTTTAAAGCAGCATATTGTGCTCAATCGTAGCAAAGTAAATACAACTTTTAAACTGAAATGATCTTCTTTGGAAGCTACAGGATCAGTGTGGTATGTGCCACGACATTGCTACAGACAAAAGGTAGCTGGAGGAAGCATAAAAATCAATAAAATCCCCTAATTGTTGTTATTTTAATTGACTCTAGGTTCTTATTAACTTTACAGTGTATGTCTTGACTTTTAAAATGAATGGGTTGCTACTCATTACTGCTGATAATAAAATAAAGCTAGTTATTCAGTGTTTGTGTTCTTAGACGTGCCCGTTAGCTCAATTACAATTAAAAGGTTATTATACCACTATTCCTAGATTATGCAACCTAACAATTAAAACATGTAGCGTTGTCCCCCTGCATGGACAGTCTCATATATGATATTTGAAAATGAGAGATGGGAGTGTGGCTGCATGTAGCTTTCATCCAAGGCAAAATCTGGTGTGTGTGTGTGTGCTCAACAGCAGAACTCACGGAAATTCAGCTTAACCAAAATTTGAAGTACTAAAAAAGGGAAATAGGTCCACCAAGCAGGAGAGAACCGATTAAAGTTCCAAATGGTCAAAAAATAAAATAAATGCAAATTTTTTTAGTTCTTCTACAGTAGTGCAGCTCTAGGGATTTGTACATTTTCCTTCTGGGATAAGAGTTTTTAATTGTGCTTTCTGCTGTGAAGACTTGAAAGACACACGCAATGGGAAACTCAGCTGGGCTTGATCTCTGCTACTTCTTTTGGCCTGAGTTAGGGAAGGAGGCCCAGACAGCTCTCTGTAGAATGATGGCAGATCTCTACTGACAGGGAAAGCTAGCCCTGGGCTGAGCCAGAACCTGCAGTGCCATAATGTACCAGATGATTTGTGTGGAGGGATGGAGGGGTGAAGGGGGGGATTTGTTTCCTGGATCTCTCACAGTTTCACTAGTGGAAGCGTTCTTCCAAAGGGCTGGTGGATGTGTGGCCGTATCGGCTGTCCCTGGTGCTCACAGGCAAGCTCTAAAAGCTTGGGTGGCCCAGATAAATGAGAGGGGCCCTGGTGTGTTTGTATGATGTGCTTCTTCTGTGAACATGAGCTCTGATCTATTGGGTTTCTGCTGAGAGTTGTTGTTTGGGGTTCTTTTTCCTCAAAGATATTGGCTCCATTACAATGGCAAACGAGAAAACAGGTGAGATAGATAGCTCCCATCTGACGACTCAGCGTTGCGCAGAGGAGGCAACTTTAACTTTTATGTATGTTTAGTTATTTTTAGTAGTCAAAATGCAGCTGAATTCACAAATAGTTATAGTGCCTCCAAGCTGGACTTTTAGCCATTATTCACAAATTACAGATTTTCTTCCCTTCTTTCCTCAAGAATCATTCTGTTATGCTTTGTGTAAGTCCTGGACGTTGAGACCCCCAGAGCAGGTTTGCCTCTGAATATCATTTTCCAGTGAATTGTGGTAATCATTTGTTAAACATGAGAACAGCTTGAAACATGGTGATAGCTCAGGAGTAACTGCGCGGGTAAACCCTCACCTACCACAGTGCAGTGGCTTTGAAAAAAAAAAGAGTCTAGTAACTAATGTTTCATTGATTTCTCACATTTTAGGTGTCACTGACAATGTTACTTTGCAGCAAGACATCTGAAATATCAAGCGATTATTTTAAAAAACACAGAAGAAACCAAAATTAACCTCTTACCAGTTCTGCAAACACGTTTGGCTCTGTTGCATTGCTTATGACAGAGGGAGGATTCGCAGTGCCGGGCTTCTCCTAGCCCTGTGCCACTGTTCAAAGGATGATGTCTTTTACGGATATGTAACCTCATGTGGAAATATGCTTGAAGCAAATATTGGTATCCAAAGTGCCACTTCTCTTTTTGTCTTTTAAGAAGCTCAGAAAAGCAGGGTGTGATGTTGGTGCCCCAGCCCATGCCTGTCCCCTCAGCAAAGCGGGCTCCTGCGTCTGCCCCTGGGAAACACTCCTTGTGCTCTGTGGGCAGCACTAGTGCTTGAGGCATTTGCAGGCCAGGCCTCTAGATATTTGCATGGAAATAATCAGATTTATGTGATTTGTTGCAGAGTACACATGAAATTTTAGGAAAGCAGAATGGATTGTGCACTAAGGGGGGGCAGAAGGATGTGCAGTAGGAGGAGGGCTATCAGGGATGCTGGGTTAGTTCTCCTCTTATCTGTACAGAGCATCACGATGTAGAGAGTACGATTAAGCCCCTCTGCAGTCCCGGGGTACTTGTCGGACACCCCTCCCATGGGCTGGGGGCCTGGACACCATGTCCAAAATGGGCTAAGCTGCACCTGTTGTCACCAAACTCGACGAGGGAAAGCTCCATCAGAGAAGGCAGTAATGGGGAACAGGGGAAGAACCTCAGCAGACATCTGCAGAAACAAGATGTTATCGACCATCAGCATTGCAAGCACACCTTGGCCTCAGCAGGGTTATGTGATGCAGAGAGGAAGCTCACGTGAGGTGAGCACCCAGTTCCTGTCGTCACCCAGATTCCCACAGACACCTTAAAAACACCCAAACAAAAAATCCCAAGCCCGTAGCCATCGTGCTTTAATTAACTGCAGGACAGGGAGCTTTGCTTTTTTACTCGCGCTCTTGCTGCTGTTCGTCCAAAATAGGACTGTGTCTGGTTTCAGCAAACAGAAGGCTCTTAGAGAAGAAATGCTCTGAACTTACAAAATTTTCTACATGAAAACCATCCAAAGTCATAAAGATTATTAAATCTAAAATAAGAGAGGGAACTCAGTTTACTGTTTTCTAGCTTTCTAAACAGCTTTTCAAAGCTTGTTTCACCAATGTGAACTCAAGCATAGATTGTTTACCTTCCTGACTCATTGTGAGAGAGACTGATACGTGAAGAGAGCTGCAAGTTAAAAAACCATACATGACTACACTCTCATCTTTAAATTTCCTATACATAACAAAAGTGGCAGGATGCAAATATGAGGCATTCTAGATCAAAGCAGTAAAAATATGAAGATATTATTATCCACAAAATATACAGCGAGTGATATTAATGATAAATATTTTAAAGCCAGTGAAAGGAAATATCTATAGGAATGTTTCTATTTCAGTAGGAGCTGTACAGCGTGGTTTCAGAGTTACAAATTACACCAAGTTTTGCTTTAATTAGAGGTCTCTAGCACTGAAACAATGAAATGTTTCACATTACTTCTACGTACTAAAGGAATGAAGGGATTGCCATCATCTTTATAATTTCCTTTTCTCAAAAAAGTAGCAAAATTATGGAAAAAGGGCCATATTGTCACTGCAAATCAGAGATTATACTGGTTTCTTTTATTACAATGAAATTTGCTGTCCTAGGAGCTTTTCTTATGTATTGTTCAAAGAAGTTTGGGGATTGGGCGGGGTTATATTTCTTTCTTTTTTTTCAGATCAGAATTTTCTTAAATAATCAAGAATCTTGAATATTGTACTGGAAAACAAGTCCTGTCTGAGGGTCAGGTTCAAGCAATTAGGACCAAAAAGTAGAAATTGAGTTGGGACAAGCCAAGGCCTTTTAGTTACCTTTTAGTTAAGTGGATAATTTGACTAATATTTTAGAAAAAAAGCCTCTTAAATCTCTCTGATATGATTGCTTGTAAAATGCTGATCACACAGTGAACGTGTTCCCAAGTTTTTCCCTGGTCCCAGTGCCAGAGCCCCGAAGGCTGCCCACCAGATCAGTATTTTGCCTTCAGTCTGCCATTAGCTGCAGTTCGCGATGCTTTTCCATTTTCCAGTGCTGACTGTATGAATAAGCTGAGAACTGAACCTTTTCAAACGGGTGTTTCCTACGTCCAGCCCCTGCCAAAAAGGCATTATCTTTTAAAAAGATGAAGTTTCTCTGTGTTCCCAATTTGGCTGCACAGGAGTGCAGTAAATGCTGTAAAACTGCTGTAAAAACAATGAATTGAGAGGCTGATGTGAGAGTTAGGCCAAGTCCTAGTGCTGCCTGTGCCTGCGTGAGAAAGAAGTTGAGATATTCTTCATGAATGATACGTTTCTATCTGAGAGAGTTGTGTTTCTGAGACATATTTGCCTCCAGTCGATGCTCTTTGGGCTGGGTCCTGCTTTACTGCCTCCTTATTTACGTCCACTTGGAAGAACTAAGATCTGGCCTAATATTAGCAAGGATTTGCTGGAGACTGCATGACAAACTAAAGGGGGAAAAAAACCAGAAAATGAGTTTAGCGAGAGTGTGTTTATTTGACAGAGACCATGCAGTTTCTGTTTTTGCTAAGGACACAGTAATATGAGATAGTAAGAGCCTAAGGTTTTAATGGTATTAAGCACCTAAAATACTAAAGGGTCTGTAAATGTGTGTCCAGCCCTATAAAATAACTTTCCTAGTGGAGCTGGTACCAAGATAAATGACAGCCTTGAGTGCTTGTCAGCTCTGTGGGCTTGGTCCTCTGGAGTGCAGCTGGAACCGCCGCACCAGGAGGTTGATTATTGCCGATAGTCTCTGCTGTGCATCTGCTTTTTTTGTTGTTGTTGCTTCCCCCCCCGCCCCGCGCCGCTCCCCCGGTTAGGTCAGTGGCTGCCTTTTTGTCTCCTTCTTTCTCTGTTTCTCGTTTGTGCGCTGTCGGGATACGTACTGAATGAACTGAGGAAAAATGAGGAAGAAAATCAGTAATCCTGACTAATATCCCCCGAGTATCACCAACAGGTTAGACGACTTCTGTGTTAGGAGATTTTAAGGAGTTGTTGTTACTGGTTGCTCTTACGTATCCTTTTATTTTGAAGTTGGATTAAAAGTAAATATGAAGATGAACATTCAGAGGTTTTGTTTTGGGGAGGGTTCACTGATTTCAGCTTCTCAAGAGCAGAATGAGTTTGGTTAGAGGGTAGAAAGCTTTTTGTTGGGAGCTCTCCATGAGTAGGTCAGTAATACCACCCACAGGCTAAATCAAAAGCATTGTGCTACTTGCTTAATAATTAAATGAGCTCCTCATTTCAGTCGCACTATCTCACATAAGCTAAATCCAGGGAGCCCACCAGCTGTGTACTCGCTTGCAGAAAGTTACTGCTATGATGTTGTACTGAATTTCTCCGAGTCATCCCAGTCTTATTAATGCCTCAGTGTGGCATAAAGCTTCATTCATTATTCATAATAATCCAGTCAGAGGGCACTCTGAGACCTGATAAATTCTCACCTAAATGACAACAGCTGACAGGGCCTAGGGTTTTATAGCCTTTCTCTTGCCATAGCAAGGTGCTGTGGGCAAAGGTCCAGAATGATCCTCTACTAATGACCAGTGTGATATATGAGCAGCTGCTGATTTTCTGACATGAAGTCTACTCTGCTGAGCATCCAACCTGGCAGCCGTGAGTAGTGGATGAATATCTGACAGGCGATATACTTCAAGAACAGGTCACGAAAAAATCTGTCTCAGGTGGGAGGGAATAAAAGGGTTAATCCTGTGCTGGAGCACTGCAACATCAACAACAACAAAAATATCCTGGGGGCAAAGAAAAAATAATCAGAAGTCTGTAAATTCTGTCCGTGCTGATGTGGAAATGAGAATACGATTCCTACTTCTGAAAACTCTTCCTTTCTGGCACCCAGAGGGTTGAATAATCATGACTTTAGAAGCCTGTAAATTGCTTTATAAAAATCAATAATCATCTGCTGAAGGATATTAATTGCACTTTCTCACAAAGGGAAAAAGCTTCATAATATTTTATTGGTTTTTAATGGGCTCTTTGATACCACAGGAGGTAAGTGAAAAGCCTCTTTCTTTTGTTCGGGAGCAGACCTAGCCTTTCAAAGGAACGTATGTACCTATTTGAGCTTTAACTTCTCCCTTGTGTTGTGGGCTCAAATTAAAAGCAGGTGGAGTCCTTTTATTTTGCTCTTCTGTTTTACCTTCAGCAGTGATTGATTCTCCATTATGTCATCTTACCTTTCCTAAGTTATATTGATAATTGCGTGTCTTTTCCTGTGTTTCATTGCCGTAGAAATTTAGGGGTTAGGTGTGGAAGTTTGGCTTTATTGAGATACAGCAGAAAAATTAAGCTCCAAGTGCTTCAAAAAGATTCAGGACTGGTAGGGCCAAGTCTGATATCTTTTGCTTGTTAAAAGAAGTATAGTGGGAACTCTTTTTTTCAGTGTGTCATGTCTTTGCTTTGGAAGAATGAACCTTTGAGGCTCTTCAAGGGTGCCATGATTGCATTTTCCATATCCACAGCATGCTGGGTCTCTGGACCAGGAGGACAAGTGGTTGTTCTGTGTATGGGCCTTGCTCAATAAGACTTTCAGTTCTCTCCGTGTAGCAGCACCCAAGTGGAAACAACAGGCTGCTCTGGCCTGAAATCATAGAGAGCTGGAGGTGAAAAGGTGGTCCTTGTATGACTGAAGTTGAAGGCCAGAAATTATATTTGTTTGATGCTGTGTTTTGACTCTAATCTTTCCATGTTTTGTGCCACAGTAACAGAGAGATCCACAAGATCAATGAGAATCTTTTCCGCTCTTCCCTCCCACTGATGCGTTCTTATTAGTTAATGGAGAGATGGACTCTACCTGCTTTCCAGATTGAACGAGTAGATAGGATACCGCCAGGCAAAAGTCAGATTAGTGGAGGTGGGTCAAGTCCTGCACTGATTCTTGTGCTCATGTTATGTACAATACATTGTGGCTGTCGGAATAATTCAGAACTCGACCACTGACAGCCCCTTCCATCGTTCTAGTGCTGCGGTGCTGGGACTTGCTTTTGGGACCAGACTTTGAGGGCTGAAGGCCGCAGAAATTCACCATCTACTGGAATTATGGGAAAGCTTGATTTTCCTGGCTGAAGTCATTCTGACAGCCTTATATGGACTTGTTTTGAGAACAAGTGTTTCTATTGAAAGTGACACGGACTATTTACAAATGAGGTGTGCCAGAACTATATGAAACCTAAACATATTCCAGACAAGTTTAGGCTTTCTTACGTGCAAGACCTGTGGGTGAAAGCATTCCTGGAATCTCCCATGGTTGCCAGAGTGACTTGTGACTAACCAAAACATTCGTCACTCTTGCTGGGTTCCTCTGTCGGCCTACTCAGACACTTCTTCCTTCTTTCCGTTATTTTCCTGTAGAAATAAACAAACTACGACATTAGCTTAGGGTGACCCACACCAGTCAGAATATTGGCGTGTTGAACACCACCTGACGTGCAATTTGTCAGGCCAAGGTGTTGGATTTTGTAGTCGTTCTCTGTTGTCTTCACCTGTGTCTTGTCGTCTTGGTTCCTCCTGCTTGTTGCGGCTCTTCTGGATGAATGCAGTTGGCCGATGGGTTCTTTGCTTTGAGCGTTAGGAAGGTGATGGGAACTTGTTCTAATGGGTGTGGTAGATCAAGGAGGACTTATTGTTACTTTCTCTTGTTGAGGTAGAATAGAAAGATATATCATTAATACTCATGGACATGATGAATTACCTGTATGATATTTTGTTGACTGGGCAGGTCAGATTAGCTCTAATGTGGCAATCGCTCACTCAAGTGTCCATCATTGAATATCTCCTAAGTTTCCGACAACCTCCCTTTTTGTTTGGGGATTTACTGTTACAATTTTTCAACTGTTTTTCCATCCAAGTGTGAAAATGGTGGTTTTCTTTGTGTTTTTGTTTGTGGGTTTTATGGTTTAGTTTGGTTTTCTTTTTTTTGGTAGAACAGGCATGCTCTATTCCATCTACTTGAAGGACCTGGAAGTCACTACTATTTGGTTAACTCAAAATTTCCCTCTCCCACAAAAGCAAGGGCGGACAAAATATGGAATTGTCCTACCAAATACTCGAAGAAGCGTTGCAAAAATAGCTTCAATAGAAGATAAAGCTGAGTTTTGTAAGTTCATTAGTTGCAGCCTGTGGTTTTGAAAACGAAGCTATGTATTGAAATGTGAACACTCAGTTTCCTATCGTTAAAAACTTTGTCCAAAGGTCTTAAGTTTCCGTATGAAGTAATTTAATAACAATTAATGAAGGAGAGCAAAAGAGGAGAGGAACGTAGACCCATCAAATGTGTACTCAGAGGGAGAAGACAGTTCCATCTGTAATGGTCCCTTCAGGGTGAAGATTTTTGTCCTGTCCTGCAGGCATTGTGTATACCATGATGAAAGAAAAAACTGACTTTAATTCTCTTGTTCTTTTATTCCTGACTTATGGTAGGCGTCCCTGCAGAGATGTAATGGTAAATGTTTAACAAGGGGAACTCCCCTTTCCTACTAGATCTCATATTTTATAAACTGATTAATTTAATAAGGAAAACAACATTTCCCTTTGGTTAAAGCCCTCAGTTCCTCACAACTGGGAGTTCTGTTCCTCAGCCATTTCCATTGCAGGGCTCTCCCAGTAGGCAGTTTGGTTTGCCTCTGAGTAGAAAACAAACCGTTTATTTGACAGGAAGGAAGTCTCACAACTGGTCCCCTTACAATTAAAGGGGCAGAAAGGGCTATTGTATCAAGCTGTAGATGGTATTTTTAATTTTGGTGAGTTGTAGAGCCCCTGCAAGACCACTCAGCCATCTAACGCAGTTCCATAATGTGCCCACGGAATTAAATCAGTTACACAGTGGTACCCACCTTGACTTGTTGGCAGTAAACCTGAGCAAATACCATGCAGAATCCCATAGCATCGCATGGCTACTCATCTTCATTTAAATTGAAACATTTGAGTGAGATTACCTTACCATCAGGGAAATGAAGTGTTTCTGGGATGTCCCTGGGTGTCCCTTTCCCTGTATGGACTCCGCATGCAGATATTTGTGTGTATGTGTTTGTTTTTAGGAGCCTCTCATGTTGCCATCCCAAGCACATGCTGCTGGGAAAGATGTTGTTTTCATTGCTTCAGCTTTCTCATCTTGGTAATTAAGAGCTGTAGCTAGTTAAGACACCAGAGAAATTCTTAGTGATCGTAGACTGCCTACTGCCATTTAAATGAGCACCTCTGTGTGTGTGCATTTTTATGTTGTTTTCTGTAAAGCCTTTGCACAACCTTCATGCGCAAGTTCTGTTGATGCTGAGCATTTTAAGTAGATGAAAAACATGATGTTGCTTCCAGCTTGTAGCAGTGTGCAAGCCCTAGCCCCTACCCTCAGCCAGTGTGGACCCGTGGATCCCAGCGGATAGGGAGCTTAGTAGCTGCAGCGGAGGTGAACAAACCAGTCGCACAAGGATTAAAGCATTGCTCACATATGGGTCGTGATATACTTAGCAAATACCATATTATTCTCAACTGCATGGAAAAAATATGGAATAAAAATTGAATTCAGTAGAATTGCCCTAGATTGACACCAGGTCAATCTGAGTGGGTGCTCCCCTGGCTCTTGGTCATTATCAGAGGTGGCAGTGTCTGGAGTTAGGCTCTGCGGTGTCACAGAGGGTGACAGAGTCTGTCCGGGCAGTTGGACAGAGCAGCGTCTCACTTTGGTGCTTTTTGGGGAGAGTCACTTGTCTGTTTTCTGCAGCATGGAGCTGCACAGCACGGTGATTGCCGAGGTGTGTTTTTTGTGTAGTGGGTGAACGGGGACTTTTCATTTCGAATTCAAGATTCTGGGAGATAAAAAGGAGAGTGTTTTTTGACAGTTCTGTGGTTTTTCTCTAGGCACATTGGGTGCTGATTTTCATTCCAGTACATCAAGGCAACTGTCTGAAGTACAACCCAAACAGAAATTCCTTCAACAACAAACCAGTAATATCACATGTATTTCCAGTTGTTCACACTTTCTTGTGCTCTGTCTTTCCATGAAATCTCACTTCCCCAACCCACTGCCTTGGGCTAATAGTTTGTAACAAAGCTCAGTCTCTAAAATGTCCTATATAAATGGAAAAAGGAAGATCATAAAAGAGAAAGATGAAAACATTTACCACTCCAGCTTCCACACTCCGAGTCTCTCTTGAGTTTCCTGATTCATCAGCCGGTTAGGAGGGCACGCAGTCACCCATGCTGCCTGGCTGCCGCTGCTCTCTCCAATGCTACTGGGTACCATTCATCACAGACTGCTAGCTGAAGGACGCGGTGTCAATGCTGGCAATTGATCCAAGAAAACCTGCACATGTTATTGTACCTCACTAAGGGCCCTCTTCCCTTTCTGCTTTTCCCTGTAACTGAAAAATTAACCCGTGAGGTTTTTTTTGTTGAGATTGAAGAGTGAAAATAGTATTTGTAGGGGGAGGAAACTGTGCTCATCGCATCCCTGTGTGAATTACGGCAAAAAAAGGGTATTTGCCCAGTTCTAGTGTATCTGATTCAGAAGAAAGGAGATCTGTAGGGATTATCAGCTTGTAACAGTATATATTTATGTGATGAAACTGAGTTACCCAGAAGACAAAAGAAACACTTGAGACACAGCATTCATCTTTTGTACCACCGCGTGCATTCATGTGTTACACCTTGGGGCAAATCCCAGGCAAGTGCCATCTGAAGCAGGGGGGGAATCTTACTTTTTCTACATCAGCAATCCTAGATGTAATTGTTGTTCACAATAACGTCCTGTGCAGTAAGCCCACTCGTTCAGACCCATAAGGATGTTCATGAAGTAAGGTACTATTAAATAGGGGCTCACACTTTGACTCTGATTAGAGCTGCATTTGGAAATCTGGGAGTGAGAAATGAAGGCTGCTTTGGTAATTTGGACTCCCTTGGAGGGGGACGGGAAGTATGGAAGCAGACAGTCTGTAGGGCACCAATTTAAGTCCACCCCACGTCAACCATATCAATGCATGCTTTGGTGTCCATTGGCTTGGGTATATGCTTACTTCCAAGTAATTTGCTGAATCAGGACTGTAGGTAGTGTCCAACCACTGGTGCCATAAGGTACAATCCAAAAGCAGGAAGTTAGGCAATTTTGAGGGGTTTTCTTTATAGGAAACTTTACATTTTTATAGGGATTTTCATTTAAGTATCTCAGCAAGCTAAGCTACAGTGATTAATTAAATTTTACAGCTGCCCTGTGCATTAAGTAAACACTGCATTATTATATTTTACTTTAATAAAAAGCAAATGTGGGATGCAGAAAGAAAAGGATTTTGAAGTGTGTTCAATCAGCTGGGGCGGCTCCTTCCCTCATTTGTAATCCCCTCTCTGACGCCTGGTAGGATCAGTATTGCTTTTTTTGATAACTAGAGTCAGATGGACAGTTTCATCTTCAGCACGCTGTAAATCAGAGGTAAAATCCTGGAAGAGAGCCGGAACTTGCATAAATCCAACACAAATAAGAGAAAAGTCCCTTTGTAAATGTAGAGAAATACTTCGTTTGACATTTTCAGTCCTGGTCTCCCTAAAATGAGCAGATTTTGGAGTTTGTTGTAATCAGCATGACTATTTGGCCCCAAGGATACAAGCCTGAGTTGCAGATGCTGGGAAGGCCTTTGTGCCTTGCTGGACGCAGGCTGTACCTAAATATAATCTGTCCTCACTGGCTGTTAAAAAGAACAGGGATATCACTTCTTACCTGTCTGTGCCCAGGACATGAAAGGTGCATGAGAGAGAGCTCCCACGTAACGCGTGTCAGAGGGAGGGCAGACATGGGGCTTTTGGCTCGGCAGATTCTGTGAAGAATCTGAAGTCCCTGAATAGGGTATGCTTCTCCCATCTTGGAGAGAATAAAGGAGAATTAATTAAAAAAAAAAGCGAAAGGAGGATATCGAACACTTCAGAAACAGAACTAAAGCTTTCTCTGTAGCCTTTTGTAACAAGACAAGCATACAAGGTGAGAAAACTGCTCTAGCTGTGGGAACGGTTCCGACACTTTGTGCTACTTTGTATGATTCATTAGGAAACCAGCAGATATTCTAAATGACCGTCATGTTTCTGGAATGAGTGGCTGTCTAGTGGTGGGTATCAGAAGTTTGCGTGGACTTGGTAAGCGGCTGAGCACAATGATGGAAGAAGGCTTCACTAAAGGCTCTTAAATGAAAGGGCACAAAGGCCACATACAGAAAAAGAGAGGCCAGCCTCTCATCTGACCATATATGGTGGTTGTTTAGGTATGCAGATAATATCCTGTATTTTGCAGTGGACTCTGTAAAGCCCTTCCCTCCATGAGGGAAGAGTTGTATTTTTAGTTTAGTCGTTGCAAGGAACAACCTGAGCTGAACTTACAGGATGGAGGGGCCAGTCTAAAGGAGCTTCTTTTTGTTTACTAGCTGCCATCCCCTCCTGCAGACTCTATATGAGATGATGAAAATAGAAGAAAAACCAGGTTCTGCCCCACCGTGTGCTCTTAACTCAGCTGTAGTGCTCTTTTGATTGACTTCAGTCTTCAAGGAAGCAGACACCTAGCTGGACGTAATCAACTCTCATCCAGTGACTTTCTCCCTAACCCTGTGCAGCGAATTGTCACCGCTAATGCTGTTTGTGGGACATTCGTGCTCTGCAGATGGCATTTTCCTCCGTCAGCCAAAGAGGAACCTCTCCTGGCTGAGCCAGCAGAGCCCTGTGAAGCGTGTTGCAGCTGGAAGCTGTTCGTGGCATTATTTACATTTAGCTCATTGAAACAGCATACCTGTCACTGGGGGTGGCTTCTGTGAAGCTCTCCATCGTGTCTGTTCACAACCAGGCCAACCTGGCCTCTCCAGAACCCCTCCTTTCTTTCATGCACCTACAGGGGTGTTTTTGCCCTGTTTGTTGGACTTTGATGTTCTTCCAGAAAGCCCTGTGTACCGTGCCAGAGAAGCACACGGAAAGACGCGAAGGGATTTCATAGAGCATGAGAAAGGTAAGTCCTTTGTCGCAGCTGAATGCAGCTTTGTCAGCGTGTGGAAAGTTGTTTTTACTCTGACTCCTGGCAACTCTTACGGCCGCATGGTAATTGAGATAATGGGAGTGTATAGGGCTCAGATAAAGAGCCTGGAGGGGCAGCCCTCTTTCAGGGAGTTGGGGGGCTGAGGGGAGGAGGATGGCTGCAGCTGGCTGTGAGCGAGAAGCTCGCAGGCATGGCTGCGGGGGGAGAGAGGCAACAAGGAGTAAAGATTTGGAGTCAAATCCCCCCCAATCCTGGTGGAGTGCAGGCGTGCGCAGGGGCCCATTTCTGCTTGCTTATTTCCGCAGTTGAAGCGAGGGGCCGGCAGTGACCATGGACACAGGCACGAGCATCCCCCAGGTGACGAAGCAGGAGCAGTTGGTACCATTGTATTGGAATTACAGGTTGCATTTGTTAGATCCCCATAGGTGAATGGCTGGAATTCAGAATAAATATGGAAAAGCAGACTCTAAAATGTGGCAAAGAGAGGCTTGGAAAATGCAAAGCCCGGCCATCAGGTTGGACTAGTGAGACTGACCCCAAGGTGACTGACGTTTAGGACTGAATAAAGTGAGTGCATCCTTTGCATTTTCAGTATCAAATTTGAGAGCCGTAATTATTTAAACCTGGAAAAAGTCACTGAAAAGCATATTAAAAGTTGGTTTTGTTTATGAAATGGAAGAAGGTTCTCAAAGTACTGGTAGTGTCTTTCTGTGCAAGTGCTGCCTTGGGGATGTGACTGTCCATAAGCGTTTCACTTCTTGTGGTTGCTGCAGGCCTGAACCTGGAGAGACGTGTTTGCTATCATGAGGCCATGGGACCTCCATGAATTTTGGATCCAGTTTTCCTGGGCAGCTTTGGGAATGCCAGGCCGAGCCTTTTTACTTGTGTTGAATTGGCTTTGGCTGCTCAGAGGCTGGTACGTGGTACCATCTGCCCGGCTTACCGAGTGCGTGAGGGTGTGTAGCTGCTCTGGGAAAAAGGGACATATGGAAAATGATAGCTGGTGAATCCCAGGAAAGAAAAGTCACGGGAAACCACCTAATTACCAAGGCTTAAGAGCCAGTGAATCGACAGTAAGGAGCTTGGTCCTGAGGTCCTGTGGCATAAATGCGTGATTACGTTAACGCCCCACTGCTACTGGGATACTTTTGTTTTTACAGGGCTTTCTCCCTTGTTGCTGGAGGCCTTCATATCCCAGATAGTCAAAATCTCTATTCAGTGCTGCCTGCTGGGCGTTTAACAAGGGTCCTTGTAACGGGACCTGGTACAAGTGCAAACATGAATGCAGAGTGCAGGGGCCAGCGCAGCACGGCAGGCTGCAAGGTAGCCAAATGGAGGCGGCCGCAGAAAAGCAGGAAAAAGTAGACAATGACCCTGGGCGCCTGAAGGCATTGCTTCAAAAGGTGTCAACACCAATTAAATTGTAAAGGCTCTGTCAGCTTCTGAGAAGTTATCTAGGCAGGGACAGAAAGTAGGGAATCAAAGGGGCTGCGGTGGGGTTCTGCGTGTCTGGCAGCAGAGCGGGTGCACACGTGCTCCTGGCGGTGCCTGGGACCCGGCTGGGAGCCTCCCGCAGACACAGAGCCGCGCGCGGGCTGGGAGACGGGCCAGGCGGCCAGCGCCGGCTCTCCTGCTCAGGCGGATTTTATCAACACTGGGGGAGTATTTAATAACGCAGAACCAGGGTTGGTTAAAGAAAAAGCTGAATGTTTCCCTCCCACCTCCGTCAGGGGTTAATACACTTGAGAAATGGATGCAACATCTTCCCCAGTAAATTTACATTCTGTGTGCTCTGAGCATTTTTAATTTCCTTGTAATAAATAGCAGCTCTCAGATTTACTTTAGTCATTGCTGTATAAAATTGCTCATTAGAAGAGGAAGTGGTGTTTTAGCAGCTAATTTCATTTGTGGTTAGGTAGATATAATCGTGAAACGCTCGTGCTGTCTTTCCCCTTTACTCGTGGGACTGTGACAGTCTCATCCCATTCTTTGGAGAGGTTAAAATGGTTGGAGGTTCAGGGTGGAGGTACACGTGGGAGTTATCCTGTACCTCATCAACGAGGCTGTTGCGATGCACACAAATGCTTGTCGTGGTCCTTTCTGTGTGGCAGTTGAGCTGTGGAGTCTAATGCAGAATGAAAGAGGGTGAATATTGAGTCTGGTGCTCATGTGGTGGGGGGGAGAAGCATGCGTCTTCTGTGTGTAGTGCCTAAATTTCCATGCAAAAAGGTAAAATGCTTCATATATGAAATAGATTAAATGGTTTGTGCTAGAAGAAAGCTTCTCTGTAATATTTATTCTCCTCTGTTGCTCTTTAAAAAACTGCTAAAAGAAGATTTTGCTTTTTTTTTAAAAAAAAGCTAATTAAAACAAGGAATTCCAGTTGTTGCTTGTAGTCTTAGAGTTTGTTCGCAAAGCATTGTTATGTCAATTCAAATGACGGAGTGATATTGATATGAAGTTGTCTATGTAGATAAACACAGCAAATCAGAGAGGTGGTTCATGTTTTTGTACCATGAATCCTAAATACGGTATTTTGCCAAATCGCCCTCGGTATTGTAACAATTTGCTTTATCAAAAATCAGTTTGGTAGGAGAAATCTGAGTTGGAAGATTTAGGAAAGCTGTTTAAGTCAAAATGTACAAAACTCATGGTGTATTGCTGCATTTTTGAAAGCCTTTTCCAGAAAAGTAGGCAATTTGGTGGGCCATAATATAAAAGCAACAATGGAAATTACTGGAATGTGTTCAGTTATCCACAGATAACTTTTTCTCTGACTGAAAGTTTGGACGGTGTTCATTTTTCATTGTTTGTTTATCTTGTGTCTTTGAAATTCATTGTTCCTAAATGTCCTGATACTGTGAGAAATGAAACACTTTCTGACAAAGTTGAAGGACAAATCAGAAAAATTTGGACTCTCTTTGTCTGCATAGCAGTTTAATTTAGCAAATGTTCTTAGCAGAAGTACTTTAATGGAGGAAAAATTGGACTCAGCGGCAGGTTTCTCTCCATACATGAGGATTTCCAGGCTTTGCACAGGAGTCAGGGCAGCTCTTGGGACTGGCACCACAGTGCACCTGAGGTCACGCCTGGTCCTGGAAGCAGGTGAGGCTGTCTGTGACCCAGCTCCGTGAGCAAGAGCGTGAGCACACGTGTGCATCCAGCAAGGAGGTCGGGAGGAAAACAGGAGTGTGCTTGGACAGCTGCTGATTAGTATTTCTCCATCAATGATGGTGAAAGACCAGACTGTGGCTGTGCTTTGAGTTGGGAATGGAAGAGAGCAAATGTGCCGGAGCCACCACGTCTGCACTCATCAGAGGTGCTGCTGGTGAGATGCTCCCCACGGGTGTAACTCAATCAGAAGTGATAGGGAAGGGGGATGATCGTGTGAGCTGCAACTCACTACCGATTTCATCCTGTGCGTTTGTCAACTGTTGCTAGGTAGCTGCCTGGTGGGAGTGGAGAAGTGGATATTTTTTTTTTTTCCCCCCCCTTAAAATGGCTTATTGCAAATTGCTGTCCTTCTGTGCAAATGGGGAGAACACCTCCCAGCGCTGCTCTGCCGCCGGCCGAAGGAAAGTGTGGCCGTGAGCAAGGCTGTGCTCCTGTCGGCCTCCGCACGCCGGGGACAGCACGGACGCTGCAGCTCATGGTTAAACCATCCCTAAACAACTTCTGGCAGGCTCCAATTTACAGGAGAAAGGGATTAGTGGGCAGAAAGCCACCTGATTATGGCAGGAGAGAAAAAATTAATAAGGTTTTGCTGTGGTTTGGGGCGGAGTTCCTCAATCTAATGCTGGTTTTCTTCTTATTGATTAATTTTTCATATGGAACAAAAGAGCTCAAAAAGAAGATACCATTTCCATGTTGCATTTTGCTCTGTAAAGCAAAAGCATTGGAGAATGATATCATTTCTGCTGGTAAATACGAGCACAATCAGCAGTGCAATTATTGCCCTTCTGTGTGCATCAGAACAAATTCTGCAAATAGACTGTGATTCTACTGCAAAGAAAAAATAATCTTGGTCCTTTAAAGAAATGTCATGATGCAGGCATTCCGCAAGGTTTGGCAAAATTCCTACAGCTTTTTCTGGCCAGTGAGAAGAGCAGTGTGACTGTGTGTGGTGTCCTGCGACGGGCGAGGGGGTAGGGCCTCCTCGGCGTCGGGGGTCCCTTTGGCTCTGCCCTGCCTTTGTGTGGGCGTACGGCGCAGGGATTTTACATGGCTGAATGCATCGTAAACTCCGTCACTTCAGGGTATCACCCACTTAAACAACATCCTCATCATTTTTCTTAGGAAATGATCTGAGACAAAATATTGAATTATTTAGAGTACCACTGGGAGAGGGAATTGATTCCTCGCTGTATCAGAGAGAAATAGCTGCTCTTTTGAGGCTTGATCCAAAGCCTGGAGAAGTCAATGAGAATCTTTGCATTGATTTCAATAGGCTTTAGATCATGCTCTTATTCACTCATCAACTATTTTTCTTTAGTTAGAACAAAACAATGCGTCCTTTCATTGCAAGATACTCAGTTTGCTATACCTAAGAGAAATACATTCTGTCCAAGTCTGCTGAATATAAAATCACTTACGGCCTGATGAAATAAGTAGCAAACAGCTTTTTGATGTCACTGAAAGTTAGATTTAGCCCCTCTGCATCTGAAATTCTTGTAGCACGTGCACAGCTACCTGCATATGTACGTTTTAAACTCAAGATATGAGCTTGTGAAACTGTCTCCTTTCTTTGCAAGTATTTCTTCTGGTTTGGAATAAAAGGATGCATCCTACTTCTCTTTCTAGGTTTTCAAATGTGTTTCAGCCACTTAGCTGCCAAAGGAAGAAGTGTAGTACACTTTCATTAGTGACCAGTTCTTACTCTGTTCCTGGGAAAGTCCAGAGGCAGCATCTGTGTTGGACAGCACTGCAGCTTCCCATTTTGCCGCTGATTCTGAAAGAAGTAGCCAAACTCGGCAGAGCTGCTGCAGCTGCCAGCAGCTTTTCCAACAACTTCTTTTAAAAAGACATGCAAAAGTTATTTTCTTGAATGTCTGACTTGTGTCTTCTCTTTCCTCATGCCATGCATGTTTAAACAAAATTTATCCATGTGTAACGAATACTGGTCCTGTGTGTGCATTCACAAAGGAGACTAAGAACAGATCGTTAATCCAGTGGTCTTTATAAAGTGACTCAGAAATGGACCTAACACAAAATATAACAGGAAAACAAATAACAGTGAGTGCCATGCTCAACTTCTGACCTCTCAGGTTGTGTTTGAGTCAGGAGCAGGGTAAATTCATTGCTCACCATCTACAGCATACTTGCTTCTGTGCTCAGGCTGCAGAGTACACCTGATGGCTCTGCTGGAGCGGATGGAAATTCAGTTTAGTGTAATTTAGGTTTAGAGCGGGTGACACTCGTGATACGTAGCTGCCTGTAGGGGTTGCATACAGGTACCAGTCTGCAGTACTTTAACCTGTTGTGGAGCAGCCTCTGCTGCTGATCTCCTGGCATGCTGTAGTCAGCTGCAGAGGACCGGCATGCCGGCTGGAGACAGAGCACCAGTGTGTGTGTGCTGTGCCCGCAGCCGGGTCCGGCTTGCACACCTCCCGGGTAATCCCCAACCCCGGATAGGGGGCGAGAACTCCATCCGCCGGGGGCTTTGTGCAGAGGGGCACGTATTACAGAACAGTGTTCATTGTGTAATTCAGCGGTGAATTACAGACGTGCCGTGTAACTGCCTATCAGATGGATTTTCTTCTCATGGCCTGTTTTTCAGTAGAGCAATTTTTTCACTTTAATAATTTAATATTTTCAGTACATTTTACTCCTTATCTTGAAGGAAGTATTTTCAGCTATATAATTATTCAGTCATCCAGAGGGACTTCTAAGCAGCAGATTTATAGTACCCCCAATAATGTTATTCAGAAAATGGGTTGTATCAAATTGTAAAGATTTTGAAATGTTAGCAAATGATGAAAGCAAGAGGAGATTATCACAGCAGGGGCAGGGGCAGCGTGTGAAAGCACCACCTGTGAAGGGTGCTGCTTTTGGGAGTTATCTCCACAGTCAGACTTGTGAAGAGTTATGGACCCCTTGGTGAAAAAAATGGAAATGTTGTTTATATTGCTCTGTGTTGCCTACCAACAAGTAAACTAATGGAAAGACCGGACAGGATTGAGGTTATTTTTTGTTTTAAGATGACTGAGGCAAGAGTTGAAAGAAGAGAAGCAGAGCATGGTTTCAGAAAACTGCCACTCAATTTTCATAGCCAGAGGGTTTCTGTCAGGGAAAAGGAAAAATAATAGCTTATATAAAATTCTGCAATTTTATTAATATTTACTAATACCAAAATATCCACCAGAATCAATCACAGAATTGGTAGCAGTAGCACATTTGAGTCCTGGTACAAGTTCTACTGAAGGCAATCTGATTGCGTGCATTGATTTTGAGAAGGATGAGAGCGATGAAGATTTTGTCAAAAATTTTGCAAAGGAAACCAAGAGATCACAGCTAGCAGCCCTTCCAGCTCCACAGTCACAAGGCATGGCATAGAGGCTGTATACTGGGACACCTTATTGGGAAATTCTCATAGCCGTTTTGGGGGGGAATTTATCAGCTTCCTTTGTCAGTGAACTTCACCTCTGAGCGAAGAATTAGCAGGGAATTCATTTCATATTTCAAATGGGATTTGAAGCTGCAGCGACTGGATTATAGCACACTAGTAGGATATAAATATGTTAATATCAGTTTACTAATGTGAAGGCAAAGCGTTCTTGAATCATCTTTGAATAGGATAATTAATCTTCAAAAACTTAAACTTGCCAGGGTGCGATTATTTAGGCGAGTAAAGCAAGCAGGATATAAACTGTTAAATAGCACAATAATACTATAGAAGGTTTAGTTTTCTACATTTTCTAATTAAAATAACTCTGAACTAAACGCTTCATTTTTTTGTTTCTTTCAAATGCTTTAGTATTTGAGAAATTTATTATCTCTAGTCAAAGCTCTGCACACTTTCTGATAACTCTAAATTTGGACCTTACTGACAGGATTCTTTGTGATTTTTGCAGCTGCTTAAATCTATTTTCTGTTTAAGTCGGTGATAGTTTTGCAGATCCATAAGAAAGAGTTTCTTTCCAAGAACAAGGACAGGAGCAGTTATTCCACAGAGCGCTGTGTTTATTTTCCTGCCCCATTCCTGTGTAAGCCCTCTCTTTCCCCATGCTTGCTCCCCTTGCCTTGCAGTTACGGGTTAAGGAAAGCAGAACAGCTTTAAAAACAAGTTGATGAACCTGGTCTCAGAAGCAGGCTGCCTTTATTCTGAGGGTTATTTTCCACAAATTAATTATCTTTTAGTAAGAATTTTCGGTCTATGCTGGTGACTAAAATTTACAGTATTTGAGTGAATCATTCTATGTGGGTCCATAAGCAGACTGAATTTGGAACAAAATTGCATAACTGGATAACTAGTAAGGAGTAAAACAATTTTCTGGGAATCATCAGGGCTGGCTGAGACAGAGTCAGGTCGGTGCTACCCGCTCTGCTGAGATTTCCTCTTGGATAAGAGGAATAAGAGCTTGCAGGGCTGGGTAGTTCTCAAATCTCTTGACAGCACAAAGCCAGTTCCTTGATTTATCTGCTTGTAAAATTTCTCCTTCCAAAATAAGAAGTTCAGAGCATTTGGTGGAGTTAAAAATCTGTCAGTGATTGATATTTTTGTAAATATGGAAAAAAACAAAGATAATATTAGACTCAGAGACACTTTTAATTTTTTTTTTTTTTTTTTTCCTTTATCTGGCTGTATTTTTCTTCAGTAAAACTGTGATTATCTCTGGCTATTTGCCTATCCTGACAACTATAGATAGATACATTGTGATCCGTTTGTAAGCTTAAAACATGAAATAAATGAGCTGAAAATTAGGTATTTATGTTACTAGTGCCTGCTGTATATTTATAATTGGTAAGATGGAAAGCTATCTCGTTTTTTTTCACTTGTATTTTTAGGAAAGTGTTCCTCCCTGTATTTGTAGAAAATAATTTTTTTGGTTAGCATTCCAATTTTAAAAGGAAATAGTACTAGTCAATCTGACAGAAATTTTGTTAGAGATGCAATTACCTTTAGTTTTTTCCTTCCCATATAGAGTTAAATTCCACTAGCATGAATACTCTCTTAAAGTTGTAAATACCTCCATAGCAGAGAGAACCATATTGATTTAATGATACTATATTTTTTGAATATAGAAAAAAATATTAGATGAGGAAAGTTGAATAGATATTTGATGCTTCCCAATTAAGAGCTGTGATTTTGCTTGTAAACAATAGTTGGAGTTCTGAATTGTGATCATTATTATTAGAATAATTTTTGCTCAGTCATCTGTTTCCTTTTATTGTCTTGTAGATTCTAATGACAATGATTTCATATAAGTAATGAGCTTGCAACATTGAGATGACGAGATGACTTGATCTTGGAAAATATTTCACAATTGCAGATATGCATATATCCTTTCCCTCATCTTTGGCAAGCTTGGCTTAAAAATTTTTGTCATTATTTGTTGATGAATAATATTCAGATTAGGTTGGGTCAACACTGCTGATTTGGACCCGCTGCCATTTTTGAAAATATGACTATGAATTTTTTGCTGCTGGAGTCCATTTCTGGAAAGAGAACTAGATCATTAGCTGGCAGGAAATGGCATAGTTGCATTGAAAACAATTTTCACTAATTGATTATCTGGCTGATTCAGTTTTTAGTCTTGGCTCTCACTTGGACCAGATGCAGTAATATAACTCACGGTTAATTTTACCGAAATGATTTTCCTGTGAAATATCTATTTGTGCAACAGAGTTAGTATTTATCTATCTTATTAAAATCTAAAATAAATTGGGGCAATCCCATCCCACATTCAGGAAAGTGTCCTATTTTTCGTCTCCATGCCAACTCTCTGGAGAAGTGTCTACTATTTTGTACCATCATTACAAGTACATTTTCTTGTTACGGATAATAAACCTGCTCTCCTTTCTATCGCCCTAGTCTATTCATTAAAAAATCATTTCATTTTTACAACACTAATGTTACTCCACCAGCTTGGCAACCCTGGGATAATAGCATAAATCAGTGAATTATTATTTTTGTTTAAGGCATTTCTAATTTTTAATTAAAAAGAAAAGTCAGACTCTTGCTGATCACCTACAGGATTGTGACTCTCCATGGTTACCTGTCACTCAAAGAGATCTAGCTCTGAGGAATGCTAATTAGCACTGTTAAAGCACTGGTAATTGAACTGTGGAGACAGCCTGCAGAAGGAGGTGGTTTGCATTCAGCACTGCTTTGCCATTTAAATGGACTAGTACAGCATGAAGGTACGGTGGATAAAAGCGAAAAACAAAAGCACTCGGGCTGTAATTTTTCATTTTGACTTCAAAGTTGTTTACCAAAGTGTTTCCTAGAAACGAGTGCCCGCACCAAAAAAGTGTCATGCGTAGAAACTTCACTGACAGTCTATGCCTAAAAAGTGCACAGTGCCCTTCCTCTCTTATTTGCTTGTTGCCTGGAACAGCCACTTGTAGCAGTGGAGCCCAAGATGCTGCGCTGGATGACCCATGCCTCCTTCCGGTGAGTGCTGAGGTTCCAAGCAGGAGGAATTAAGGAAGCACCGAATTTAAAACAAGCTGAAGAAAAACCCTGAAGGAAACTAGCGTTCACACCACAGTTGATGACTCTTTTCCGGATGTTTGTCTGACTCCCAGTGCTGTGATATCCACGTGCCCTGGAATAATGCACCTTCCGTCACAGTATTTTATGGGTTTGCTGAGGTGAGGCAGGATGCCTCTTGGCGCAGTGGAAGTGAAACCCAGGCTTTCTATTGCAAGGGCAGGCTTCTCGTCTGGCACCTTCAGATGGGCTTGATTTTCCTCTGAAGATAAAGACGCAGCATCTCCTGAAGATCTAGTACTTTTTAGAAAAGCACCCCAGAAGTGAGATAGGCGTGTCATGCTGATCTAATATGTATTTGTCATCTCTTTGGTTGCTCATGCGATCTCTTTTCCCATTGTACAGTTTAACGTCTTGAACTGTTCTGCTTCCTACATGCCGGGGCTCATGTGAGACACAGGCAGGGTGCAGTGTGTAGCCAATGTAGGGCATCACACACAGGCGCCAGACCCAATGTGGAGGGCACGGGGTAGCTGTGCTCTTAACGGGGCCTTTGCAGCATGGCGTGGTGCCCCCAGCATGGTGGAGAAGTGGTTCTGATGTCAGGCTGACCTGTCCCTACTGTGAAGCTCCCTGCCCCGCATGCCTCGTGGGTGCCGTGGACAGGCAGGCGTGCTGGCTTTGCTGCTTCTTGCTGAGGCTGGGTGCCTGTTGAAGTTTCCAGCAGCTGTGCCCACATCCCTGTGTGCTGGCAGGCCCCTGAAAATAAGAAGGAAGTTTGCCCTAGCTCCCACCTGTCAGTTAATCAAGCAAAGAAAATCAGCCTCAGAAAAGGAGGCTCTGACTTAGCTGCACCGAAGGAAGCCTGGAGTAATTTTTGACAGTCCAGGAGTCATCCAGCCCTTGAATACGTGCCATTATTGATCCCCTAAATTTGAAAGCCCACTAGTTAGGGTATAGATTAGTGCCTGTGGGGGCCAAATAAAGCCTTTACTGGGAATGGGGAACTATGGCGGAGGCTGACAGAGAGGAGTGGGAGATGCTGTACTGGGGCCTCCAGAGGCCAATAGGCTCCCGTGACCCAGTGCCTGGCTGGGAGGTGCTGCTGTTTCTGCAGCAGCCCGTCAGCTCTGGAGCAGTGGCACAGCACAGTTCTTTGATTGCAATGAGTGTCTTAAATACACAGTATGGTTTTTGAGACTAGACCAACGCTGACCTATCAGCAAATAGACTTTAAGGTCACTTAAATCAGACAGTGGACCTACTGCGTGTCCCATTCATCTAGCAGGGCAAGATAGTGTTTTAAGACCTATTTTTGGACATCTGGGGTGGCAGTCACCGTGTGCATCTCTGCAACACTGCAGGTAAAACGCCATGCTGAAACAAAGAACTTCTTCGTCTGTGGCTTCAGAGGAAGTGTATTCAAATGTGTGTTTGCTCTTCCTCACCTGTCTCTGGAGAATTATGCCAATTAGATTCACACAGAGGAGCTCAGTTTTGAGCTCAGATAGTTTCTAAATGGGCAAACCTTTTGCAGGTGTCAGGACCAGATACACTGAGCAGAGGAGACATATTTGTTTGGGGAATGTGGTAATGTGGAACACTGGAGCACTAAAAATTCTGGTTTATTTTAGTCAGTGTTACGGAGAAAAAGTGCCTGAATTAGGAAAATTAGGCAGGGACTTTATTAAACAGGCATTTCTTCTCTGTTGACTTGCCAGAAAAAATATTGGTGTTATGAACAAACCCAAAGGCAAAAAGAATAGGTGACTTACCTGGTATCACTCAACATGTGAAAACCAGAAATGAGATGCGAGTTGTCCTGCACCTATGCCCCTTTCGTTAACCCAAGCTACCTGGCACACAGGCTGTTAACAGAGGCACAGGGAAACAGGGAAATTAAAAAATCTGATGATATGTTATTTGTATCTGCCTAGTCTTTTTCAGGGCAGAAAAGCTTTTCACTTCTTAGAAGTTGTCTGCAAAGGGATATTTCATCTTGTCTATATGCCTGAATGGGCAATAATTATATTGCATTTAAAGCAATTTAATCTGAACTGCAGGTAAGTAGTACTAGGGAGTTGCATCAGTGTGACTACAGAGGTTTAGTGCTCAGTTACAGCAGCGTAATTGCCTCTATATATCTCCCCTGTGCTGACAAACCCTTAGATGAGCAGAGTAGTACTGATTTCCCCTAAGTAGCCGTTTCAGAGCAGCGACTTGCCCTCAGTGCCGATGACACTGAGATTTGGATTTCTGGAGCAGGGGTACATGCAGACAAACTCAAAGCAGCACGTGGCTGAATTTCCTGCCGGCTGTGTTGTGTGTTGTTGGGTGTGTTGTTTCATGAATCAGACGAAGAAAATGTGTGCAATGTGCTCTACAAAAAGCTAGTACAAAGGCATGGCTGGTTTTGAACCGCCAGCTTTTTTCCGCTATTTTTTATATGGGGCTACTGTCTTTTAGACTAGAGGTTGCAGTGAGTCCATTGGAATTTGAAAACACGGAGGACCCTGGAGGCTGGATCCTTTGCTCATGTAAATTAGAGTTGCACCATTCTCTTTAGTGCAGTTATCAGTTGTCAGATAACATTTGTTTGACTTCTGTGGCAGAAGAGCCATAAAAGCCTTTCATTCTTGCAAGTGAACAGTAAGTAACTGTACCAATCTGCTAATGGTGAACAAATCTAGGTGTATTTTGAGTATATTTACATTCTCTTATTGTTGGAAACAGTGTGAGTGGTCAAGCATTGGAACAAGCTGCCCAGGGAAGTGGTGGAGTCGCCATCCCTGGAGGTGTTCAGAAAACGTGTAGATGTGGGACTTCGGGATGTGGTTTAGCAGGCATGGTGGTGTTGGGTTGACAGTTAGACTTGATGGTCTTAAAGGTCTTTTCCAACCTTATTGATTCTATGAACTGGATTTCAGTGTCTCTACGGGCCACAATTAGCTGCCGTATGCAGCAATACTGCACAGGTTCAGCCCGAGCGTCTGCGTCATGTCCTTCTGACACTTGCCAGGCCCCCAAGAGGTGCGTGTCTCTGTGTCGGGAGCGTTGTTACCTCATGTGCCAGCCTCACGGAATTTGTTATCCTATTCTAACCAACCCTGCTCCAGCCATGAGAAGGAAAGCACAACGTTTAGAGTACAAGTTCCCTGGTGGATAATCTCGCTGGAGACTGTTGGGCAGCTGGAGCTCACTGTGACGTGCTGGAGGCTGCATGCTGCAGCAAGGGTGCTGCTCACCTTGCGCATTGCCCACTGCGGGCTGTGACGCTGCGTGGGTTGCCCACAGTGTGCCAGGAGAGGGGTGCCAGCCCCAGCCCCCTGGCTTTCTGTCCCCCAGGAGCTCTCCTCTGGTCGCCTCCTCTACCAGCATCAGCAGGCAGAAACGCGTACCTTCAGCAGGCGCTGGACCATGCACAGCTTCTCTGTGCTAGGGTATTTGCATTTCCTTCTTCATTCTGTGCTATTAGAGCAGATCTCGCCCCATCACCTTTAATACTGAAAAATTTAGCCATTTGATTTGAATATCACATTTCCTCTTCTGATTGTTAAACCATTCCTAAAATAGACTTGGAAACCAATTTGCAGTTTTGTCCCTGGAGCTCTCACACTGGCAGTGGGACAAGGAGCTTTGTGTCAAAGAAAGATGTCTACCTCCAGCACCAGACTCAAATAATAAATGATAATAAAACACTTTTAAGAATGCATTTCACAGTTTATCCTTAGTGTGAATTGCTTCTTACGCTGTGAAGTTTTTGGACTGTAGGGCTGAGAATTTTCCTCTGAGTCCATCCAGGTTACAACCAATAAAGGTCTTGGAGCAGAGATGGCAAAGCTTCTGCTCCGAACTCCAGAGAACCTGAAAATGGAGCTCTAATGAGGACGTCTGTCCTGTGACAGCTTTCCCAGCAAAACAACAAACTGGCCATACTCTCGCTGAGCACTAGAAACCCTTAGGGGATGCTAATGTGGCATGTACTCACTTCCTGATTAACTGTACCTGCTGAAAAAGCCTTTTTGTTCTCAGGATCTTATGAATTGCTCCAGTCTGAAGGATTACATTACAGAACAGTTCATGAGTATGGCATTTCCTGGAACATATTTAAAGAAATATGGTGCAAGTGCATATATTGGCATACAGTCTTCAGCCTTCCTGTAAATGAAATATTACCAAACCCAGAAAACAACCCCCACCAAGAAAAAAGCCCCAAACCATTAGGGGTCTGTAAGGCATCTGAAACTAGGTATGGACTATGTCAGAAAGTGCATTTCGTTAGTGTAAGATTTTCAGCTTGCTTCTGAAATCTGAGTTCATATTGCTGTTATACAGCTACACATTTCTAGGCTAATGCTGACATTAGCTCGACATTACGTTTGAGGATTTAGATGCTTCTTTGCAACAAAATGCAACGTTTAGACAGAAGATTATCCACAGCTCTGTGGCTGCAGAGTTTGAAAACATCCGTGCCTCTCAGGCTGAATTCAGCAGGCTCTGGTACTACCCTGTGGTAGACCTCCTTCGGTTTTGTGAACATGCTGCAAACCTCTGGCTACTCCAAAGCCCAGGTACGCGCTTTGAAGATTACTTTTGTGTTACTAGCAGATGGATGTGAAGCCTGCTGAGGCTGGTGGGACTTGTTTCCATCATCTTCTGCGGCTGGTGGGATGCAGCCAGGCCTGTGAGTAGGAGAAGTGTGGGTTTGGTGTAAGACCCATGTTGCTTATCAACAGAGGTAATGGCTAACTTGCAATACATATCTGATTAATTTGGCCTTGTTTTCTTCATGTGAAATATTAATGAAGATTCACACATACCGTGTTTATGCTTGTGAAATAGATTTCTCCCTGAATTACTTGGCTCCACTTACAAGGGCTGAACAGCAGTGCTTACATTGACAAATCTCCTTCAGGCTTAAGATCAGTCATTGCTACTCTGTAATAGTACTAAAGCTGTCTAGACAACAACCAGCTGCAGGTACACAGAGAATTGGAAATATCGGCAGTTGCAAAAACCACAGAGTGGTGCTAAAGGCATGTCCTTCTGTAATGAGAGAGGTGGGGTGGCAGTGGACCGAGAAGGATGGTGCCAGCCTCACAGCTGCCTGTAGGAGCAGCAGCCATGCAGAACACAGCAAGGCAGCAGGCACGCGCTCTGGGCATCTTAAAGATGTATTTTTATTGCTAGCTTAAACATACCTTTTCTGGCTAAATGAAATTCCTAATGACATCCTACTAATATACTGTGGCACAAATAATGTTAATTTTCTGAAGAAATCAGAAGAATCGTTTCTTCTTTTAAGCAGCTAGTTTTAAAAAGATTTTATCCACCCTGAAGGTGGAAGAAAATTGCGTAGAATATCCTGTTTGGCAGGGAGAAAGGTGTATAGGGAAACGATCCTACATTGATAACAAGTGTGAATGAATTATGTAAGTTTGTTAATATTGCTGCTGGCCGTTTTCTCCTTGCTATTGAGTTGTGTAACATCAACTCCCATTTTTTGTTGTTTATTTGAGCAGAGCAGCAGTCGCAGGTTGCTGTATTTCAGATTGACTGCCAAGCAGGTGGAGGCTCTTGTTTCGTGACTTACTCTTCTGTTATAAGCAGGCGCAGGAGACTGGTTTGGTGAAGACATTGCAAATGGCCTATAGACACTTTGGCACCAATTAAGGAACATTCTAGTACTGATGGGGGTTAGAGGCCTCAGGTTTTAATTAAGACCCCACAGTCCTTGATATCATGCAAACATAAGCTAGAGTCTTGCTGTTGCATGGACACAGGCCTGTATCCATGGAGAGCATCAGTGGTATGGAGGAACCTCCTTGTGAGCTTAGAGGTTTGGCAACGGGACACTGGCCACAGGACTATGCTAATTGTTTGAAACCTTTCCTGCCCTGATGTTTTTAATCTAAATAAATAACATGGAGAAACAGGAGAATGGATTAATTTTACCTGAAGCTCTTTGAAAAACAGGGCACAGAGAGACTGCACATGAATGCAGTTAGTTTTCTAGTTTTAAGTAATTATTATTGCTGTCACTCCCATTTTACAGGCAGGAGATGGAAAAACTAAGTAAAAATTCAAGATTAAAATTGCAGTGTCTCTGACAGACCTGAGAGCTGACCGCAAGATTTCTGAGCTTTGTGCCAACCCGAGGGATGGTGCGAAGAGGCAGGGTGGTGGTGGCTGCACACCAGTGGGAAGAGGCATTAAGAGCTGTAGAGCGAGCTGCATCCAGCATCCCGGTGTGTTACTGCATCAAAAGTAACAAGGGACTTCCCAAATCTACAGCCAGCCTGAAACATTACTCCCTGCAAGTATTTCTTATTTGCTATAGTGAAGCAGTAAGTTGCTGTAGTTGGATTCTGAGCTAATTTATCAAGACTTTGAAATGTTGCTGATCACTCCTGTACAAGCATTTAGACTGTTCCCAGCACAAATCTGGGAAAGACAATATCAAGGTTTAAATTTTCCATCTGTCTCAGACCAGGGGTTCGAGCAAAAATGTCTCCATGTCGACCTGGGAGGGTATGGGAGGTATCAGGCTGCTAACAGACTGAGCTGATCAGTTTAGTTTTGTCTGTTCAAGCTCTTTCCTTGTCTGTGGAAAACTTAACTCTTCCCTGGCAGGGCTGGAGCTGAGGTTGTGTCTCTCAGGTGAAAATCCGAAATCTCCCATTACCATCTTCTCAGCCAAAAAGTGTTTTACCTGTCTGTGTAAGCTGGAAGAGCATCCAGAGGAAAAGATACTCAGGCACAGAGTACCCTGCCGTGGGGACCGGGCCATGCTGTTGAAAGGGCAGGCGTGGGTGCAGGATCCCTCCAAACCTCGGCAGAATGGTGCAGTTACCACGTCAGCAGTGTGTAAGTGGCCTGCGTAACCTCCTGTGATTTATAGCATTTTTTTTCTTATTGCAACAACTTGCAAGTGAACTACCCTGTTGCAGCAGGAGTTATGCTTGTGTGTAGAGAAAAAGAGTAGCAGAAGTTGGACTCAAAGCAATCCTACTGTTGTTTTCCAGTCTAGATTTCAGACTGGAAGAGCAGTCCAAAAAGTGAGCATGCGGCTGGGCACAAAGTTGCGCGGCCCGTGATTTTTGAAAAGCCGCAACCGATTTCTGCGGGGTTTCTGTCAGTGCATTGGTACAGGCGAGGAGACCTCCACAGGGGCTCGCTCCAGGTCATCCCCTGTGCCTCGAGCAGGTGTCACGGGGAAGCCTGGAATACCTGAGCCTCAGGGATGGTTTAATTCCTTGATTCTGCACTGTCATTTAATCTCCATTGTGCTGCCTTTTCCCTGCGAATAATGCTTCTGACAGTGTATTCGCTGCCTTCTCCATCAAGCTCACTTGTGCCTTGCTCTAGGGACAAGTGACATAAAGCCCTTCTTGCTCAACGAGCGAGGCCCCTTGTGCTGCATTACAGAGCTCTGACTGAACGCAAGCCCCAAGCTGGTATTGCTCATACTTAATCAATTGTGTCACTGCCGATGGTATTGGTAATTTCTGAGTTCTGTCTGCTAGGCAGGCTGGGAAAATCATAAGAAATGGCCTGGAAGAAAAATCACTTTGCAACAACCAGACTTGCAGAGCTTGAGATGGCAAAAATTTACAACATCTCCTCTTTGGCCCTGAGACGAGAGGACTCCATGCTATGCAAGGTAGGCTCATTTTTTTACTGTTGTGCTGCTTTCGTCTCTAAATTTAAAATGTCGGAGTTTTCACTTCTGTGCTATGGTTGAAACTGTTGATTGAACTCTCTCTTCTGTTGGCAAAATTGTCATGCTTCGCATGGTAGAGCTACTGCTGCTTGGAGCAATGCTTCTGTTACTGCAGATTTTAATTACCGCTCATTGAGAACAAGATAAATGGAGCTTGAAGTCGATAGCATTAAAGCTATCCACAGACAACCTAACTGTGCCTGTTACTGTGCTTAGATGATGTCAGCAGCATACTATTTACTTAACCTATAAATGTCACCGATGTGATTTGTGCTGCTGAAGATGATTTGGGGAGAAATTCTAACAAACACACAGCAAAAGAAAGAAACCTTTGAGGAACAGATGGACAGGCAGGATTTTCACACTCGCTGTTCATATGTAAGAGCATGGAGGACCCCTATTCAAGGCAGCAGATTTTTGCTGGGGGTGAGCACATCTTGCACGTCACTCGGCGTGCAGGCAGGAACAGGCCTTCCCTCCACACCGCACGCCCACTGGCACAACCTGTGGGAGCCCGGTTGGTGTGAGGAGGTGTAGGGTGGGTGCCAGCTCTGTGCCCGCTGGAACAGTTCTACAGGTGCGGGCTGGGCTGAGCAGAGCCAGCATCCAGGCATGCCGAGCTGCTCCTCTGAGCAGAGCTTGGCTCCTGGCAGGGGAGGCTCCGCTGCCAAGCTGCTGGCTCGCGCCAGGCTCCGTCAGGGATGTAGGGAGAGGGTGAGACTGCGCTACCAGCCTTTGAATCCCAAGGAGAAATTTTTCTAGTTGGGTGGGAGAAAAAAAAGTCCTGTAAACTCTTCTCCACTTGTCTGCCCTTGGCCTTAAAGTTACCAGCAGGCTGTGGTTACTGGACGGACTCGCGGACCCCCTGCGTGCGGTTGTGCTGGAGGGTTTTTCCCCATGGAGCAGAAGCCCCAGGCGAGGCTTTGCGAACTTCGGCTGGCAGCCCTGCCTGCTGGCATCTCCAGTGGGTTCCTCCCCATGGGTACTTCCCCATGGGTGCCTCCCTCCAGCCAGGAGGCCTGCTCCTCCGGAGACGCCGCTGCTCAGAGCGAGGGGAGGACAGAGGGAGGAAAAGGGTTTTTTTTTCTTTTGTTTCTGTTTTTGTTTTAATCTCACAGGAGGTCATGAGACAATGTAGGTCAGTGACAGGGCAAGGCTGGGGACACTTTAGTTATAGCTGCTGTTCGCGCTTCGGGGTGTAACACGGCGTGCTCCGCAGCAGATTTTATTTTTGGAGGGGTGGAATGAGGGGGGAAAGATACACCCTCTGAATTTAATTCCTGATTTATATGTGTCAAGTTGGCTGTATGCTTTTTTCCCCTCTCTTTTTTTCCTTTTTTTGGGGGGGATAAATTTGTACTTCTTTCTGGTCTTTATCCTGTTTGATGAATTCATGGTGCCATCTACTGATAGAGACGGAATTAGCACCAAGTTCTAGTCGGAATCACATAATTAGATTTTATTTTGAATCTAATTAATCATAAATAAAATCTAATTATGTGATTTTATTTTGAATCTAATTAATCATAAATAAAATCTAATTATGTGATTCCACAATAGCTTTAAACATGGAAAGCACCAAACACCTGGGATTTATTTTTTTTCTCAGCACCTCCAAATCACCCTGAGTACTCTGGGCTGTGCGCCTGACTCTGTGGGAGGCTGAATTAGAGCAGTGCTGTTGCAATCTCGCCCCAAATGGACAGCAGAGCCCCAAGGATTTCTCATTCCCCTTGTGCTCAGAGAATTTGTATTCCTCTGCCACTGCTCTGCCCTTCGAAATGAGAAAAAGTTCTCAAAAACATTTTGAGCTTTTTTGAAAACTGGAGGATTATGGGTTTTTTCCTTTTTAAAAAAATAGGAGTAACCAAACCCAACGGATCAATGTGTTATGTTTTGAGTTTGTGAAGCAGACAAGTCCTTTCCCCATTTATCTGGAATCAGTAATGTTGCACAACATGATCGCACAGCCAAATCTGCAATTTAAAAAAAACAAATCCCCAGTGAGAGTGGAAAAACTGATCTCAGCTGTCTTTATGGATGATATTTCTGAATTTCAGATTTCAAAAATAAACGTTTTGATTAGAAAGTAAATAAATGATCCAGTAAATAATTTGCTGGTTCTACTGAGGGTACATGAATGGGGATGAGCTTTGTTCCTGCAGATCTCTCCTGCAGCTTTAATTTCTGCCTCATGCTATTACTGTCTCTTCCGTGCTGGCTGCTCCTTATCTCCCAAACTGTCTGTTTCTCCTGAAGTGACCTGCTTTTTAGGAGTCTGTTTCCCATCCCTGGACAGATGCACAGCATCACCAACCTAAGAACCTGGCAGCCGACCTGCAAAACAGGGCATGGGGCCAGTTAGAGATCCAGCACATCTTCATCCCCAGGTGGCTCTTGCATCTTGAAGGACTCTCTAAGAGGAGTGAGCAACAGAAAATGTGTGGCGAAAAAAACACAAGCAAGGAGAAACATCTTTAAAAAACATATGAGTTCTTCACTGAATGCAAACCAGCCAGGAGGCTTAACTGAGATACATCAGCTTCGCTTCTGAAAGATCTTGTTATTTTTCCTTTAGAAGAAAATGCAAAATGTATTCTAAATAGCAAATTATTTCCACACAGACCTTTAAAGCACAGCCCCTCTTCTGTAAGCACAATGATTGCCCATGATAGCTTGCCAATGTTCCTAAGGTTAATAGATAAAATGGATAAGAGATAATGGTGTTCCATGTAGTGGTGCTTTAGGGAATACTGCAAATATTGAGGTAATTGGGAAGTCTGTAAGGGGGAGGAGGGGGGACCTAAGAGGAGTCAAGGCAAGATTAGAAAAGCTGTGCTGCAGATCTCGGGAGTACTTGATAAAGGTCAGAACTACAGGCCACTGGATCACTTTCTCTTGAAATCCTGAGTCAAATAAAGAAGAGCGCAGACCTAAAGCAGTACCCATTATTTCCGACATCTAATTATTGTATAGATATTGTTATTTTAATAAGATTAGCCAGCAGTAATGGCAAAGTAGTAGACCCTTCCCTTCTTTGTATATCTGATAGATTAGATTGCCCACCAGCAGAGCAGTGGCATGCTTGGAGAAGGGCATGCTATAGTTAGGTATGACAGATCATAAGCTGGTTAAGAAATAACTTTGATACTTTATTCCTCTTCTTGTACCATCAGGTTCAGCTTTGCACAAGCTGTTAAAGGCAGGTGGTGGGGAGCCAGATACAAGTTAAGAAGTGGCTCAATTAATGCTGTAAATGGACAGCTGGTATTTATATGAAGAAGGTTTGGAATTTGGAGGGTCATTATTTTTAATCCAGGTCAGACCTGTTAAATTAAAGTCTTCCAGTAAAAGCAATGCAAATAAGATTTTTTTTCTTTATAATGTACCATTTTAATCCCACCCCAGGGGTAAACACAAGGAATATTCTCGCTTCCTACCAAAGGTAAGGGGGACCGGTCAGGATTACCCACTGCTGCCCATTTAAAAGGCAAATGGCCTGATTTGGCCTGCTCCCCTTCGCAATTTAAGCTGATTTTAGCAAACATTTTGTTCAAGTTGTAAGCAGTTTGGTACAGCTGTGTTGCCGTGAGCAGGCTGTGTTATGTGATACTTCAGGAAAGTCAGATTCACACGTATGGTAGTGAGCAATGCCCTGAATGTATTCATTGATACCCAGACACATGCAGCAGCCTTGCAAACCAGCTGGAGGCAGGGATCACTGTTCCTCAGTTTGTGTGGAGCTTGGCACATCAGAACCACAAACTCTGCTGTTTAATAGCAACAGTTGGTGTTTGGTAGCTTCTGGGCACCAGAATCACCGACTGGGACTGCACTGAGGGTGGGACTCCGGGCTGAGGCTGGAGGGGAGGATGGTTCCTGTCTCCAGGAGCTTGTAGCACCATAAGACAGCAGATGAATGGGGAGTATGAGAAAATAAGTAAGTTATTGGGACATTATTGGGTAGTATGACAGTCAGTAGTCTCATAAGACAGTTTGTTTTGTGGTGGTTGTGCTCTTTTGGTAGGATTTGTGGCAAAATTAAGCTTCTTATGAGGAGTCTGGAGGAGGAAAGTGAAGTGATGTGGGTGTGTGTCTATGAGGAATTCCTGTTAAGAAAAGGCAAAAGCATGAAGTCACTGATTTGAAAAAGTAACTAGAGGGTAATGGAAGCTGGAGCCATAAAGTAAGTAGACATTATGGTTATGGTGGGAATAAATTAGGATACACATTAGGAGTAAAGAAAAGCAGGTTACATTTGGTCTGAGAGAAAACATTGGCCTGATGAAAGTAAGAGGCCAGGGAAGTTTTGGGGTGTTTATGGTTCTGGGTTTTTTTCATTCTTCACAATGACAGTAGTGGCTATGAGGAGACTACCCAACAAACCAATTACTCTAGCATCTACACTCCCTTGGTGTGGTACATATGTCTAGTTTGAGCAAGGATCCTGTGAAAGGGAGACGAATTGGGTATCTAGAATTATGGAGAGATGACTTCAAGTCATTCAGTCACAGCAGCACCTCTGTGTGATCGTTGGAAAACGGACCTTCTCTGCCTCATGGATGTACTAGAAAAAATCCACAAAAAATAAAGGTCACCTCAATGGCTGGTAAAAGCCACTGCAGTGCAGGGGAGCTGGACATCGCACCTCTGGCAATTTCCTTAGGGTATTAGCTTGAGGTTTTGCGTCAGGAACTGGACCCCTTACAAACCCCTGTTGTTGGGGTTTTGCTTCCCTTCGTTTATAGGTCTCTGTTAAGATGGTTCTTTCAATTCCTAGCTCTTCCATAGACATGCTGAAGTCTGAACTCCAGTAGTAGCCTATAAGGTCAGCCAATGCTTGTGCATGTACTACTGATGTTTTGCCTATGCAAACATTTGTAACTGCTGCGGTGCCAGTTTATTGCTTGACTTCTGAACTGGGTTGCTGTTAGTACTCTGCGAGACTCCAGCCTCACAAGAGCAGCTGAGCGGAAGCAAGGCAGCGAAACACAGACTCAGACACGCTCGTTATGTTCTGTGCACCTTCAAATTGATCTTCGCCTCTCGTGGACCTGAAGTTTACAAGGCAAAAGAATGGTTAAAGGAGTTGGAACAAGTCGCAGGGGGGTGAGAAAACAAAGAGGCTCATTAAACTTTATGCCTGCATCTCACCTATAAACAGCATAGTGCACTTTTTGTTAATGCTTTGAATTTTAATTGCATGCTGCCTTAACTAGTACACATCTAGTCTTAGCTTTTTCCACCTGGTATTAGAGAATGAATCTCAAGTTTAATTTAAAAGTTGCATGAGATTTTGAGGAATGCTGGAGTAAATGCTGGTGTGTAGCATACAAGTTTGCTCATCATTTCAAAGACAGGAAAGATATTTCCATTCTGAAGCACATTAGGGACTTGATTTTACTGTCCACAAAGCAATTAATAATGTATTAGTATGTATGACTGCATTCAGTGTTTGAGAAGTCCACATGCTTCTATGCAGAACATCTTTTCTTCTGAATATGACATCTTTCTTAACCACCAACGAGTATAAACATTGGTCTTAGTGCTTGAACAAGTCACACTCCAACAAGTGAACCACATTTTTAAAGCACCATGCTGTATTGTGGCATTACTGAATTTTTGTACAGATCAAAGCTGTGACAAATTTTCCTCTTCCCTTGAACGAGGCCATTTCCATTTGTTCTGTCCAAGCAGATGATATTCCAGGGGGTGACACGAAGTGTTTCAGAAGAAGTTCTCTTTTTTAAGTTATTCTTTCTGAAAATAATACAGCATCACAATTTGAAGATTGAGCCTATGATTGAAAAACTTTTCATATAAAGTTTGCTCAGAAAATGCCAATTTTATGAGACGCACTCCTACTTTGAAATTGCCTTTAATTCTCTCATGTGCCCTGCAGCCCGCTTCATTGGCAGTGGGCTATTTTGGGAGTCAAAGCGACTGTGCACAGACCTAGCACAAACTGTGACCATGCACATCGTCTTCAGTCTTGTGCCTTGTTAGTCCAGCAACTCGCTCCATCCCAAGGGTTTTTTCTTACTGCATCCGGTGTCAGGTAGAAGCAGTAGTATCAGCAGAGCAGCAGAAGTGCTGGGACGTTATGGAACAACACAGCGCAGTAAGCGCCAGAGAGATACGCCCATGCGGAGCTCAGAGATTTTCACAAAATGGAGTTGGTTGCTGCTCTGTTGGGATCATCTGACTTACAGTGATTCCCAGCAGCTGACGATCAAGTCTAAGATGTTTTTCTCACAGCAGTTCTACATAACCAGAAGTTTGGAAGGAATATTTCCAGGAAACCTGCAATTGCTTTAGAGAGCATCCTCCTAGGTCAGGTCTAAAAACCTTTATGGTGAATATTGCCTACTTTTATCAGTGATTAAATGGAAACTGGTCAATCATTCAGGCTTGAATTTGACACAAACAGGTAGGAAAGTGGTTTTTGTTTATTTTTTTCAGGGTAGATAAATAATTATGGTCAAACCTGGAAACTGAATGAACAATGAAAGTTACTTTAACATACGGGACATGTTTGTGCTCATACACATATGTATCTGTAAATAAAAAAAATGCATAAGTTTAGTAGGAATTGGAGTACTTACGGAAATGTGTCAAGATCCTGCAGACTGTTTATTTTGGAGTAAATTGTTGTCTCAGTGTCACTTTTATGGGTGACTCCGAAGGGTATTTAAGAAATCAAAAGGAAGAAAAATGGTACCAAAAAAGAGAAAAGTGCTGAATGTTAATTTACTTTCTCCAGGGCTGAATGGAAAAGCCATTAGGGAAAATATGCAAACAGGTTTGGCAGCCTGTGCCACGGGAAACATTTCCCCTACCACATGCAGACAGAGCGGTTAAGCATTAATAGGAAACAATGCTGGTTTTTTTTCCTTGAAACAGATATTAGTAGATATGTTGTTAAGAAGTGTTAATCTGATATAAGACACAATTATTTCATTTATTAAATGCTCCTCACTACTGCTGACACCTGGGAAACCACGAGTAAGAGATGAGATACACCCTCCTGGTACCTGGGGAGCCAGGTGTGTAAAGCAGGTTGCGAAGTGGCTCCAGCGGCTACTGGGGAGTCACAGTGTGTGTTCCTGGGGTGGCAGAACAGCGGTGCTGGTGCGAGGCAGAGGGCAGCTGCCGGGCGCGGAGAAGAGATGTGGATCAGAATTCATGGCAGGAGCAATTTCCAGCACCCGCGGTGCCCTGGCAGCCTGTCCTTGCTGGTAGCTCTCACTTCTGCTCTCTGAGCCGCTGCCACACTTCACCTTTGCTTAATTTTAAGCACAGATATGAATTATCCCACTACCAGGAATGAGATTGCTCATATATTCACACTATTTCCCGCAAGTAAGTCTGAATGGAAGGGGGACTACCAGAAAATGTTGGATTTATTTTCCAAAGTTGTCACGTGTGTGGTTAAATTATGTTTATGTTAGTTATTTTTTTATCTATGCGTCTATTTTCTACAATAAATCAGTGCCGTGGGATCGTAAAATAAATACTTACATGAAATATATGGAGGAGGTTATACAAATTAGGTTATATTGACATTGCTGATCTGTTTTATATTGATATTTATAGTATTTGTTTTGTTACAAGTGAATTGAATTATACTGTGTTTCTTAAAACAAAGTCTATTTAATAGAAAGTATTGAGGTAATTTTTCTGGCATGATATTTCATGGAAAGCTTGTTTTTAACCAAACTAGCAGCTTTTGGAGCACAGCTCTACTCAAAATCTCTGTATTTCCAAAAGCGATATGGAAATTTGGTAGTATACTGGAGTCTGATGTACCTGTAAATAAATCAGATATCTGGGACAAGAGGGACTTTCAGGAGTCACCCTGGGTCAGGTAATTCAGTTGTGGCATATCTTTCATAAAAGCAATGAGGAATCTCAGCAAGTTAATAAGCTTGCAAGTCATCAGATTTTCCGCATCCAGTCATGTCCTGCAAGTGCAATAGAGTATATTAATAGTACTCCGATGTAACATTTTCCAAGTGTTTTGTAGTAATATTGGTTGGGTCATGTACTTCTAACAAGCGTTAACATTCCTCAGGGAAAGATCAGGATCTGAAGTGCCTTATACTACCATAAAATGTGGAATAATCAAATCTGTGAGGGACAGACCACTGCAAACCTGGCAGGAATATGTGACACTTGTGTATTGTGTAACAGGCGTTTCCTCTATTTCTGTGACGAACTGGAGGAAATTTTGAAGTATATGCATTTGATACATGAAGCAGAACACAACTTTACATACCATTCAAGTTTCCTACTTGATCAACACATTACTGTGGTGGGTTCCTGGGATGGAAAAAAACTGAAATTGCTGCTGTCACCCCAAAATCTTTGTGCAGTATGCTTTCCTCCCTTTATGTATATTTTCTGTAGCACCTGGCTTCCTATTCAGTTGTTGGACAGTCAGGGAATGTTCTTTGCCCCAGGGTGTGTAGAAGGTGACGGTGAGATGCCACACAGGTACCACTTCCATGGGTTAGTCTTTTGGTGAAGACATGCTAGAGTAGGATCCTGACAGGTGGCTGGGACTGAAGAAGAATTGCGTCTGGATCACATTTGAGTAGTCTGCACATGGGTGCTTGAGAAAAACCGAATCCATAGTACAAAAGATGCAGCGGACACTCATACAATTTTAGTTAAGAGAAATTCCAGTTGAAGGTAATGTCTTCCCATTAAGTGGACTACGGGGGCAAGGTTCATTCTTTCTTTTTCGAACAGTGTTACTATTTCACAAGAGCTGTGTCTTTAATTGATGACCGTATAACCTGCCTGTCGATATAGCTAATAGCCAATGCCACTGCAAATGCTGGAAGATATTGCTTAGTAGCCTAAAAACATGCTTATATTTCATCCCCAGACTCAATCTGAAGTTTCACCCTGCCTAGATATGCACCCAAAGTTTGACACAGCCGCTTGCTGCAGGGAGGCTCAATAAATCCTCATGCATAGATGTTTTTCCTGCTTTGTCTGCAGTTAAGGAAGCTTCTGGGCAAGGCTGCTTGTGAAAGTATGTAACTTGTGGGTTCACTTCTCCTGTGATCGTACGTCATGGCAACCTGTTGTCACCTGTCCTGCTGTAGGTCCTGAGTTCTGCAACAGCAGGTCATCTCAACCCATCTTATAGAGACACGTTGCTTACAGTCCTTGAACTACAAAACCTTTTAACTCAGGGACCAAAATATTCTGTTCTGTGAAGAGCTTCACACATACACTTATATCCTACACATGATCATTTGCAAGAATGACTTATGTGTTGCAGATTGTATGAACTTCCAAGTATCTTTTAATATGGAAAAAATAATTGGTGCAACTATACACACGGAGTGAAATTTAATTTCAATTAATATCATAATCCATGTAATAGACTAACATCTGGTTCTGACTTCCCAAATTTGAGCTTCTAAACTCTTCAGAAATTAATGGGAAAGTCAGTAGAAAGGCTCTACGTAGAGCATAGTATTAATTCTTCATGTCTGTTTTATTTTACTTTATTTATACGTGAAAGATATTCTGTCTTACCTGCATGAGTTCAGATACCTTCTCTCATCACCCAGGAATGGGAATCACATCACTATGTCCTCATGTATTATAACTGCAAGGAGAACACTGAGGGAAAACAGCCAGAGAAATTCAGCCCAGACAATGGCATCAGTTGTGTAAAACAGTTCTTGTACTTTCCACTGGGCTGACCTTTTCCACCACTTGTTGTCTGAGGCACTTTAATCGGTGGATTTGGATTTTATTGTGTAGTACATGTCATCTTTTTCAGACAGTGAAAGCCTTGTTAACCCTCTCTTGTAAATCAGTGTAGAATTTGGCCAATCTGGGAAACTTCCTGAGTTTGTTGTTTCAGTCCCAGTATCTCATGCTGTGGGTGTTTTGCAGTTGGTTTTGATGGGATTAGACATAGTCATTGAATCAGATCCATTCATTTTATTGATTTATTGATTATTTGAATATACTAATTGAAATACTGAAAGTGCTAATCACTGCAGCTATGTACAGTTATCACTGTGCAGAGAGGATAATAGTTACTTCTTACAGAGTTCAGCTTCCAACGATGTGTGTTGGGGTCGATGTAGCTTGAGAGTTAGCATGACTAGGCCGTTTAAGTTAAAGAGTTAGCATAGCTGGACAGGCCGCTGGAAAGGACTGCTAAGAGTAAACATGATGTGGGTTAGTAAAAACAAGATGTGTTCAGTGAGGTGGAGGGGTTCTGCTGCTATTGGCGTTAGTGCATCGTTACCAATCATAAGGGAATATGGGGTGTGTGAACAGTGCCTGATTTATGTCTTTAGCCTATCCGAATAAGCGTGATTGCGTGTGCAGATATGAAAAATGTATATAACCACGCAAGCAGACCAATGAATCGAATCGA
>Ga0181612_183090_pt1 | contig 49310 bp, 40 predicted proteins | sample HoacroProtozoa21_FD_119630 | JGI IMG/M metagenome (GOLD analysis project Ga0181612, IMG submission 119630) | Hoatzin crop microbial communities from Cojedes, Venezuel. Combined Assembly of Gp0051906, Gp0051904, Gp0051908
GCAATGATTATGTTTTTGAAACTCGCGCGAACAACGACACGAGTAAACTCTACCTCGACAATCCAGATAAAACTGCTACTCCAAGCACTAAGAATGGCAAACCTGACCAGACTAATTCCTCTAAGTACACCTCTGTTCAAGGCAACTTTGGTTTTCGCGTCTTCTCTCCGTACGATTCCGGCTCGACCTATACTTGTGGACTTTTTGCGTATTCCGGCTATTACGACGGCATCCCGCAAACCTATTACACCGACGGTTATCAAATCCCAGGTTACCATATCCAAGAAGCGTGGAACACTGGTTCCTGTTCCGCCGCGAGTAAAACCCCGACTACGAACGTCGGTGTCCCGATTTCTCAATCTCTCCATTTCGACGAAATCGTCGCCTACTCCCGCGCGCGTTCGCATATGAACCGTAGCTGTAGCGGCTGTAACTATCAAGCTCTTGCTCATCCTACTAACGGCTCTCAGGGCATTGGCTCCGGTAGTGGTGCATTCTATGGTAATGAAAACCAATTTTATGAATATTATCAGCAACCGCTGAAGGATAAGTCTAAGTGGCTCGACTCTTCGAACCCATATTTCCAAGTCCCGACTCCAGAATCGTTCTCCTGTATACCAAGTCTTTCCTACTATTCAAAACTATATTACGCAAACTATCCGGTGAATAATGCTCCTGCCGGCTCGATTAAACTCTCTTGCGACCCGAATGTCGACTGGACTGGTAGTTTCCCGGGTAATGGTCTCGTGAAGCTCTTCACTGCGAATAGCTATAGCGAATATACTCGTCAACTCGGTCTCGGTGCGGATAGTTGGGGTCAAATCAGCAACGAGGGAAGCGAGAGTACTTGGAATCCAGGTTGGTTAATTAGCGGATATGCTTGTAATAAAACTAACTGTCAAATCTTCCCGGATGAATATAAATATAGCTCTACTTCCACACAGTCGAAGTATGGTACTCCAAACTATAATATTGAACATTGGGATAACTACAAAAATCATACCCGCCAAAGTGGGTACATTGGAACAAAGACCTATTCTGATCTTACTGCGCACCATTTCTACCACTGGAACGAAACAGAATATGGTTGGTCAAGTACTCGTTCTGGCTCCGGGTCAAGTTGCCCAAGTGATGGATGGTCTACGAATGTTACGAGTTGTTCCTGTACGACTCCGGCGGCTACCGAAAGTAATCCAAATCCGTCTCCGCACTGTAATTATAGTTATCAAGTTCGCGAACAAAAGGCTTATAGGGCCGATTATGTGAGAGATCAGGAATATTCTCCAGGTAATTCATGGACATATGAATATAGCCGTGGAAGCTATGCAAACCACAGTGAATGGGATGGAACTGGCTATGGCTGTTATCACGACGCGACTACCCAAAATAATAAATATAAGGATAGCTGGTATCGAACCAGTACAATGGAAAAGCCGAAATACGATGCCAATACCAACCCAGCCTCCGGCACGTATCACTGTTATGAAGCTGTTACTGAGCCTGACCATGCTTCCGATGGCGGTCTCTACGAGTCTGACCGCATGGCATACCAGACCTACTCCGCTACAAACGGCGAAAAGTCGACCAAAGCCACCGTTTATATTCCATTCAACTTCACTACCGAGGCGCATTCCAGCATTTCAAATTCCCCTGTAGTGTTTGGCGGGGCGTCTGTCGACTCGTATGGCACTGTCTCTGTCGGACCACGTTGCAACGCCTCTGGCACCGACGGTAAATCTACCAGTTGTCCTAACGGTAGCAGCCTCGGTCGCTATACGACTTACACCCCGACCCGTAGCCGTTACCAGTTGATCGATTTCTATATCAAGGCCGAAGAGATAGGTCATAATGCCGACGGTACCAGTGTTTTCGAACTTAAGGATTCCGAAGAATACGACATCGCCACCCGTCAAGCGATTAAGAACCCTTGCGATTACGTCAAAAGCCGAGTCAGGAGTGAATACGGGATTACGATGACCGATGAAGAATGCAAAGTTGCTTATGACTCAGGTGAACAAACTCTGAACCCTGGCGCCGCTCTTACGAAGGATTATAATATGCAGGCTACTCGTACTGTTCCGGATAAGGAAGTCGGTAACCTCTACTGTGTCGCCTCTGCTATTTATCCGGCTGAGTCTCACGATTACGCCGGCACCAGCGACGCGACTAATAAAATCGCCGGTGGTAGCGAAGGTCTCGACAGGGCTGGCGGTACTCTCTGGCACGTCTCTGCCGCGAGCTGCCGCACGATCGCGAAACAACCGAACTTCCAAGTTTGGGGTGGCGGTCTCTATACTGAAGGTAATGTCGACACTTCCGTCACTAAGAAAATCGTCAATGCTAAGCTCGATGAAGATGGTAAAAAGTTTAATATTAACAATGCCTCTACTTTCGGCTCTTGGGATGAACAACTCGTGATCGCGAACGGCTCGATTGAAGGCTTCTCTTCCGCCTCTGGCCTCGGCTACTTTAATGCCGGTGCTTATAACTTCAAACTCCAAGGTGGCGCCGCCGGTAACGCGACTCAGAAAGACGTTTCGAAGCTCACCGTGACAAATCTCAATAGTAACACCGGTGGATCGGGCATTACTGGCGCCGTCTCGACGACAATCAGTCGCTTGAACGCCCGCTATAAAGAAGCCGTTCCAAAGAGCTCGAGCTCGGAAATTACTACTACCGAATCTGGTTTGCAGTATCTCTATCACAGTGGCAGTAATCTCAGCATCTCCGCAATCAACCCGAAGAACTCCGCGCTCCGCTCGACAACTACGATTGGTGATACTGAAGTTCAGCTTACTACTGTCAAGGGTAGCAGCGGTCAGCTGATTAAGTCCCTCACCACTGGTAAATATACCGAACAGGATAATACCCTAATTATCGTCGTGAATGGCAGTTTAATTATTGACGAAAACATTTGCTACGCAAACAGCGCTGCCGCTTGCGACTCGAACTCCAGTATGTTGTATAATTACAGCGATATTAGCACAAACAATATCGCCGCCCTCCCGCAAATCCTCATCTTCGCCTCCGACGGCATCGCGATCGAGCCGGACGTTACTCGTATCGACGCCTGGCTGATTACCGATGGCGAGCTCGACACCTGTAATGGTACCGACACTCCGAACGCCGACCAGTGTAATAAACAACTCGTTATCAATGGTCCGGTTATCGTCAAGGGTGTTGTCGACTTCGACCGTACTCACGGCGCTTTCCCGGGCGCGGGAACGCAAGAAGGTGGCGAAACTGGCGACACTCTGTACCAAAACCTCCAAAATGACGGTTCGATCACTCCTGCCGAGATCTTCAATCTCCGCTCCGACGTCTATCTCTGGGCCTACGCTCAAGTTCAGCGCTACACTCAAGCTACTGTCACTTATATCCGCGAACTTGCGCCGAGGTACTAAAATGGCTAAGTTCAGGAAAAATAAACAGAATACGAAGTCTGCCCCTGAAAAACTCTCGGAGGCTCAGACTCCGCGTGAGCGAAAATCGCGCACTAAGCAGCAGCGCGCTCTCCGCCTCGTCGGCGAAATCGTGCTTGTGCTCGTCATTGTCGCTGGCGCTTGTGCTTTTGCGATGCGCTCCGAGATTGACTCTGCTCTAAAAGAATATAATACGGTAGGAAAATACAAAACTCTCTATAATGAAGTTGAAAACTACGATTATTCCAAGGGTCGTGATCGTGATTTTGAGTATCGTATCCGCCGAGCTATCTATGCCGACCATCCGATCGAACAAGTTTCGTATGACTCTTATGCCTATGGCAACTATTTCTATTATCTCGACTACTACGATAGTGCAATCGAGCATTATGAACGAGCTTTGTCTCTCATCCCAAGCGATAATACGGATGATATTGACGTTATTTTAGATCGTTTGAACGACTGCTACGACAAAACCGGCAAAACTGGTGTTTACAGCTACGATAATCTATATTCTGATAACCCTGTCACTCCAGAAGAAACTACAACCGAGGAGGGAACAAATGAATAAAATCATCGTCAAAAATTTCGACAATCTCGACGAAAACACTCAGAAATTCCACGCCGGGTTCACTTTGATTGAGGTGATTTTGTTTATCGCTCTTTCTGGCGCGCTCTTCGCGATGGTGATGGTCGGGGTCTCTTCGAATGTCGCCCGCGAACGCTACCGCGACGCTACAAACGGCGTTTCCGAGTTCCTCCGCTCCGTCTATTCCGACGTCGCGAATGTTCAGAATCCGCGCGAATATGGTACCTACAAAGATATTTATTGCTCGCTCCCGAGTATGTACAGCGAATCTGGCAGTGTGGTTTCCGCAAAAAGCAATACTAATATTTCCGCGACAAGCAATGCCGATTCGAAAACCGGTCGCACCGACTGCGCGATTTATGGTAAACTCGTTACTTTCGGCGAGAACGCTTCCTCGAATACTGCCTTGAATTCTCAGATTATCCATGAATACGATATCATCGGTGCCGCCGTTAACTCCGACTTTATCGACGATTTTATTGAGCGCCTCGAAGACGATTCCGACGTCGAAAGTGGTTCCGAAACCGCTTATTCTACTCGTAGTACTCTCCTTGCGCTGAAAGAAGTCGGTGCCGACGTCGTGACGATTAAAGATTCTGACGGTTTCTGTGGCGTCACTTACGCCGGCAACGTCAGAAGTTATAATACCCTCTGGGGTTCTCGCCTCACCGGTCTCCCGGACGCCTCTGGCAACGATGACCTTGTCGGCGCGGTAATGATTGTCCGCTCCCCGATTTCCGGCACAATTTCCACCTACACTTATCAGGCCGAAGGCACTTCGTTCGACTTTAGTTTTTCTGAAGACGGTTTAGTGACGAGCGTCAACGCGATCAATACTCATCACACTTTCGAAGTTGAGCAATTCGTCCGCGAAGCTCAATCTGGCGGCACCGCGACTTGTGGTTCTCCTGGCGTCGTGGCGACTCGCTATCCTGCGAACACCGCCTCGACTGTCACTGGTGGTAGCTACCGCGACGGAATTTTACACCGTGCGATTGACTCCGCCCTGAACGACACTTACAACGCCGAGCGCATTGCCGAGTATCGCGCCCAAGCCGAATCTCGCTACAACGCCAAGGTTGCCGAATATAACGCCGCGAAAGCCGCCTCGACCGCGACTTGTGCTACTACCGCCTCAACTCAGCTCAGTCTGACTAATGCCACAAAAGATCTCGCAAATCTCCAAACTCGTCTCTCGGAACTCCAAAATAGTAGTAATGCCGACAGCGATGCCTTTGCGGTTAGTCTCGCCGAGTTACAACAAGCTTATGCTGAGGCTGAAGCCGCTTATGTTGAAGCTCAGCGCAATAAAAACAGTGCCGACTCTGAAGTTAGTGCCGCTCAAACTGCTCTTGCCTCTGCTCAGGCTGCCCTCGCTGCCGCGACCGTCGCTCGTGACAACGCTTCGAACGCCCTCGAGCCTGCCGAGAAAAACCTCGCCAAGAAAAACTCCGAACTCGACACTGCTGAAGCCGAGCTGAACGCTGCCGCGACCGCTCTTCAAAACGCCTCCGCAATGTATGACGATTCTTCCTATAAATATGGTTCGTCGGTCAGTGGCTATAACGACTCCGTCGAGGATTACAACGCCGCCAGTACCGCCTATTCCGCTGCGCAACAAGATTATATCAACAAATCCACAAACTATGCCGACGCAGTAGTAAATTACAATACCGCTCAAGCTGCCTATCAAGAGGCTCAAAGACTCGCAGTTGACGCTCAAAACAAGCGAGATTCCGCCTTGGCGATTTTGAACGCCGCCCAGCAAAACGCCAGTGACGAAAGTATTAACGCCGATCCAAGGGTGATCGCGGCTCAAGAAGAAGTTAACAAGGCAAAACAAAAATACAATGATTCTCTTGGCGAAGTCAGTGCCGAGAAAATCGAGGCGGATTCTCGCGTAATTTCTGCCGCCGATGCCGTCGAAGCTGCCGAGAGGGCATACTACAGCCACCTCGTTAATGGTGATTATTGGTGTGCTTATTACGGTTATGGTTACGCAGTTGATGAGCAATATTCGTCTGGATACTACGATGATAAAGAATACGGCTACTTAATTCATTGCTCCGATGGTGGCGGTATCGTCTATGTCTACCAGTGGGCAATTGAGCAATATGAAGATAATATTCAAACCGCTCAGGAAAATTACGATGCAGTTTATGAAGAAGTGAAAACCGAGTTGCAAAGTACCGCAACCGCCACACTAACAGAAGTGACAAAGGCTGAACAAAATTATAACAATGTCTACAATCAAGTCAAAAAGGAACTTAGCGACGCCGCGACAAAAGCCAGCGCCTCATATCAGCAGGCTCTCAAAGTCTACAACGAAGCACAAGCGGCATATGAAGCGGCGATGAAAGCCGCCGAAGAGTACAAAAAAGCTCGCGACGCAGCCGCGACCGCTCTTCAAAACGCCGAGTCTGCCTATAACACCGCGAAAGACAACCAAAGTTCCGCCGCCGACGCTTATGTAAAAGCAAAAGCCGACCTTGAAGAGAAAAACGGTATCTACGGTTCCGCCGAAGAAGCTCGCGACGCCGCGCAAGGGAACTACAACGCAAAACGCGCCGCGTACGAAGCTGCCGTTGCCGCCCGTAAGGCTGCGCAGGATGAGTACGACGCGAAACTCGCCGCCTATACTCGCGCTTCTTCCGACGTTTTGTCCGCTCAGGCTCTCGTGAAAGCTCGTGAGGAAGCTCTTCAGACTGCGATCGACAATCGTAACGCCGCTCTCCCGAACTACAACGCCGCTCTTGCCGCGTGGCAAACTCTCCATTCGCTGTTCTCCGACGGAAAAGCTTCCGGTCGCGATGTCTACGCCGCCTTGATTTCCGCCGTCAAAACCCAGATTTTGTTGAAACAAGTCGAGATAAATAAGTTGAAGTCCGACCTCGCGACCGCCGACCTTCTCTGTGAAGCCAGCAAGGAAGCTGCTGATAATCTCTTGAGCAATCTCACTGCCGACGCCGAGTTTTCGTATGTCGAGGCGCAGGGTAAGTTTGAATCTCGCGACTACTACATCTGTGTTTCTTCTGAAGATGCTACCACTTATGGTTCTGCCCAACGCGTGGTGAAAATCGCTCAAGACGGTAAAAATAACTCGGCAGTACAAATGGTCGACGCCGATATCGACACCTCGACGCTTCCGACAAACGCAAAGGAGTTTATTGAAAAATGTCGCGGATATTAAACCTTAAGCACGGTTCTCGTGAAAACGCTCACGCTCGGCGCGGAGGTTTAAATCGCACGAGGCGCGGCGACACTCTTATCGAAGTCGCTTTCTCTGTCGCCGTTTTCGGTTTTATTTCCGCGCTTTCGATCGGGATTATGAATCGAAACTTAAATTTCATTCAGTCCACCCTCGAAATCACTATGGCTCGCAACGAAATCGACTCCCAAGCCGAAGCAATCCGCTTTATTCACAATGCTTACACCGTTGAGCGCGAGATGAGCAACCAAGGCTCCGATACTCGCCCGTACCAGAAACTCTGGTTCTTACTCTCGCGTGGCACCGCGACTTCCTCTCTCGCTTCCGAGGCGAGCAAGGGTCTCGCGAATAACCCAGCAAAGATTTCCGACTATAAAAACTTGAATTGTTCCGCTTATTACCAAACCAGTGGTAGCGACAGTATTTTCTCCGACCACGCTTTCGTGATTAATACTCGCAAAATCGACCCAAATTCTCCGAATTCCACTATCGTCCGCGCTGATACCCGTTTCCGCGAAGGCGGTCTCTATCCGCGAATCATTTTCAAGAGTAATACCTCTACTTTGAGTGATAATACTAACTCGAGCGATTCCGACGCGACAAATATCACTTCTGTCGAAAACATTTGGGTTGTTGCCGCGCGCGATGTCACTACCGTTCCGGAAACCGAGTATAACAGCGGCGCGATTTCCGACTCTGACCTCGAAAAATATGTCGCCCAGTACTTCGATTTTCACATTCGTACTTGTTGGTACTCCCCAGGTCGCAACACCCCAGTTATGATTTCGACTATCATCCGTCTCTATAATCCAGAATATATCGAGGGGGCAAGAGACTAATATGGGCAAAATTTTCTCTCGTCACCGCAATGCCGCTCGCGCTGGCTTCGTCACCTCTCGTACCGACGGCTCCGCCAAGGGTTTCACCCTGATCGAACTCTCCCTCGCGATTGCTTTCATTTCTGTTTTAATGCTCTCAATCGGTGTGATTACCTTAAATATCATCTCGATTTATCAAAAAGGTCTCACGATTCGCGCCCTGAACTCGACTGGTCGCCTGATTGTCGACGATATGAAACGCTCCGTTGCCGGCGGCCTTGGCAACCTCTCGAAAGATGCTTGTGCTGACTTTGCCGATCACGCTTCCGCTTATTCTAAATGTCTTGCCGACAAAGCTAAAATCACGATGTATCAGCAATATTACGCAACAATCAATATCAACGGCACGAACCGTAGTGTCCCGGTTTACGGCGTCCTCTGTACTGGTACTTCGAGCTACGTCTGGAACACCGGCTATGCAATCGGCGCGAGTACCGACCTCCACGCGACGGTCACCGCGAACGGCTCCGACTTAAAAGATTTTCGTTTACTCAAGTTTAGCGACCCAACTCGTAACGCTTGTCGCCAAAACGTGAACTTCTCGACCTACGAAGCGAACTATTCGAAAGTCAATGTCGGCTCCGAATATGAAGAGATGCTCGGCGAGAACGAAAGCAACTTAGCAATTTTCGACTTACAAATCTACTCCCCGTCCGAAGATGAAATTACCGCTCATACCTTTGTTCCGGTTTCGATTATTATGGCGACCGTGACCGGCGGTGTGGATATTATGGGGAACGGCGACTACTGTAAAGATCCAGGTTTTACGCTCGCCGCGGATTTCAACTATTGTGCAGTAAACAAATTTAACTTCTCGGTCCAAGCTATCGGGAAAGATAGGAGGTAAAATGATAAGAAAAAAGTTAAACAATTTGAAAAACTCTGAGACTTCGTCTGTCTCGAACGCGGAAGCCTCGCGCACAAATTCCGTAAAAACCCGCAGGGGGATTACTTCAATTACCCTCGTCTCGATTATGGTGATCGTCTTCGGTGTGATTACTCTCGGTTTTACTCGCTTGATGATGTCAGAGGGAACACAAACCACGAACGACGACCTTGCCCAGTCGGCTTACGATTCCGCTCTCGCCGGCGTCGAGGATGCGAAAGTTGCCCTACTGAAATACCACGAATGTATTTCTCGTGGTTGGACTGTGAAAAAAGTTAGTGGAAAATATGTCCCAGTGAACCCGGTGGATTTAACCGAAAAAGACGACGGCACCGGTTGCGGTCAAGTGAGCGAAAAAGATCGCGGCATTATGGTTGATATGGTCGAGGGGATGGAGATTAAAGACTGCGACGTTGTGACGAATGTTTTGAATCGCACCCGTGAGAGTGACGGTTCGGTCACAGTGCAAGAAACCCAAACTTCCTCTCAGGTTGGAAATTCAAAGGATATGCTCCAAGCTTACACTTGTGTGACAATCGAGGAAGATCTCTCTGACTACCGCTCGACCCTCGCCGGTGACTCTCGCACGCGTATGATTCCGATCCGTACTACCGATGTCGACGATGTGAAATACATCGATATTAAATGGTACTCGACTGCGAACGCCGCCGATACAGACGTTACTCGCTACACCGAAGCCGGTACTTTCCCGAACTTCGTCAACCGCGAAATCCCCCCGGTGATCGAGGTTCAATTCTTCCAGGCTGACGCTACTTTTAACCTCTCCGAACTCTCGACTTCGCACGGCAACGGCTCCGGCGGTTCTGTCGGTACTGACCGCGGGGTGCTCTATTTACAACCTGTCGAGTCTGGCGGTACGAATCAGATCACTGAGGAACGCTTGTCGAAGTCGACCGATAAAAATGTTTACAGCGCGAATACTGGCGACCCCGAAACAGTTTTGATTAACTGTTCTCCGTCCGGCGAGTTCTATTGCACGGCGCGCTTGATCGTTCCGAATACTTTCCGTAACTCTGGCGACAAAAACCAAGGCGCAATGTTTATTAATGTCAGTCTCCCTTACGGTTCTCCAGAAACCGATTTTAGCGTAAACGTTTACCGTTCCGACGGCACTAAAATCAACTTCAGCTCCGTTCAGGCTCGCATCGACTCGACCGGTCGCACGAACGACATCTATCGCCGTATCGAAACTCGTGCCGATCTTATCGATGTCTACTATCCATATCCAGAGTTTGAAATTACTGTCCCAAGCGGCTCCGACCATGTTCTTGATAAATATTTCTACGCCACTCGCCACTGCACACTGATCGAAGACGGCGATAAGAGCGCTTGTAGTAACTATATGAGCAAATACGAGGATAATGTATAATTGGAGGTACTATGCAGAAATTTTTTCAGATTTTGAAATCGGTTTTTTCCTGGATTGAAAAACATAAATTCATCGTTGCAATTATCGCGACAGTAGTTTTTGTCGCCGTTTCTATCCCGTTTATGCAAAATCATGAATTCTCAGACGACGAAATCGTCTCTTGGGAAAACTCAAAAACGCTTTTCACTGAAGACTATTTCGAGGTAAATCAGCTCTCTCCAGTTTCTCCGCTCTGGCAACTTGTTTTGTCTCCGTTCTCGAAATCCGGCGTCTCTATTCAAGTTTTACACGTGATTCCGCTTGTGCTCGTTGCGCTTGCCGTATTTTTGCTCTTTGCTTTTGCTCCGTTTAAGGCAATTACGAAGTTAATCTTAATGTTTTCCGCCGGATTTTTCTATTATAATCCCGTGATTGGCACTGAATTTTCTTTAATTCCACTCCTGCTTGTTCTCCTCGCAATCTGCTATCCTGCTCGCTCTCGTCTCCCTCTTATCTACGGTGTCCTTCTCGCTCTCCTCGCCTGCCCGAATTTCTTGATGTTCGGTCTCGTCGCCGTGCTCGTCCTCGGTTTTGTCTGTGAAGAGATTAAGTCCCGCAAAAATTTCCTTCTGACCCTCTTATCCATCCTCGCCGTCCTCCTCCCGGTCGCCGTTTCTGTTTATGCTTATTTTGCCGTCTTAACCTATAATTTTGAAGTTGAACCGCAGTTCTATTTTACGCATAAAGAAATCTATGTCATTTCCGAAGGCTTCGACGTGTTCCACGCTCTTGATACTGAGCTATTCGGCGTCGGACTTCCGTTAATTGAGATTGTAGTTCTTATATTTTTCCTCACCCAGCTCGGCAAAAACCTCAAACTCGCCCTTTATGCTCCGTTTTCCCTCGTCTGGATTTACGTCGCAATCTGGCAATTCAGCCCAGTAAACACCCCTACTCGCGAAGCCGCAACGGTTTTATTAATCTTAATGTTTATCCTCTGGATTACTTTTGCTGAAGACGCTCCGTTTGTATTGAAATCCAAGGCGTCCGAACTAAGTAAAACCTCCGCGGTCTCCGAAACGGACAACTTCTCTAAACTCCTCGAAAATCGCTCAAAACTTACTAAATTCTTCAACAAAATCTTGAATAAATCTGAGCTGTACAGTCTTGTGGCAAAACACTTTACTATCCCGTCTGTAATTTTCTTCGTGATTTTGTTCGGCGCGACCATTCCACACACCGTCTCCGCCGCGAATGTCGACTATAAAGAGAACTACGCTTTCTCTGACTATGTCGCCGTGATGTTTAATCTTCTCCCTGAGGATTCCGTGATTGTCATCGCCGACAAAGCCGGTTCGATCACTTCTCGCTCCGCCTCTTCGCTCTTGACGGGGAACCGTAAGATTTATAATGTTGCCACAAATGATTTCTCGTCCGAAACAATCTATAATTATGACTATTATGTTATACTCTCGAATTACGAAATTATCGATGATGCCAGTGAAACTGAGAGCGACGAGTCGAACTCTGAACTTACCGCTGAGCTGAAAAAACTTGCCGAAGAGTACGAACATGTCTACCTCTGGACCTATATTAAATCTTGTGGTGATCCAGGTCATCAAGCCATCACGAGCACTCTCCCTGTCGCGAACTTTGCCACCCTCGGTGACGTCAACGACCCGAATCTTGTCACAATGAGTCTTTTTAGATACAAATAACAACCCTCTCTCCTCAGCCCGCCCCCTCATCTCCCTCTCTCCTTAGCCTACTCCTCTCCGCTCTCTCTTGCGCTCCCTGTTCCGCACTGCCCCCATTTTGCACAAAAAATAAATCCCCGAGAGGATCTTTCGTAATGGTTGCGGGGGTTGGATTTGAACCAACGACCTTTTGGTTATGAGCCAAACGAGCTACCAGGCTGCTCTACCCCGCGATATATAATATATTCTACACCTGAAGCGCCTCTTTGTCAAGTTCTGGTGAAAATCTAAACCGCATGTGCTATAATATATCTATGAAAACTTTTCGCTCCGCATTTACATTGACAGAGGTTGCTTTAGTTCTTGCACTCGGCGGAATGATCTTTGGTATGGTCTTTATGGCGGTTCCTGCCCTGATGCGTAATTCTCGCGACACCGACCGAAAAGATGATTTATCTTCTTTTATTACGGCGGTCAACGAATATAAAACCAACAACAATGGAGCACTGCCGTTCGCAAACGGCGTGTTTGACGAGAGCTTTGTCCACGACTATGTCGATAATACTTGCACTTCTGTCGTAAAATCTACTGCGAATACCCGCGCGGAATATGGCAGATTTACTTTTAGCGGTTGTAAGAATTTTGAGGACCCAGACGGCGTAATATATATGATTGACTATGGCTACGGTGCTTCACTTTACCCGGTGAACGCCGAGCGTAGCGACGCGGTTTATGCGAAAGCTACTTCTCTTGATACTGCGAGTAACAACGTAAAACACGTCATCTTTGTTGCTACTTCTTCAAAGTGTGGCGCAGTTGAAGACCATCTAATCGGCACAGAGAATAAGAACAATTTCGCTCTCCTCTATGGTCTCGAAAACGGTTCAGTCTATTGCCTCGATAATCAGTAATTACTTAGTAGCCAAACCCTACTTTGCAGCAAATCCACTTTTTTAGTATACCCCTGACCCGCCCCATGGGCAGGTTGTTTTTATCTTCTCCTAAGTTTATTAAAGCTTTTCTTAATATCATCTCTAAATTGATAGATCACAAACGCTCCCCCTATCCCCCCCCCTGTGCCCCCCGCCCCAACCGCCATGAAATTCTTATTTTCGCCGACCTCCGAGTCTCCTCCGAGCGTTGGCACATCTGGCGCCGATTCTGTTCCAGTATTTTCCTTAATCTTATTACAACGGTTTGTGTCAGGATTTAATTCATATCCCTCATTACAAACTTTCGTCACCGTCGCCTCGCCCGTCGTCGGATCATATTTTGTAATCGTTTTTCCAGTTGAACTTTCTGAAACCGTTTCAAGATTTTTACATCTGTTCGTTTTTGGATTTAAAAATTTTCCCTCAGGACAAGTCTTCGTAGTCGTCTCTTTTATCTTATTGCACCTATTTGTCGCCGTGTTTAGATAGTATCCCTCAGGACAAGTTTTCGTAGTCCCGGTGTTTGGCGTGTCGTCCGAGCTCGAACTACTCGAATCACTACTTGCGGTCTCTTTAATCTTATTGCATCTATTAGTCTCAGTATTCAGGTAATATCCGTCCACGCAAGTCTTCGTTACTGTCGCCTCTCCCGTCGCCGGGTCATAAGTCGTCGTGGTAATCGTCGTCGTCCCGACTGTTGTGGTCGAAATATTTTTACAGCGATTTGTCTTCGGATTTAGAAATTTCCCCTCTGGACATTTAGACCCACTTGTACTGTTGCTATTTGTCTCCGTCTCCTGCGTGTCCGTAGAAATATCAGCATTTGCTAAAACTACCCCGGTGGCGCCCCCCGCGCCACTCACTCCGACCGATCTAATCGAATTAATCCCCGAGCTCACCGTCTCCATTTTCGAAACTGTACTAAAACTCGTGAACACTGAAACCCCTCGCCGTACATTTACGATCTTTGCGCATTTGTTCGTCCTGAGATCGAGCGCATATCCGACTTTACACTCCACTAACTTTGGATTACGGTTTTGTACGCAATTTCCAGTTTTTTGATTAATAATATACCCCTCTTTGCAAATCAGCTGCTTGCATACATTCGACGCATCCTGCACCTTAAATCCAATCGGACAAGTGATTTTCTTGCAGGTATTCGTCGCCGATTGATAGGCATATCCGATTTTACAGGTCTTTTTCTTATTACACCTGTCGGTCGCCTTGTTGTACCAATATCCCGCTCGACAAACTTTCGTAGTCTCCCACTTTTTCTTCGTATAATTCCATTTTTTCGTCGTGACAGTACTCTGGCTCGTCATCACTACAGTGTCTTTATTACACCTGTTCGACGCGCTCAGGAAATATCCACTCGGACAAGTCTTTGGCTTTTTTACGCACTTGTATGTCGTCTTGTCGAGCTCGTATCCGTCCTTACAAGTCGGGATTTTATTACACCTGTTCGTCGAGGGGTTTAAATAATATCCGCTCTGACAAGTTTTTGTCGACGCCGCCGAAGTCTCCTCGGTCGGTCCGAAAACCGAAAATATCGGTGCAAACATCAGTAGAAACACCGACAGTATTACGTTTATGCTATTTTTCATAGTATTCCTCCTTTAATTTTTTGTGGCAGGAGCATAGCAAACATTAAAAAATAATGCAACCATAAGCGTAAAGTTTTTTCAAAAAACAGGGAAACGTGTTGTAATTTTGACATAACCATAAGCGGAATAAAAATAAGCATGTACATATTAAAATCGTGTTGGTAGCGAACGAATATTGTTTTTTATCGCCACTGTAAAAAATGTAACGAGCGAGACAGGACCCGTGCCATATTTTTTTGTTTTGTGTTATAATTAAACCAATATGGAGGCAATACCTGTTAATCTCGGCACTGTCGTTTTGGCAAGCCTTGCTCACGCGTCCCTGTCGCTGACGACCGGCGCCCTCCTTTTGTTGTATCATTCCTCTCTTGGTAAAGAAGGTAGAAATATTAAAAAACACACTAAGCGCCTCGCTACGAATTATATCTTCGGCACTGCCCTCTTGACCGCCCTTATCGTCTCTTCTGTCGCGTTCTTCATCTACGCCGAGCTAAACGGTTCACTCCCTCTCGAGTGGCTCGCCGTCCTCACGGTTGTTCTCATAGTCCTCGCTACTATCGTCTGGTTTTTCTACTACAAAACTGGCCGCTCGACTGAGCTTTGGCTCCCCCGCAGTGTCTCAAAATACATCAATAATCGTGCAAAAAACACCGACAGTAACACTGAGGCTTTTGGTCTCGGGATGCTTGCCTGTTTTACGGAGATGCCGTTCTCGCTTATTCTTAGCGTGGTCGCTGCGAACGCCGTCATTGCCCTCCCTGATTATCTCAAGGGCGTCTCTGTTCTAATTTATACCATTATCGCCATTCTCCCCGAGCTTATCTTACGTCTCTCGATTCAGCGCGGTCGTTCTGTTGCCGAGGTTCAGCGTTTTCGTGTCGAAAACAAATCTTTCCTTAGGTTTCTCTCTGGCTTTCTCTTTCTCACTCTCGCCACATTCTTAATTGCGTTTACGCTTACAGGGAGAATTTAAGATGGCGGTTAAAAAACTCTCTTACAAAAAAATCCACGAAGATATCAAGAGGGAAGCTAAAGTTCTCGGTCTTCACCCCGGCTCCGCTGAACTTATTGCCGACAAAGTGACCGAAAAAGTTCTCGAGTGGAGCGGCAGCCGCTCAATGATTACCGAAGACGACCTCAACCGTAAACTCTCTGAAGAGCTAAAAAAGTATAATCGTGATCTTGCATTTATGTTTAAAGAGAAAGGAAAGATAATATGAGAAAATTTGACTATGATTTTGTCGTAATCGGTTCTGGTGCCGCGGGTGGGACTGCTGCTCTGATGGCTGCTGGGGCGGGATTAAAAACCGCAATCGTCGAAGCGAAACACTGGGGTGGCACTAATGTCAACAGGCGCGATATTCCTTATGCTGCCGCCAGTTTCTTCTCTCAAAACTACAAGGCCTCTCTCGAAGCGAGCCGTTTCGGTCTCAATTCCGCGAATTTGAAATATAACTATCCCTCTGTTTTAAACTGGACTCAGACTGCGGCTCGTCGCGCCGGTGCAAACAGTAAAAAAGAATTCGAAGAAGCTGGCGTAAAATGTATCGAGGGGTTTGCTCAATTTATCGGTCCGAACGAAATTTCCGTCACCGATCACGAAAACATTACCGCTAAAAAGTTTCTCATCGCTACCGGTTCTACTCCTGTCGACCCGAATATTACGGGTGTAAAAATTGGCGAGGGGAAAGCCGAAACGGGCTTTGTTAAGTGTATGCTCCCCGAAGATGTTTTAACTGCCACTCGCCTTCCGAAAGTGGTTATGGTTGTCGGCGGCGGCGCTACGGGGTGTGAAATTGCTGAATATCTCGCCGAGATGGGCTCGAAAGTCCTAATCGCCGAAATTTCCGAGCGTCTCCTCCCGAAAGAAGACCCAGAGGTCGGCGAAGTGATTGAAAAACGCTTCAGTAAATCTCTTGGAGTTAAAGTCCTTGTTTCCTCTCGTGTTCTCGCAGTCGAAAATGGTGCCACTGAGGTGACTGCGAACGGTCGTAAAATCAACGTTAAAAAGGTTACGTTTATGAACGGGGGCAAAGAACGCTCCGTTAAGGTTGAGAGTGTGGTTATCTGCACTGGAAGTAAACCGGCTGTCGATCTCGGTCTTGAAAATGCTAAAGTTAAATACAATCAAGAGGGGATTAAAGTCTCGAAAACTATGCAAACCTCCGAGAAGCATATCTTCGCCGCCGGTGATGTTGCGATTCAGCAAAAAGTTGCCGACCGAATTGAAGTTTCTTCCACTGAAAAAGCTTCTTACGAGGCTGCCGTTGCGACCTCTAATGTCGTTAACCGCAACAAAGGCGAGGTTGATTATACTGGTTTCGTACGTATGACAGGTACAAATCCAAAAGTTGCCGTCATTGGTCTCACCGAAGACGAATGTCAAGCTCGCGATCTCAAATACCGTCAAACTCTCGTTCCTCTCGGTTCGATTTCCGCTTCGAATACCTGTGATTTTCGCGACGGTTTTGTTAAGATAATCATTAGTAAAAAAGAACAGAAAATTATTGGTGCAACCGTGATGGCCCCTCACGCCGATATTATTATTTCTGAACTTGTCCTCGCGATGAAAACAGAGCTTAAAATTCTTGATTTCGCCTCAGTTCCACGCGTTGCTACCTCTTGGAGTGAAGCGGTACATCTTGCTGCCCGTCGTCTTGCGCGTGGCTAAAAATATGATACAATGTCCTCAATATGAAAAAGCCGAAGCCTACTCTAAAATTCTTCAATCGTCTAATTAAATTGATTTTGGTCGCTCTCTCTGTTGGCTTAATTATTGCGTACTTCATCTCCCCTGAAAACTGGTCGAAGCCTGCAAGCTATATCGTTACCATTCCGCTTGTCTTCGGCATGGATATCTTAAAGTTTTTTGGACTTGGGCTCAGTGATCGTTTTGAAACTGCTTACCTGTTATTCTTAATTCCAGCAATGGTCCTCGGTATTAATTTTGATTGGTATAAAACAGTTTACCTCTTTGGTGAACCTTGTTTTGATAAGGTTGCCCACGCCCTCTCTGGCGTCCTCTCCGCGTTCGCCGCGAAAGAAATTCTTGATAAGGCTTACGACGGTCTTGAACTTACTACAAAGGGTGATTCCCATATAAAAACCCGCCGTTACAATCGCGCGTTTATGCTTTTATTCCTCGTCGCGACTGTTGCGCTGATCGCTGTCCTCTGGGAAATTTTCGAATTTAGTTACGACCAAATCACTGGCGGTTCGATGCAACAACTAATTGCTCCAGGGGTGGACGACACAATGTGGGATCTCATCGCCGCCCTCGGTTGTGGTTTTGTCGTCTCTATTCCACTCAGTAAAAAATAGTCAGCTCACAAAACTCTTATCAACCCCAACCAGATTTTTGTGGGTTGAAACGCCCCAAAGCTCAGAAATTCCACAAAAATCGTACATTTTTGTTAAAATCTGTTCAATTTTGTGAAAAACTCATTTAGCACTCTTGACCTTAGAGTGCTAATTTACTATAATTATCATAGATAAACCCGAGCAAATATGTGTGAAAAATGATCAGCTCGAGTAGAAAAGGAGAAAATATGAGTAAAATTATTGGAATTGACTTAGGTACAACAAACTCCGCTTTTGCTTACATGGTGGCGGGAAAACCTGAGGTGATTACGAATGCCGAGGGTGACCGTACAACCCCAAGTGTCGTCGCCGTGACGAAAAAAGGCGAGCGTCTCGTCGGTAAAGTTGCTCAGCGTCAGCGTGTGACGAACCCGAAAAACACCATTTATGGTATTAAACGCTTGATCGGTCGTAAATTTGAAGATGACGAAGTGAAGCGCGATCTCGACATTATGCCGTACAAAATCGTTAAAAAAGACAACGGTGTCGCGGTTGAGATGGATGGAAAAGATTACACTCCAGAGAAAATCTCCGCCATGGTTCTCAGTAAAATTAAAGCTGACGCCGAAAAATTCCTTGGCGACGATGTCACAGAGGCGATTATTACCGTCCCTGCCTATTTCGACGACTCTCAGCGTCAGGCCACTAAAGATGCCGGTAAAATCGCTGGACTCGAGGTGAAACGTATTATCAATGAGCCGACCGCTGCCGCTCTCGCCTACGGTCTCGATAAAAAGGGCGACGAGAAAATCGCCGTTTTCGACCTTGGTGGTGGTACTTTCGACGTTTCGATTCTCGAAATCGGCGACGGTGTTTTCGAGGTGAAAGCCACTAACGGTGATACTCATCTCGGTGGTGAAGACTTCGATAATATTATTGTGAACCACCTTGTCGATGAGTTCAAATCCGAATCTGGAATCGACATTAAAGACGATGCCGCCGCGATGCAACGCGTGAAAGACGCCGCCGAAAAAGCAAAAATCGAGCTTTCTACCGCGATGGAGACCGAGATTAACCTCCCTTACCTCTCTGCCGATGCGGACGGTCCGAAACACTTCAACTTTACACTTAGTCGTGCGACAATGGAAGATTGGGTGAAAGATCTCCTTGCCCGTCTCGACACTCCTGTGAAGAATGCGCTAAAAGACGCCGGTCTCTCGAAATCTGATATTAACGAAGTTGTGATGGTTGGTGGTATGACCCGTATGCCGGCCGTCGTCGAAAAAGCTAAAGAACTCTTCGGTAAAGAACCGATGCAGGGCGTGAACCCAGACGAAGTTGTCGCCGTCGGTGCCGCGATTCAAGGTGGTGTTCTCCAGGGTGACGTAAAGGACGTTCTTCTCCTCGATGTTACTCCGCTCTCTCTTGGTATCGAAACTATGGGCGGTGTCAGCACAAAATTAATCGACAGAAACACCACGATTCCGACCAGTAAATCCGAAGTCTTTAGTACCGCCGCTGATAACCAGCCACAGGTTGAAATCCACGTTCTCCAGGGCGAGCGCGAAATGGCTGCCGACAACAAATCTCTCGGTCGCTTCATCCTCGACGGTATCGCCCCGGCTCCTCGTGGTATTCCGCAGATTGAGGTTACTTTCAATATCGACGCGAACGGTATTTTGAATGTTACCGCGAAAGATAAAGGCACTGGTAAAGAGCAGAGTATTACTATTCAGAACTCTGGCAACATGAGTAAAGAAGACATCGAAAAAGCCGAGAAAGAAGCCGAGCTCTATGCCGAGGAAGATAAGAAAAAGCGTGAAGCGATCGACGCTCGCAATAAGCTCGAAAACGCCGTCTACCAGGCTGAAAAAATGCCAGATGAGTACAAAGATAAAATTAGCGACGACGACAAAAAAGCCATCAAAGACGCTGTCGAAGAGGCGAAAAAAGTTTTAAATAACAATGACGCTGACAAAGATGCTCTCGAGTCTGCCGCAAAAGATTTGTCCGACAAGATTATGCCGATCGGTGCGAAGATGTATCAAGCCGCTCAGGACGACGCGAAAAATGCTAAGTCCGATGACAAAAAATCCGACACAGATGACGGTGAAGCTGTCGAAGGTGAAGTGGTCGACAAATAATTCTCAAAAAATCCCCCCTACGGGGGATTTTTTAACGCAGAGAATCTCGCCCATCTTAAAACCTCTCTTGTCACTTTTTGGTATTTTATGTTAAAATTAAGGAAAGTAATTTAAGGAGTTTTGCTCATGGACCGAGCAGAGTTAAAAGATAAAGCAAAAAGTTTAATTAAAGGCAAGTGTTGGAATATTTTTCTATTCATCTTCTTGTTCTTCTTTGTTGAGGCGGTGATTGTTGGAATCTTGAACGCGATCCCAGTTTTCAAAATCGATCTCCCGACACACACTGAGACAACAGTCAATATCAACGGAAATGTTTTCGTGAACTCCAGCTCGACTGGCCCAGTTTCCGTTGGCATTCTCGGCTCCGTTGCCAGCTTCCTGCTCTCTGGTGCGATTAGCTTTGCGATTAGTAGAGGTCTCTTGAAATTCGTTGACAAAAAGAAAGTTCCAAGTGTGAAAGAAGAGGCTAAGGATGCTCTTTCGAGCGAGTACTACGCCCGCGCTCTCTGGGCTACGATTCGTGTCGAAGTCTTCACCTTCCTCTGGTCGCTCCTCTTCGTGATTCCTGGAATTATCAAGGCGATTTCATATTCTCAGACGATGTTTATTCTTGCCGAGAATGACAAAATAACCGCCGCCGAAGCACAGAAAAAGTCAATGGAAATTATGGACGGTCACAAGTGGGAATACTTCGTTCTTCAGCTCTCGTTCATCGGTTGGGATATCTTGACCGGTCTCACTTTCGGAATTTTAGGTATCTACACCTTGCCGTACCAGCTAACCGCGAACACTCTCTTCTATAAGAAAGTTTCAAAATAAGCATAAACTAAACTAAAAATCACCGTTTGAAAAAGCGGTGATTTTGTTGTATAATATATATTATGAAAAAAACCACCTCAGCTGCTCCCGAACAAGTCTCAAAAAAAGAAACTGAAATTTTGCTTGAGTTATGCGAAAAATCTCTCGCTGTTGACGGTGATGTAGTTGAGCTCGGTTGCTTCCGTGGCGACACATCGGTTTTATTTGAAAAAATAGTCGAAAAATACAATCGCGATCATCAGCTCGTCCTCACAAAATCAATCGACCCGCCCGAAATTCACGAAAAATTTTTAAGCCCAAAAATCTGCGACAATGGTTTTAAACGTCTCTGGCTTTACGATTCTTTCGAGGGTCTCCCAGAGAAAACCAGGGAAGATCAGAGTTCCGCTGGTAAATATTTTCAGGGCGGGGAACTTAAAGTTAGTAAGTACGACGTAATTTTGAAATTTAAACAACGCGGGCTCAAAGTCCCGATTATTAAAAAAGCCTTTTTTGAGGATCTCGACGAAACTCAGGATATTCCAGAAAAAATCTGTTTTGGCTTCCTCGACGGCGATTTTTATCAGTCGATTAAAACCAGCCTCGAGCTCACGGTCCCAAAAGTCGGTCAAAACAGCATCCTTGTTGTCCACGACTATAATAACCCCGAGCTCCCTGGTCCGAGTAAGGCTGTTGACGAATTTTTGAAAAATTTTGACAGCTTCAAAAGATTCCATAATTTAAAAATAGCTAAACCCCGCCTCGAACTTCGCGAAACTCTTGCAATTCTAAAGTTCTGAATTTGCACCAGTCAAAAAATACGTTTGCCTCACATTCTGTTCGAAATTTGTAATTTTAAGCTATTTTTTAAGCTTTGTGTGGTATGATTAAACCATAAGGAATTTTTGTTATGGAAAATAGTAATATAGACAATCCGTTCGGCACGGTCCCAGCCCAGCCGAACCCAGCCCCAACTTCTCCGACCGAACCTGAAAAATCGGCAGAGAATAATAATTATCAAGTTTACAAACCGCCGAAAAACGACAAGAAAATTATCGTAATTTTAGTCGCTGTTCTCGCAGTGATTATCCTCGGCGTCGCGATCGCGCTAATCGTTCTCAATAATAATTCGGGCAACGGCTCGAACGGCGGTACGAGCGGCACAAGTGGTTCAAGTTCAACTTCCTCCTCTCTCGTTCCGACTCTCGCGACCGAAGATATTGAGCTCGCTCCAGAATCTTTCGACTACGAAATCGACCTCAGCACTCTCGATGGTCTCACGGTTTACGAATATGAAAAAGATTTCAATAACTTCCTCGACGCTTACCAAGCCGGCGCGCTTCCAGCAGTCTATGTTACCGACTTCCTCTTCGATGGTGTCGACGCCGTGAAGTCCTACGATCTCGATGATTTTGTCGCTTGGAAAGCCGGCGCCGCGGAGGAACCTGAACTTAGCCTCGTCGGTGGTACGGTAGTCAATATTAACACCGCTGGTAACATTAAACTCAGTGGCAACCTGAAAAAGGGTATGCTCGCGGTCAACACAAACGGCAAATCCGGCAAGCTTAATCTCTATCTTAACGGCGTTACGATCGACACTACAAAGAAAAAATGGCCTGCTGTTTATATCTATAATTCCGATATCAATTATTCCGACCTTGCTGTTACGATTAGCCCGATGAAAGATACCGAAAACTATATCACCGGTGGTAAATTCAAAAAAGTCAGCCTTATGGCGAGCGACAATCTCTCTTCGACGAGCTATAATATCACCTACTCTTACGAGGATGACGACGACAAGACTGTCAAAACGAGTGTCACCTACTCTGATCTCGCGGACTACTACGGTGTCTACACTCAGGAACAACTTGGCGACAACTACGCAAACATTCTCTTTGCCCGTGTCGAGGCAAGTTCCGAAGGTCTCCGCGACGGCGACCCGACGATCTTCTACAAAGGCTCTGGTGCGATTTCTTCCGATATCGACATCGACTTCGAGGGCGAGGGGAAACTCACTGTTGTAAGCTACAACAAAGAGGGAATCGAGGGCAAATCCGACATCTCCTTCTCTCGTGGTATTGGCGAATATTACATTGACGCTCAGGACGACTGTATTAACACCACTACTTCGAAAGATTCCAGTGCTTACAGTACTTACTCCTCTCTCCTCTATATCAACGTCAACAAGCTCACCGCTATCGTCAACGCCGAGGGTGACGAGGGCGATGCGATCGATTCAAACGGCTCGCTCGTGATCGCCGGCGGTACAGTCATTGCTCAGGCGCACCCGAGTTCCCCCGATTTCGGACTCGATTCCGCCAGCAACCGTGAAAACGGCAACGGTCAATACGGCACTTACGTCACTGGTGGCACCGTTTTTGCGACCGGCTCAATGTTCGAGGGGCTCAGTTCGAACGACCAAGCTTACGTTACCTTAAGAAACGGCAAAGCTGGTAATGTTAAGGTAAAAGATGGTGACGGCAACGTGGTTTTCGAGTTCACTTCTGACCGCTCGTTCCAGTCCGCCCTCTTCAGCTCCCCAGACGTCAGCTCGAGCAAATCTTACACTTTAAGTGTGGAATAATTTTAAAAAGTGTGTTATAATTGTGCTACGTCGGGGCGTAGCACAGTTGGTAGCGCGCAACTTTTGGGAAGTTGAGGTCGCAGGTTCGAGTCCTGTCGCCCCGACCAAAACGCGAATCATTGAGTGTTTTTGGCTACCACAATAATAAATAAGACATATAGTCTTATTTTTTTATCTTAAATATGATAAGATATATATTATATACGGAGATTTTTATGGCAGAAGAACATATTAAGAATAGCACCGGAAAAAAGAATAGCAAACAAGACGAAAAAAAGAACGGTTCGAACATCGTTCGGAGCATCTCGTTCTCGCTTTTGATGGTTTTACTCGCACTGGGAATTTTTTCACTCTTAACCCCAGGCAGCAACTCGCTTACCGAGGTTCCCCTGAGCGACGTGATTTCTCGTGCGAACGACGAAAACGGTAATATTAAAAAAATTACCGTGAGTGGTAGTGATCTCGAAATCACCCTGAAAAATAACGATAAACCGACCGAATATTCCCGCAAAGACAGCTCTGGCACTCTTTATGAACAGGGGCTCGTCAATCACTGCGCGGACAAAACTGGCGACGAGTTGAAAACTTGTCAAGAAAAATACCCTGTCGTCGAATATGTCGAGGCTGTCGACTACTCTGGTATCATCCTCAATATTCTCCTTACTGTCCTCCCGATCGTCGCGATTCTCGTCTTCTTCCGCTATATGATGAATCAGGCACAGAACATGAACCGTGAAAACTTCGGTTTTGGAAAAGCAAAAGCGAAACTCTACGGTCCAGACAAGAAAAAAGTTACTTTTGCCGACGTCGCCGGAAACGAATCCGCAAAACAGGACCTCGAAGAAGTCGTCGATTTCTTGAAAAACCCGAAAAAATACGAAAAACTCGGCGCAAAAATCCCGCGCGGTGTTCTCCTTGCTGGCGACCCGGGAACAGGGAAGACTTTGATGGCGCGTGCCGTCGCTGGTGAGGCGAGTGTTCCGTTCTTTAGTATCTCTGGTTCCGAGTTCGCCGAAATGTTCGTCGGCGTTGGTGCCTCTCGCGTTCGCGACCTCTTTAGTAAGGCAAAAAAGAACGCTCCGAGTATTATCTTTATCGACGAAATTGACGCCGTCGCCCATAAACGCGACGCTCGCGGTGGTGCTGGTCGCGAAGACGAACAGACCCTGAACCAGATTTTGGTCGAGATGGATGGCTTCGACAATGAATCTGGTGTAATCGTGATGGCTGCGACGAACCGTGTCGATATGCTCGATAAGGCACTTCTGCGCCCTGGTCGTTTCGACCGCCACGTTGACGTTTCTCTCCCTGAGCGAAAAGATCGTCTTGCGATTTTGAAAGTCCACTTTAAGAATAAGCCGGTTGAAAAAGATGTTAATCTCGAATCTCTCGCTGCGAAAACTGCGGGCTCTTCTGGTGCCGATCTTGCGAATATTGCGAACGAAGCTGCGATCGCTGCCGCGCGCGAAGGACACAAGGAAATTACTCAAACCGACATCACCGAGGCCTTCGAGCGTGTTGCGATTGGTCCAGAAAGAAAGTCGAAAGTGATGAATGAAACCGAGCGCAAAATCACCGCTTATCACGAGGCTGGACATGCCATTGTCGGCCACGTCCTCCCAGATTCCGACCCTGTCCACAAAGTTACGATTATCCCGCGTGGGCACACTGGTGGTGTCACTTGGTTCCTCCCGCCCGAAGACAGAAGTTACAAAAATATCTACGAGCTCAAAGATGTTCTTGCCCGTGCGATGGGCGGTCGTATCGCCGAAAAAATCATCTTCGGCAAAGAAGCGATTACAACTGGTGCTTCCTCTGATTTGAAACACGTCGCCGGCCTCGCGAAAGAAATGATTGTCGAAGAGGGGATGGGAACTTCGACTCGCAACCTCGTCTTCCCAGAGAACTCCGACGCTGGCTACTACACGATTTCTACCGGAAAACCATATTCCGAGAAAACCGCCGAAGTAATCGACGCTGAAATTAAGAACCTCTCCGACGAGGCTGCAAAACGCGCCGAAGCTGTCTTGCAGGCGAACCGCGAAGTCCTCGACCGCCTCGCAAAAGCCCTTCTTGAGAAAGAAACTCTCGAAGAATCCGACTTACCGGAGCTCTTAAAAGGCACAACCCTCCCAGACTCCGCAAGATTACATTAAAACATGCTATAATTAAATATAGATGAAAAAGTTTCAATTCAAGTCAATTGTTGCGCTCGCGAACGCGAAAATCCCAGTGAAAATGGCTGCGATTTTGCTTGCGTCTTCCACTCTTGTTTCCGCCCTTCTCGGTCTCTTCCGTGACCGGCTCCTCAACTCCCTTTATCTCGACACTTATCCGACCGGTATCGACGCTTACACTGCCGCTTTCACCGTTCCCGACTTTTTCTTCTTCATTTTAACCTCTGGTGCCCTCGCTGTCAGCTTTATTCCAGTTTTTAACCAGCGTCTCGTCGCCGGGAATAAAAAGTCCGCTTGGGAACTTAGCTCGAGTATCCTAAATCTCTTCGCCCTCGTGGCTTTTGTTGGCTCGATTTTGATTATGATTTTTGCCGACCCGCTCATCCGCTACGTCGTCGGCCCCGGTCTCGACGAATCTGGTACAATTTTAGCCATTAACATGATGCGCGTGATCGCGATTAATCCTTTTCTCTTTAGTCTCTCCACTGTCCTCTGTTCGATGCAGCAAGCCGTCGGTCGTTTCGTTTTCTACTCGCTCGCCCCGGCTGTCTACAATATCGGAATTTTGATCGGTATTACTTGGTTTACTGGCGGCATTAACCTCTTCGGCGTTCAGATTTTCGAAGGTGGCATTATGGGTGTCGCGCTCGGCGTGGTTTTCGGCGCGGTTTTACAAGTTTTGATTTCGATTTTCGGCCTCGTCGGTCTCGGCTTCGATTACGAATTTAAAATTTACTGGAAAAATCAGGGTTTCAGGAGCGTCCTTAAGCTCCTCCCGGCAAGGAGCCTCGATCAGGGAATCGACTACATCAACGGCATCGTAAACACGAACCTCAGCAGCCGTATGGGCGCTGGGTCTCTCCGAAGTTATCAACAGGCAAACACTCTTCATACCGTCCCAGTCTCCCTCGTCGGTGTCGCGATCTCGACTGCCTTCTTCCCGAAACTCACCGAAGAAACCGACCCTGGCGAAGACGAACAGTTTAACGACACTTTCCGCACCGCCTTGCGGTCGATCGTCTGGATTTCTCTCCCGATCACCGTGATTTCGTTTGCCACTCGCGGTTATCTCGTGAACTTCATTAAGAACGGCGGCGACATGCTCATTGCGAATGTTCTTGGCTCGCTCGTCCTTGCGATTTTTGCTCAGTCGGTTTTTCACATCGCCTCCCGTGGTTTTTATGCAAAACAAGACACAAGAACCCCGCTTATCGTCAGTATCGTTTGTATTGGTCTCGCCACGATTCTCTCGGTAATTTTCTCTCAAGTTTTTCACTGGGGTCCTGAGGGGCTCGGCTGGGCGCAGAGTATCGGTGCCGTCCTCGAAATGGTCGTTCTCCTTGCAATCTTGAATCGTCGCAGCAAATTCCGTCTCTTTAATAAAAAATTCTGGTCCGGCGCTTGGCGTATGGCGCTCGCCTCGGTCGTCACTAGTGTTGTCGCCTATGTGATGACAAAGCTCCTCCCGCTCCTCGCGACCGATAACTCTTTCTTCGTTACTTTCCCGAAGTTTATTGTCATCTCCGGTGTTTCGGTTCTCGTCTATGTCGCCGCGAGCTACCTCCTCGAACTCGAGGAAGTGATCCCGTTTGTGAACTGGCTAAGTAAAGCCCTCTTTAGAAATGTCGCCCCAAAACCAGTGGCGAAAAAGGACGCTAAGGAAGAAACTGAAAAGTCCAAGACCGATTCCGATGACCTTGCAAAAAGCTAATCTTTTTTACCAATCGGCGCATATCCAAAATTTTTGCAACCATAAGCGAAAAGAGTGCTATGGTATATAATTTTAATAAAAGACCTCTTAAATAAGAGGTCTTAACGTTGGGTTCCACTTGCCGTAGCCAGTGAACTACACGTCCGAAACCGGCCCAACCTTCATAGTTCGCAGTTGCTCGCTATTACTAACCATAATTATACCTCAAAAATCTATTTTTGTAAACAAAGCAAATATCTTTCAGAAACCCCAACTACTATCCCTCTTGTGTTTTTCTTAAAAACATGATATAATTAAAAGGTGGTGGAAACGTCCTGTCTAAAGGCAGGAATTTTTCTCTGTAGTTTAAAAGGAGGAATTTGTCTTGGAACTTCTCTCGATTTTTGGAGCTTGTCTCGCCGCGTCGTTCATTTTTATCCTGCTGATGTCCGCGCTCATCCTCACCGCGATGGTCGCCATCTTTATGGTTACGCTCGCTGTTCTGACCGCGGTCTCTGCCGTTCAGCTCGTTTGTCTCTGGATTTACCACCGTCTGATTAAGAGCGACGGTCGGATGTTCGACTACTGGTTTATGACGAAGATGCATGACAACATCGACACGGCGAATAGTGTCGCCACAGTGCTTTTTACCCAAGATCGCAATATGGATCAACTCGGTCTCGAGCGCAGTTGCGCCGAACTTAATCTCCCGGCCTCCCGGCTGGCGGACAAACGGCACATCTACTTTTCGACCTGTAACTACATCGACGTTTAACCCCACTTTTTCCACCACGCTTGCGTCGCCTTTTCGCGGCGCTTTTTCTATGGTATAATTAAAAAATGAAATCTGAAGATACTACAAAAAAGTCCGTAAAATCCACGGCGAAGTCTACCGAAAAATCTGAAAAAGCCTCGATCGCACAAAAATCCACACCCGAAACCTCGAAAGTGAAAACTAAAAAAGTCGAAAAAACCGACCCGAAGGATGTCGTTTCTGATTACAATGGTTACGATTACAAGAAAATTTTCTGGGAAGACGCCGACCGCGCTTATGAGGACCAGGCCGACAGGATGGCAATTCGCAAACTCCTCCCGAAGCACATGGAAACTTTTGTCGACGTCGCTGGTGGCTACGGTCGTCTCGCGAAAGAGTATCTCGACCGCGCCGATGACGTCACGATTTTCGACTACTCCCAGTCCGAGCTCGACGACGCGAAAAAGGAGTTTAAAGATCGCGTCCACACCGTTCAGGGCGACATCTATAATATGCCGTTCGCGAAAAATTCCTTCTCTGCTCTCCTCATGGTCCGCGCCACACATCATTTAAAAAACATGCCGAAAGCCGCCGAGGAACTTCACCGCATTTTGAAACCTGGCGGCGTTGCCGTGGTTGAAGTCGCGAACAAGAAAACTCTCCCGAAAATGGTCCGCTTCCTCACTTTTCGTTCGAAAGTCAATCCGTTCGACAAAAACCCAAGCGACCTCGGTCTCGGCAAAGACGGTTTTTATAATTATCACCCGAAATACATTGAAAAAATCTTTGAAAGTGCTGGCTTCGAAATCGCCGAAATTCTCTCAGTCAGCAACTTCCGTAGCGCCACGATGAAAAAAGTTTTCAAGACGGATACTCTCGTAAAAATGGAAAACGCCGCTCAAAAACCGTTTGCGAAAATGCGTTTTGCCCCGTCGATTTACTACAAACTGATTAAAATTAACCCCGAGTCGGACGACATTGTTGGAAACGAATAATGAGGCTCTTTCATCTAACTTCATACAATCTTTATTCTGATCTAATTTTCACACATCAAAAATCCGTTAAAAATTCTGCGAAGAATCTCCTCAAAAATCAGTCCGAAAATTCTAACAATTCTACTACTGATTCCGCCGAGATTCCTCTCGAAAAACCGACCCGCCACAACTTGAAAATTTTTGTGCTTTCGGATATCCATTTTAGTTACCAAGTAAAATCCGAGAAACTTGATAAAATCGCGAATTTTATCAAAAATCGCAATCCCGACTACATTTTTCTCCCCGGCGACCTCGTCGATTCGAACAACATGATCGAGTCTGAATCGGAGCAAAATCGACTACTAAGTTTTCTCGAATCTCTCGGTAAAATCGCTCCGCTTTTTATCTCCCCTGGTAATCACGATAATTACACGAAACCTCCGAAAAAGCGTTCCAAATTCTCAATCAAACCGCACAACTGGGAATATCAAGAAAACAGGGAATTTATCTCGAAAATTAACGCCCTTCAAAATGTTCACTATTTAAGCGACGAAATTTATGAAGACAAAAATATTTTTGTTCTCGGTCTAAACTTAAAACCTGAATATTACAATTACGATTCAAACCCAAAATATAAAATCACCGACCCGATTCACGAAAACGTTGAAGAACTTCTGACTGAGCTCGATAATCTCGATCAAAAATATCTAAAAAATCTCCCGAAAAACAAACTAAAATTCGCACTGATTCACTCGCCGGTTTGCCTCGATGATTACCGCGTCAAGGCTGAACTTTCCGAGTTTGACTATTTTATTTCTGGTCACATGCATAACGGTTGTGTTCCGCCGGTTCTCGACGAAATCACTCCTGGTGAACGCGGCCTAATCTCCCCGACTAAAAATCTCACCCCTGTTGCCTGTCGCAACACTGGTCGCAAAAACGGCGACAAACGCATTGTCGTCGGCGCCGTGACCAGCTTCCACGAATGTATCGGTGTCTGGCATAACCTCAATATTTTTTACCCGACTTACCTCGCCGAGCTTAATTTCAAAAACGATAAAAAGCTCAAGCGAAAACCCTACGTCCGCAAGAAATATTATCCTTACGGTTAATTTCAAACCGCTCTCGCTTAATTTTAGTTGCTATATTTTAGAGCCTCACCTCAATAATTATCACGTTTACGCATAAATTTAAAACGCTTTCGCTTAATTTTATTCCGCTTCCGCTTGCAAAATTGCACGCGCGTACTCCTGCTATTGACTAAAATAACCAAAAGTGGTATAATATAAGTATCTGGTTTAATAGGAGGAAACCAAAAGTACATTTACGTTTGTCTCCCCAAGACTACATTTTTAGGAGGGTAAAAATGCAACTTTTCTTCGAAATTTGCCCAGTCGGTGTCGACCTCAACCTGGTCACCGTCGCGACGTCCGCGAGCGCCAATCTCGGCGAAGGCTTCGGTATCGATCTTAACGGCATCACCCCGAACCACGAGTTCTTCATGGCGCCGCCACAGTATCTGATCGAACATGTTGTTGATTGCATGCAGAACGTTGCCGTCTCGACGGTTTGCGGTAAAACCGTTCTTGTCAAAGCGGAAGTTCCCGCATCGATCGCGTTCGTGATGGCGAGCGAGCTCTCGACCTTCTTCGGCGAAGTTGCCGTTTACGACGAAGCCGTCGGTAATTTCATCATCTGTACCAGTAATTGTGAAGGCAGCCGCCCGGTCGGCACAGTCATCAATATCAGAGGTGAAACAATCACCGAAGCAGTCTAAATTACACGAATAAAAAAGGAGGAGATAAAAAATAGGGAATAAATCCCCAAAGCGAGGCAAATGCCTCGCTTATTTTTACATAAAAATGGTGATCTCTGCGGGAGTCGAACCCGCGTTGACGGGATGAAAACCCGTTGTACTAACCGTTATACTAAGAGACCGTAAACTTATTATATCAAATTTCGAGCCTCTTGTAAAGATTAAAAATCGTGTTAAAATATAGATATGGCGCCATAGCTCAGCTGGATAGAGCAGGAGACTTCTAAGCTCAAGGTCGAAGGTTCGAATCCTTCTGGCGTCGCCAAATTGAAATTGGGAGCATATGACCTCAGGTAACCCTCATGTGGGGTTGTCTTTTTTCAGTGTAAATACCCCGCATAATAAAATTGAGCCCCTGTGTCACAAAATCCTAAACCCAATTCGCTCGTCGCTAATTTTCTTCACAATTCAGTACAACCGTCATCTTGTAATCATTTTTCCCGTACGGCGCGACCGGCGTGAACTCCACCGACGACGTGTTTGTGTTGCACTTAAATTTCTCATTCTGAAAATATTCACGGTAGTCAATCTTTTTGTCGTAGGTGTTATAATTCAAAATCTGCCTCAATTTCACCGGCTCAAAACTCTTTTTCTCATACTCCGAAAACACCTCATCAAGGTTGTCATCCGCGTGTTCTTTTACGAAATTCGGATACAGGAAATTTTCATAATAATCTCGCGAAAGGTCGCTAAAAATTTTCTCAGACTTGGCTGTCGAATGTGAAAAAAATAGGTTTGCCAGAAGATAAACCCCTCCCGCGACCACCGCCACAATAACAAGCGTAAGCATAAATGCTCGAATAGTTTTTGGACGTCGCCGCTCGATTTTCATAAAATAATTATACCATAAGCGAAACGCAAGATTCAAGTCTTCATTTTATGGAGCATCGCAAGTAGGGTGGATTTGAATCATTTATGTAAAAATGTTATAATTATGTCGATGCCAGAAGGAAAAACTAAAAAAATCACAACCGAAGAAGACTTAATTTTGTTTGGTGAGAAACTCGGGAAGAACTTGCGAGCTCCGAAAGTGATTGAGCTTATCGGCGACGTCGGCGCCGGGAAGACGACACTGACGAAAGGTATTGCAAGGGGTCTCGGAGTGAAAGAGGAAATCACCAGTCCGACTTTCACGATCAGTAAACGATATTTTTATGAAATCGATCACGATGAAAAAAATAATTCCGTTGAACAAAAAAGCCCCAGCACTCTCGTTCACTATGATTTTTATCGCCTCGATGACCCTGGAATTATGATTGACGATTTTGAAGAAAATCTGCAAGACAAAAACACGATTATTATTATCGAATGGGGCGACTCGATTCAAGATTTTCTCCCCGAAGAGAACCATCTAAAATTTGAAATTAAAATTAACGACGACGGCACGCGCGAGATTTTTGAACTCGACGACGAAAATATTTTCTCAAAAATCGCAGATAAAAAATCGGGCAAAACCGACGAAAAATCCGCAAACAAAATCAAGGAGAATTTAAAATGAAAATATATCTCGACACCTCTCATAACAAAACAATTTTAAAACTCGACGATAAAACTTATGAGTGGGAGTCTGGTCGAGATTTAGCGGAACATCTCCACGAATTTATCAGAGATAAATTACAAGAAAACGGCAAAACTTGGCGTGATCTCGAACAGATTACTTTTATGTCTGGCCCCGGTTCGTTCACTGGTCTCAGAATTGGTGCAAGTGTAGTCAATACCCTCGCCGATCAGCTCCAAATTCCGCTTTACGACCACCACGGTAACAAAGTCCCGCTCATCCAGCCTGACTATGGTCGCCCCGCGAATATTACCGCTCCGAAAAAATAACCGCAAGCGGTATAAAAATAGCCAAAAGCGAAATAAAATTAACCGCAAGCTTTTTACGGTATAACCGCAAGCAAAATAAAAAATCTTTACAAAAATCCAAACACATGTGTTATAATGAAAGAAGTAAGGAAATATTATGGAGAGTGGGAATAATTCGAATATGACAACAATCGGTGGCGTTACTTTTGGTGGTGGTCTTCCACCTGAACCGAATAAGGCTCCTGCTCCGCAACCGGCGCAAAACACTCCTGCCCCGTCTGTCGATCAAAATGGCACAATTACCCCTGTTAGCACCCTCCCGAACACTCCTCCAACTTCGAATACTGATTTTGAAAACGCTCCTCTCCCGAACGCGCTGAATGTCCCTCTCGTCTCCCCGACTCATTTTGACGATATGAACACTGTGAATCCGACCGTTAACACTCCTGGCGCTCCAAACCCGCAGATGAACGGTCAGCTTCCGCAGCCGCAGCCGATTCATAAACAATCCACCCCCGAAAAAGCCGTCAAAAAAGCTTCTGCGATGTCGGTCGTCTTTGGGATTTTGGCCGCGATTTTCCTTCTGCTTGCCGTCGGCGGTCTCGTCTATGGCTTCTCTGTTGCGAACGACCTCGCAATTACAAAAACAAACTTGAATACCGCAAACAATATCGTCAAAGCCGTCGAAGAAACTACTGGTGTTACGATTAAAACCGCCGAGGATGTCCCGGTCTACAAGGCGACCACTGGCTATATTTACCTCAGCAACTGGAATATTAAGATTAAAATGCCGTCCGACATGGCGCACTTAAGTTACATTCTGAACGAAAAAGATTATCATCCATCAATCTGTTTCAACGGTGTCCAAGACGGCGTGCAATACTTCCCGGATTTCGCTGACGTCGCGAAAAACCCTGGTCGTATGGGCTGTCTCACTCGAATTAAGACTGCCGAGGGTAGCAATGATAGTAAAACTGGTCTGAGTTACGGCACTCTCGTTTTCACCGATGACAACGATTACAACTATTTCTACACCGACGCGACCTATTACAGCCCGACTTCCGACGCCGCGAATCGCAACCTGGAACAAACCGCAATCCAAATTATCAAGGTTATGCTCACGACAAACGTCTCAAAGTACGAATAATCCAGTCCGTCCGATCGTAAAATTTGAAGTAGTTAAACAAAAACTACAAAAATCTCCCCCACGTATGATATAATATATGTGGGGGACTTTATTTACAAATCAATTAATTATAATTTTGTTAAAAGGGAAGCGAGAGTCAAAACGCTTCCAAGCTCAAATTTTACAGGAACTTGAGTAGCAAAAAGAAAGAGGAATATGGAAATAGCTGTGGCTATTATTGCCGCCATCGTCGGGATTACCGCCGGTGCTGGTGGGGTTTTTGCATACAATAAGAAAAACGAAAATGGCGGGAAGAACAAGGCGGACGATCTCGTTCGCAAGGCTAAAAACGAGGCTCAGGACATCGTGAGTAAGGCTCGTAAAGAGGCTGCCGATGTTGCACAGAAGTCTAAACAAGAGGAAGATGAGCGCCGTAAAGAGCTTCGCCGTACCGAAAATCGCTTGAACGAGCGTGAGAATACTCTCGACAATAAACTTGATCAGATTGAGAAAAAGAACGAAAAACTCGTCAAACAAGAAAAAGAACTCGACGAACTGAAGCTCGAAATCCGCGATATCCGTGCAAAACAGCAGGAGAAGCTTGAAAAAATCGCCGGTCTCACAAAAGAGGATGCTAAAGAAAAACTTATGGCGATGACTGAAAAAGATATTAAAAACGATCTGACCGGTCTCGTAGTGAAAGAACAAAAAGAGTTCAAGCACGACATCGACGAAACTGCTCAAGCGATGCTTCTCACTGCGATGGAACGCATGAGCTCCGAGGTGACGGCGGACCGTACGGTAACCGCTCTTAAACTCCCTGATGACGACATGAAAGGTCGCATTATCGGAAAAGAAGGTCGTAATATTCAGGCTCTTCAGCGTGCCACCGGCGTCGACATTCTTGTTGATGATACCCCTGGCATGGTGATTTTAAGCTCGTTCGATCCGATTCGCCGTCAAGTTGCACGCTACGCTCTCGAGCGCTTGATGAAAGATGGTCGCATTAACCCGAGCTCGATCGAAGAATCCGTTGCGAAAGCCGAACGTGAGATTGAAAAAGAGGTTGTTCGTGCAGGCGAAGACGCCGTTCGCGAAGTCGGTCTCGTTGGTATTCCGCACGAAATTACTCATCTCCTTGGTGAACTGAAATTCCGTACCAGCTACGGTCAAAACGTCTTGCTCCACTCTGTTGAGATGGCGCACATGGCGGGTATGATCGCCGAAGAAATCGGTGCTGACAAAGTTGTTGCAAAAACCGCCGCTCTCATGCACGACATGGGAAAAGCCGTGACACATAAAATCGAGGGTAAACACGCCGAAATCGGTGCCGAGCTCGCGAAAAAATACGGTATGCCAGACAACATTGTCCATGCGATTGCCGCTCATCACGATGACATTGAGCCGACGACTCCTGAAGCTTTAATTATTAAGATTTGCGATGCAATTTCTGCCGCTCGCCCTGGCGCGCGCAATATCTCCGCCGAGAACTTCGCTGAGCGGATGCGCGATCTTGAAAATATCGCCACCAGCTTCCCGGGGATCGATAAGGCTTATGCTATTTCCGCCGGTCGCGAAGTCCGCGTGATTGTCGAGCCGAAACAAATCGACGATCTCTCTGCTCTGAAACTCGCTCGCGATATAGCGAACAAAATTGAAGCTACGATGAGCTACCCTGGCGTGATCAAAGTCAACGTAATCCGCGAAACCCGCGCTGTCGAATACGCAAAGTAGCGTGCCAAAAATCCTCCGAAAATAACGGAGGATGACTCTACAATAGATGACATTGGCAGGTATTTTGATATTTTGAAATATCAATCTTTCATCTCGTGTTTACGATCAGTTTTGATCGTTACCGGGTCAAAAGAAAAGTCGACTAAATAATTAGTCGACAAAACCAATTAGATATGGGAAAGCCTTAGTTATCCTATATCTATTATTATTGTAGATTATCATAAGGTTTTTGTCAAGAGATATTGTAAAAACGCAAGAATATGTTATAATATAAGAAAATAAGGAAAAATATGATTCGTCGTTCCGAAAAAGAGATAAATTTCAAGCGTATCTCCGAAAAGAAAGTTGCAAAAGTTATCGAAGACATCCATGATCTTCGTAAACTTACCAATTCGAATTATTATGAATTTTCAAGCGACGAAATCGATCAAATTTTTCGCGAAATTAACCAAGCAATTTTCCGTGAACGCATCAACTTTTTCCGAGTTACACACCGCGACGACGAGGCAAAGAAATTTATGCAAAAGAACGGCCTTATGTTCGACGATAACGGAGAGATCGTTCCGCTCCCAGAGGAAGAGAAGAAAAAGACGCTTTTCGACCGATTCAAGAAATAGGCACAAAAATGGTCTGGGTAGGTCGCTTCGCGCCCTTCCCATACAGGCGAGTTTATCAAAAAAACGCATAAATGCGTTTTGTCTGATAAACTATGGTCTGGGTGATCAGACTTGAACTGTTTACCCCGTGGGACGTTCCAGTTCAAGTCTGAACAAAAAGGCTCCCAAAAGGAGCATGGTCTGGGTGATCAGACTTGAACTGACGACCTCAGCGTCCCGAACGCTGCGCGCTACCAACTGCGCCACACCCAGAATAAATATATTATACCGCAAAACCGATATTTTTCAAGATATAGACTAAAGCAGTCGAGTTAAACTGTGATATAATATATTTATGATGAAATTTTTCCGCACACACAAACACCTGTTTTCGATTCTAATCCCGGTTTTTCTTGGCGCAACTTTTATCATCCTCTGTGGTTTGAATCTCCAAAACTCCGTCTGGTTTGACGAGTCCTACTCTGCTTATCTCGTCCGCGGCGACTTCTCTGAAATTTGGGACCTCACCGCCGTCGATGTTCACCCCCCGCTTTTCTATTTTCTCCTTAAAATCTGGTCGAATATTTTTGGCACCACTGACTTTGCGATGCGTTTTATGTCTGTCTTTTTCGGCGCCGTCGCGATCGTTTTTATTTTCCAACTTTTAAAACGCTGGTTCGGCATGAAAGCTGCCTCCCTCGCCTCGCTGTTCGTCGCGACTTGCCCGATTTTTATCCGCTATGGCCAAGAAATGCGTATGTATACCCTTGTAATCTTAATTGTTTTCGCAGCAACTTTTATCCTCAGCCTTGCCTTCGACGAGACCGATAAGTTTCTTAAAAAGTCTAAATCCGAGAAACTCGACAAAAAATTCATCAGTCGCAAAAATCCTGCTCTAAAATATTGGTTAATTTACGGCGCCCTCGTCAGCCTCGGCATGTGGACGCACTACTTTACGATTTTAATTTGGCTTACCGAGTTCTTTATCGTCATAAAACACTTCAAAGGCCTCAATAAAACTTCCATAAAAATCATTCTTGCGACTTTTGGTTTTTCGATTCTGCTCTATCTCCCGTGGCTCCCGACCGCGATTAAACAGTTTTCTTCAGTCGAACAAGGCTTCTGGATTCCGAGTTTCTCGATGCAATCTTACCCGAATTTTCTCAGTGAAACAATGCTCTATGAAGAAAACGGCAACAATCTTAATACTTGGCTCGCGGTTCTTTTAATTACGACAGTAATTGCAAATATTATTTTGACCGTTCGTGTCTTCCGCGAAACCGACAAAGAGACTAAGAAAAAACTTAAAACGCTCGTCGCGCTTTTCTTGGCGCCGATTTTACTCTTGACCGCGCTCAGCCTTCCACCTCTAAAACCGCTCTTTTATAATCGCTATATATTATATAGTGCAATTTTAATGTACATTATCGTGGGCGTTGTTGCAGTTGTTTACAAACCTCTCAAAAAGGACCAAAATATCACTCTCGAAATCACCGATGATGAAAAAAATATTCACAAATTTTACGGCAACAATTTTCTCCGCATTGCTTGTGTCGTTCTCCTGGCGACTTGCTCGGTTTTCGGAATCATAAACGTCGAAAAACGCGAGTCGATCGACTACGCGAAAGAAGCTCTCGAAATGATTCAGATTTCGCAAAAATACGATAAAGAAAACCTCGACTCTGCCGACACTGATGGTGTTGTCCCGATTTTGGCTCAAAATGAGCGACTTTATTACGACGCAGTTTTCTACTCTACTGACGAATTTCCAGTTTATTTCTTATCCGCCTGGACCGATTTTGAATATGGCTCTTACGAGCCGATCCGTAAATTCGCTATCAACCTTGTCGACGACACGGACGACTTCTTAAAAAAATACGATAAACTCTGGTACTTTGCCGACGCTCCAGAAAAACAAATTTGTGTCGGCAGTCCAGATTTACCATACGAAGATTTACTCGACGACCTTCCAGAGGAGCTTAATGATTTTCGCATTTACAACGTGATTGGCGACGACCGTTTCGCCGTTCTCGAACTCGTCCGCGACGAGAAACAACTATAAAAATTATCTCATCCGTGATATAATTATCCAGTAGAAAAACGAGGTAATATGAGTAGACTTTTTAAACGCACGAAAATTTTAGCAACGATCGGTCCGGCTGTCCACAGTCCTGAAAAAATCGAAGAACTTATCATGGCGGGTGTGAACGGCTGCCGTCTAAACTTCAGCCACGGAAACGCCGAACAGCGCGATGAGCAAATTAAATGGATTCGCGAGGCTGCGGCGAAAAAAGGTCGTTCGGTCGCAATCGTTCAAGACCTCCAAGGTCCGAAAATCCGTCTTGGCGACATTAAAGATAATCATTTCGACGTCCACGCTGGCGATGAATTAATTCTCGATCACAGCATCACCGAGCACGATGGTAGTAATATTCTTCCAGTTCAATATAACCTCGCCGAAAAAGTCAAGGTTGGCGAACCGCTCTATATTTTCGATGGTAAAATCCGCACCGAGGTAACTGAAATTGTCAGTAAAACCGCGATTAAAGTCAAAGTCCTAAACGACGGCTTTGTGATGAGCCACAAGGGTCTTAATCTTCCAGATACCGATTTTGGTGGCGATGTGATTACTGAAAAAGATATGGCAGATATCGAGTTCGGCGCCAGTCGCGATTTTGACTTTGTCGCGATGAGTTTTGTCCAAACTGCGGACGATATTAACTCGCTACGACAAATTTTACTTTCACATGGTTCTACCGCTCAAATTATTGCTAAAATTGAAACCAAAAAGGCGATCGAAAACGATGAAAATATGGAAGAAATCGTCAAAGCGACCGACGCAATCATGGTTGCGCGTGGCGATATGGCAGTCGAAGCAGGGAACGAAGTTGTCCCGATTGTCCAGCGAAAATTGATTGCTCTCTGTCGAAAGCACGGTAAACTTTGTATCGTCGCAACTCAGATGATGGGCAGCATGGTCGACAACCCTGAACCGACTCGTGCTGAAGTTTCCGACGTCGCGAACGCTGTGATTCTTGGCGCAGACGCTGTAATGCTAAGCGACGAAACTGCGAACGGAAAATATCCAGTCGAGACAGTCAAAGAAATGAAAAAAGTCATTCTCTATACTCAAAATAACTCGAAAATTGCTCCGCTCGAATTTGAAACCACTGGCGACGACAAGGCTTATAATGCGGTTTCTTTTGCGGCTGCTCGTCTTGCTGAAAAAATCAACGCTGACATCATCGTCTGCCAGACCGCAAGCGGTGCGACCGCGGCGTCGATCGCTTCCGAGCGTCCGAACGTCCCGATTTTAACCGTTACTGGTAATCCTCGTGTTGCTGGACAGCTCGCTTTGACTTATGCGAACTCCGCTTTTGTCCGCCCGTTTTCCGAGACTTACGGTCTCGACCTCGCGCAAGAAATGAAAGCGAATGGCTACCTCGACCCTGAGCACGAAAAAGAACGTCTCCTCGCCGTCATCGTCTCTGGTCAGCCGAACACTGAACACGGCACCGACACGATTCAAATTCGCGAAATATAAACCCAAGTTCCGGATTTTAAGATTTTAAGGTTCGGAGCTTAAAATATGAAAGGAAAATATGAAGTTACTCAAAGATTTCGATGTAAATGGCAAAACTGTTCTCGTCCGCGTTGATTACAATGTTCCGCTCGAAAACGGAAAAGTCGTTTCGGACTTAAGAATCCGCGCCAGTCTCCCGACGCTCGATTTTCTAAAAACTCACGGCGCAAAACAAATCATTTTAATTTCGCATCTTGGCCGTCCAAAAGGCGAGGCAAAACCAGAATTCTCACTAAAACCAGTTGCCGAAAAATTAGCAGAAATTTTAAATTCCGAAAATATCCACTACGACGTCGAGTTCGTTCCAGAACTTTTCGGTGAAAATGTAAAAGCAAAAATCGATTCCGCAAATGCAAGCAACACTCCGAAAATTTTCCTCCTCGAAAACCTCCGTTTTGACCCGCGCGAAGAGAAAAACGACGCCGAGTTTGCAAAACAAATTATTGAATCGGTGAACCCAGAGTTATTTGTTCAAGATGGTTTCGCCGTTGTTCATCGTGCCCACGCTTCGACCGACGCGATCACAAAACTCGTCCCAAGTTGCGCTGGTTTCCTGCTTGAAAAAGAAGTGACAAATCTCGAGAAAGTTACCGAAAATCCTGACCACCCAGTCCTCGTGATTATCGGCGGTGCGAAAGTCGAAGATAAACAACCCCTGATCGACAAATTCCTACCAGTCGCGGATAAAATTTTCGTTGGCGGTAAAATCGCTGGGGACGGCTATAATCCGACCTCAAGCGATTCCACTCATAAAATCACCGTGGCGGACGATTTTCAGACCGACGACCAAGGTGTCCGTTTTGACATCGGTCCTCACTCTGTCGACACTCTCGCAAGTTTCGTCTATGGCGCAAAAACCATCATCTGGAACGGCTCTCTCGGTCTTGTCGAACAACCTCCGTTTGATAAAGGTTCTCGCCAAATCGCCGAAACTATCGGTAAAGAACAGGGAATCACCTCTGTAATTTGTGGTGGCGACACGGCTGGCTTCGTCGAAAACTTAAAAGAAAAAGAGCCTGAGCTCGAGTTCTCTCTGATTTCTACTGGCGGCGGCGCTTCTCTTGAGTTCCTCTGTGGCAACAAGCTTCCAGGTATCGAAGCCTTAAAATAATCAGAATTTCAAGCCTCGAAAACCCCTATTTTAAACCCGCTCGTCCACCTAAAAATCGACATTTTGTGCCGATTTCTGGCACTCTCATATTGACAGTGCTAATTTTGCGTGATAATATATAATATATACGGAAAATTCCGAAAGGATTAATATGCAAGATGATTTTAATGCGATAATGGATAATTTGTCTGAGAATGCTCGCTTTGCGATCCAAAAATCGGACTATTATGCGAAAAGATATAATAATGGTTACATGAGTACCGAACATTTGTTGCTTGGAATTCTGGATCAAGACACCTCGACCGGCGCGAAATTCCTCTCTGATGAGGGTGTAACTTTGGAAGATGTTGAAAAAAAGATTAACACCGTCGCGAGCGAAGTCCCGACTGGTGGTGCGATGGCAATGATGTCTCTTTCCGAGGCTGCGGTTCTTACCTTAAGAATGGCGAGCAATTTTGTTAAAGACCAGGGAATTAAAGTCATCGGCACCGAGCACATTCTGTATGCACTCTTAAGGCAGCCGAACTCTCGCGCCTCTCTCATTTTGCAGTCTCTCAAAGTCGACAATAATAAACTCGCCGACGATATTGAGGAATTTTCCGAAAAACAGTCCGAAGACTCGAAGATCGAGGATGAAAAAGCTAAATACGCTCGCAAAAACCCACTGAAGTTCTTGACAAAATTCGGCCGCGATTTAACCGAACTCGCTCGCAAGGGCGAACTCGACACCGTGATTGGCCGCGATAAAGAAATCGAACGCACCGTTACTGTTCTTTGTCGTCGCACAAAAAGTAATCCAGTCTTAATTGGCGAGGCTGGTGTCGGGAAAACCGCGATTGTCGAGGGTCTCGCGACAAGAATCGCAAAAAACGAAGTCCCAGGTAGCTTAATTGGTAAACGTATCTACGAAATCGACCTCAGCTCAATGGTTGCTGGTACGAAATTCCGTGGCGATTTTGAGGAACGTATTAAAGGTGTAATAGACGAAGCTACTGCAAATAAAGACGTAATTTTGTTTATCGACGAGATTCATCTTTTGACTGGCGCAGGCGACGGCGACGGTGCGATGGACGCCGCGAATATCTTAAAGCCTGCTCTTGCGCGTGGCGAAATTAAATTGATTGGCGCGACGACGATGGACGAATATCGCAAACGCATTGAAAAAGATAAGGCTCTTTCTCGTCGTTTCCAGACCGTGATTGTTGAGGAACCGTCTCCGGCGGTAACCTTAAGAATTCTTAAGGGTATCAAAAGCCACTACGAAAAACACCATAATGTCATCGTTCCGGAGTCGTTACTTGAGACCGCGATCAATATGTCCGGTCGCTACATTTCCGATCGCTATATGCCAGATAAAGTAATCGACGTGATCGACGAAGCTTGTGCAATCTGTAAAGTGAATGCCGACAAAAAAGGCGGCGGCAAATACAAGAAGCTCAAAATCGAACGAAAAGATCTCGACGACAAAATGACCAAAGCCGCCGATGACGAAGATTTTGAAAAAGCCGCGCTCTATAAAACTCGCGCCGCCCAGCTCGACGAGGAGATCAAAAAACTCGAAAAATCCGGTATTAAAGAAAATGACACCCCGAAACTTAAAGAATCCGATCTTGCCGAGGCGATTTCGCTCAAAACTGGCATCCCGGTTTCTAAGGTTCACGGCAATGAACTTAAAAACCTTGTCGACCTCGAAATGGAGCTTAAAGAAGATATTATTGGGCAAGACGAAGCGATTTCTGTCGTCTCGAAAGCGATTCGTCGCGGTCGTTCTGGTATTTCCGATCCGAAGCGTCCGATTGGCTCGTTTATGTTCCTCGGTCCGACCGGCGTCGGAAAAACCGAACTTGCAAAGGTGATTGCCCGCGAAGTTTTCGGTGGTGAAAATTCTCTGATTAAAATCGATATGTCTGAGTTCGGTGAAAAGCATAATGTCTCGCGTCTTGTCGGTGCGCCGGCGGGCTATGTCGGTTACGATGATGGCGGAAAACTCACCGAGGCTGTCCGTCGCCACCCCTATTCCGTCGTTCTTTTCGACGAAATCGAAAAAGCTCACCCAGATGTCTTTAATATCTTGCTCCAGATTTTGGAAGACGGCACCTTGACTGACGCCCAGGGTAACAAAGTCCGTTTTAACAACACAATCGTGATTTTAACCTCGAACCTCGGTGCTTCCGAAATGTATGACGACCAGGAAATGGGCTTCTCTGCTCGTACGAAAAAGGATGAAATTGCTCTTGCCGAGGAATATGAAAACAGCAAAAACGCCGCCATGCGCGCCGTGAAAAAGTCGATGAAACCGGAGCTGATTAACCGCCTCGACCACATCGTCGTTTTCCACGCGCTCACTTACAAACAAGTCGGCAAAATTTTCGACAACTTAATCGAAGATCTGAAAAAGCGTCTCGCCGAAAAGTCGATCGGTCTTAAACTCACCCCTGAAGTGAAAACTTATCTCATCGACAAAGGTTACGATCCGAAAAACGGCGCCCGTCCGCTCCGCCGTAGTATTGAAGATAATCTCGAATCTCTACTTTCCGAAGCGATTATTAAAGAAGACGTTAAAAAAGGTGAGATTATCGTTTGCTCTCTCGTGAAAGATAAAATTAAACTCGAAGTCGAGAAAAAGGAAAAATAAAATGGAGCACGGACAAAGTTTTAGTCAAGATTTAAACACGGATGAGATTTTGTCCGATCCGAATTTTATGAAAGCTGAACAAATCGCAAATATGGACGACACGGAAATTGCAAATTTCACGAAGGCAAAAATGCCTAAGAAAAAATCAAAAGCGGGAATTATTTTGCTTGCACTATTTTTACTTGGCGTTGCAGGATTCTTCGCTGCGGAATATTTCGGTATTGAAGATTATATTAAAGCCTCAAATTTCGCCCCGACCGCAGAAGTTAGTGAGCTAATGTCCGACCTCAGTCTCACCGAAAAAGGCGACCGCATCTTCCGTGCGACCAGCCCAAGCCTCGAGAACAAAACCGTGTTTAACGACGTTTGCCAAACCTTCGAAGTCGACGCGCCGGTCCTCGGTTGTTATCTTTCTGGCGATGATAAACTTTATGTTTATAATGTCGAGACCGATGATCTCCCTGGCATTATCCAGTCTACCGCCGCGCACGAACTTCTTCACGCTGTCTGGGTTCGTCTCCCGAGCTGGGAAAAAACCGAGCTGGCCGCCGAACTTCAAAAAATATATAACGCCCTCCCCGCCGACAGTGATATTCGCGAAGTGATGAAAAATTATCCCGCCGAGAGTTTCTTTGACGAGCTTCATTCCTACATCGGTACCGAAATCGCCGAGCTTCCCGAGTCTCTCGAAAACCACTATGCGGAAATTTTCAAAAATCAAGACAACATCGTTAAATATTACGCCAATTACAGCGAAATTTATCTGAAACTTAAAAATAAACTAACCGAGCTGATGGCAAAAATTGACACTGAAAAAGCCGAAATCGATAAAGAAAATAATGCGATTGAATCCGCGATTGAATCCCTAAATGCTCGTATCGACGCTTTTAACATTGTAATCGATTCTGGAAATTATGATTACGATTCCGCCGTGCGGCAACAAACCGCGTTGAATCGCGAGTCTGAGGAATTGTCTCGTCGACTCGACGCTTTGAATGCTCGCATCGATGAGTTTAATAAAATGGTCGACGAATATAATAGTAATGTTCTTCGAAATCAGTACATCGAAAAAGCTATCAATAGCAAATCCGATTCGTTAAATTTAGTGGAGAAAAAATGAAAGGAGAATCCATGAAAAACAAATTAAATGACGCGCTCGTTCCGTATGTGATCGAGCAAACCCATGAGGGGGAACGCAGCTACGATATTTTCTCGCGGCTCTTGAAAGATCGCATTATCTTCCTTGGCGAAGATGTTAATTCCGCTTCCGCGAACGTGATCGTGGCGCAACTTCTCTTCCTCGCGCACGATGACCCGAAAAAAGATATTAAACTCTACATCAACTCCCCTGGCGGTTCTGTTTATGACGGTCTCGCAATTATCGACACGATGAATTTTATCGAGCCAGATGTTCAAACTATTGGCATTGGACTTCAGGCCTCAATGGGCGCGATGTTGCTCAGCTGTGGCGCAAAAGGTAAACGTTTTGTACTTCCGAACTCTCGTATTATGATCCACCAACCGAGCTCCGGCACGGAAGGGAAGATTACCGACCAGGAAATTATGCTAAAAGAAGGTATTTTCCTCAAGAAACGCCTCGCCGAGATTTTTGCGAAGAACACTGGCAAATCTCTTGAGCAGGTCGAAAAAGACATGGACCGTGACAACTGGATGTCCGCCGAGGAAGCCCTCGAGTACGGAATTGTCGACAAGATTATTAAATAATCAAAATCGTTCCGCTAGCCATTTTATCATAGCTTTTTCGTCTACGAAAACGTTCTGCCGTTGATAATCTGTGTGTCGCTCCAAAAATCCGCCCCGTATGAGGCGGATTTCTACAAAAACCTACTTCTTCAAAGCCAACTTAATTCTTTCTTCGACTGACAAGTTTTTATCCACTTTCGAGAGTGCGATCGAAGCCTCTTTGAGCGGGAACCCGAGCGCGATCAATGCGTCGAGTGCTTCGTCGCTTTCCGCCGGCGCGTCGGAGCGAGAAATAATATCCGTCGCTCCGTAATGTGACGGAATCCCAACTTTGTCTCTGAGATCCACAATTACACGTTCCGCCGACTTTTTCCCAACTCCCGCCGCGTGCGTCACAAACGTCGTGTCCGCGTTCGCGATCGCGTTGCGCACTTCCTCGACCGGCGCAAGAGACAAAATTGCGAGCGCCGCTTTCGGTCCCACGCCGTTCACGGAAATCAGTAGTTGAAATAATTTTTTTGCCGCCAGTGTCGAAAAACCGTACAAATTTTCATAATTTTCTGAAACTGAATGAAAAGTATAAAATTTCTTCGTCTCGCCGACGGAAGTAGCGTCATAGTCAAGCGCCGTAATCGCGATTTCGTACCCCACTCCGTGCACATCAACAATAATCGAACTCTCAAATTTTTCCGAAACCACTCCTTCGATATGTGCAATCACCGCAAACCTCCAAAAGCTACATTATTCCGCGTTCGTAAACACATTCGTCACGTCGTCGAGTTCGTCGATCGCGTCGAGTAATTTCCCAACTTTCTCTTCGTCCTCGACCGCCACGGTGTTATTCGGCACATATTGAAGTTCTGCCGAGTTTACGGTTAGCCCCGCGTCAAGCAATTTTTGTCGCACTGCCATCAGGTCGGACGGGTCGGTAATAATTTCCGTCCCCTCTTCCTCTTCCGAAGCGTCTTCCGCTCCCGCGTCGAGTGCCGTCATCATCGCGTCGTCGCCTTTTTCAGCAATCTCAATCACGCCCTTGTGCGAGAACATATACATCACCGAACCCGCGTCTGCAATCCGTCCGCCGTTTTTCTGCACGATATTTCGCACTTCCGGCAAGGTTCGATTTTTATTATCTGTCGCAACTTCGATAATAATTCCAATTCCGCCCGGGCCATACGCCTCATAAGTTTCCTCAATCATCGCCGCCGCGCTCTTATCCGCCGCGCGCGCGATCGCCCGCTCAATATTCGCGTTCGGCATGTTCGCGTGTTTCGCTTTTTCAATCACCATTGCAAGACTCGGGTTCATCGACGGATCGGTCCCTTTTCGTGCCGCTACAGCAATCAAATTTCCAAGCTTCGTAAAAGCTGCGCCGCGTTTTGCGTCGACAATCGCTTTTTGGCGCTTCGTTGTCGCCCATTTAGAGTGTCCAGACATGTTGCTCCTTTTTTATATCAAAAACTTAACGATATTATACCTTATTTCCCCCTGTTTTTCAAGTTTAATAGTTAGTGGACTGGATTTCAAAGAATGATTGAGGATGCGCACAAACCGGACAAAACTCCGGCGCTTCGTCGCCCACGAAAATATAACCACAGTTTCGGCACTTCCAAACCGTCACTTTGTCAGACTTGAATACAATATCATCGTCAATGTTTTTGAGCAATTTTCGGAACCTCTCTTCGTGGTGTTTTTCAATTCCGCCCACCATCTCGAATTTCTCGGCGATCTCGTCGTACCCCTCTTCGCGCGCAACTTCGGCAAATTTCTCGTACATGTCGGTCCACTCGTAATTTTCGCCGTCCGCCGCCGCTTTCAAATTCTCGGTCGTCGTGCCGACTTTCCCGTCATGCAAAAGTTTATACCAAATCTTCGCGTGCTCTTTTTCGTTGTCGCTCGTCTCTGTAAAAATCTCCGAAATCTGTTCGTAACCGTCCTTTTTCGCTTGCGACGCAAAATACTGATATTTCACTCGCGCCTGCGCCTCGCCCGCGAACGCCGTCTCGAGGTTTTTATAAGTCTTGCTATCTTTAAATTCTGCCATAAAACTCCTTTTCTTCTATTATAAAACAACTCGCGAAAATCACCAAGAGTGTGCTATAATTAAAATATGAAAAAGAAGTTTGGCTTTACTGTTCTTGAACTTGTGGTAGTGATCGCGTTTGCGACACTCGCCTTGATTTTATTCTTTATTCAAAAGTCGAACACCGATGCGATGCACCGTGACGAACAGAGAAAAGAAGCAATCAACGCGATGTATTACGCACTCGAAGAGGGCTTTTATGCGACAAATGGATATTACCCAGAGACAATTTCTGAAGATAATCTCCTTGTGATGGACCCGCAACTTTTCACCGACCCGAGCGGGATTAACCTCGGTTCCGCTGGAAGTTCTTATGTTTACGACCCTGCAAACTGTACGGACGGCAAATGCAAAGAGTATGTTTTGAAAGCGACGCTTGAAAAAGAAGATGAATACGTTAAACGAAGTAGGACTAACTAATAAAAATGGTAAGTTTCCTCGCTCGATTCCTCGCGAGTTTGCCTTTCCATTTTTGTTCACAGAACAAAAATGGTAGTACCGACTGGGATCGAACCAGTGACCTTGGGCTTATGAGTCCCACGCTCTAACCATCTGAGCTACGGTACCACTTCAATATATTTTACCACATTTTTTCAAACCTGAAAACCCCTGAAAAATAAAAACAGGGCAGCAGGAAACCCACTGCCCAGAGTACTGAGGTGTTTAAAGAATATCGTAGTGCCCCTGCTCGACCCAGCCGTAAATCTTTTCCATTTCTGGATTTTCAAACAAGATTTCGAACGGCTGCTCTCTTTCGAGCATCTGCTTGCGCAGGTCGAGAACTTGAGAGAGAATCTTGACTTCGGAGAACTTGAGGTCGACCTCTTCCTCCTCCATCATATGCAGAATATCGGCCCGATAAACAAAATTGTTCAGCGCGACCGAAGACATATCGAAATGTTCCGCCTGGATTTCGCCCTCGACCACGAAGAACAACGGCTTCTTCAGCTCAAGCAACTCTTGATGTAGAGCCTCAATTTCATGAGACAGCTCAGACCAAGTGCGGCTGTAATCGGCGCGCGTCTGCTTAAGTGTCCCCATCTGCGTCATCAGCTGATCCAGCCGGCTCTGCGCATCTTTCGCGTCGGCAAGCACATTGGTAATTTGCTTGCGCAGTCGCTTCAACTCAAGTTTCAGTTGAGTCGCTTCATCTCGAGTCTTTTTCAACTCATCTGACGTTGCGTCAAGATTGCGGTCGAACTCGTGCAACTTCAGCTCGATCTGTTTTTCGCGCTCAATCAAGTCGTCGAGCGCCTTTTCTTTCTCATCGATTTTTTCAATCTCAGAGCTCGAAAATGCCTTGTTCTCTGGCTCCGTAACCGGCTCAGAAATCTCAGCTTCCGGCCCACTCTCGACCAGTTCCGTCACTCCTACCCGTGCTTCCACGGTAGTTGTGGTCTTGGATTTTTTATTACGGCTACGCTTGTCGTTGGCTTCGAGTCTCGAAATCACGCTGGCCCCCTTATCCCCGTGACTGTAAATCGTCTCGGAAATTGTGTTGATAAGCTCTGGCTTTGTGCAGCCAAGTTCGAGGCACAGGGCGTTAATCCCCATCCCCTTCTTAATGTAGACCTCAAGATCCTTTGCCCTCAGATCCTTCAAGCAGCTTTTCATAATAATCTCCCCTCACTTTAAAACTGCGTCAACCGACGCGAGTAAGTCTGTTGCGTCCGCGATCACCTCTTTTAAAGTGTCGCTTGCCTTCATAATCTCCTCGCGCGTAATTCGCGATTCGTGGCTCCAGTCTCCTGGGATGACAATGGCAGGTGAACGGTCATATTTCAAAAGTTCACTCCTTTCTACGCCGTTCTTTCGCGCAATCTCTCCAAGCAGTCGATAAACTGTCGAAGTCGAAACATGGGTTACTTCGGCAATGTCCGGGTTCGAATAACCCGCATCGTGCAGATTCATATACTGCGCCATCATTGCCCGGGTTAAAAAGTTGTACTGACCCTTACGAGTATTCTGGTTCGCTTGCACTATTCTCACCTCCTTGTTAAAATGCGAGTGCAAATACCATTTCTAATTATACATTATTTTTATGCTTTTGTCAAGGTGGGGCAGGGGTTAGAGGTGGGACAGGATCCGTTTGCAACTGCGTTGCAAACAA
>Ga0181612_135185_pt1 | contig 49305 bp, 43 predicted proteins | sample HoacroProtozoa21_FD_119630 | JGI IMG/M metagenome (GOLD analysis project Ga0181612, IMG submission 119630) | Hoatzin crop microbial communities from Cojedes, Venezuel. Combined Assembly of Gp0051906, Gp0051904, Gp0051908
GCAGTTCCTGGGCCTCGTCTTCGTCCAGGATCTCCGAGACAAACTCTCCGGCGCCGACAGCGCTGGAGTAGGCCTTGGTCACAGCGACAATGTCCTTGATCTCATACGGCGGGATACCGGCGGCGCCCACGGCGCCATAGCCGGCCAGGGTCGAGGACGAGGTGACCATCGGGTAGATGCCCGAATCCGGGTCCTTAAGCGTGCCGAGCTGGCCCTCCAGCAAGATGCTCTTGCCGTCTTTCAGGGCCTGGTGCAGGTAGGCGTTGGTGTCAATGACATAGTCCTTGATCTGTTCGCGCCAGCCGACGAGGGTGTTGTAGAGTTCGCCTTCATCCAGTTTGGGCTTGTGGTAGACGTGCTCCAGCTGGAGGTTTTTGATCTCCACAATGCGGTGGATCTTGTCCTTCAGGTAGTCGTCGTCATAGAGTTCACAGACCTCAAAGCCGATTTTGGCAAACTTGTCCGAGAAGAACGGCGCAATGCCGGACTTGGTGGAGCCGAAGGCGTTTTTGCCCAGACGTTCCTCTTCGTAGACGTCAAAGAGGACGTGGTACGGCATGACCAGCTGGACGCGCTCGGAGATAAAGAGCTGCGGCTTCGGCACACCGGCCTCCACGACGCTCTCCACCTCTTTGGTGAAGCGTTCGACGTCGAACGCCATGCCGTTGCCGATGATGTTGACCGTGCCGGGGTTGCAGACTCCGGACGGCAGCGTGTGCAGCGCAAAGCGGCCGTAGTCATTGATGATCGTATGACCGGCATTGGCACCGCCCTGGAAGCGGATGACGATATCACTCTGTCCCGCAAACATGTCGGTGATTTTGCCTTTTCCTTCGTCGCCCCAGTTGGCGCCGACGATTGCTTTTACCATGGTGGGAAACCCTCCCTTTTGGAATTACGCAACGATTATAAACGCTTTACACGTTGATTTCAACGTCCAGTCCCAGCTCGTCGCGGTTGGCGTCGATGACCGGCTGCACGTAGTCCCGGACAAACTCCTCGGTCTGGGACGGCGCGCGGCCCACAAAGTTTTTCGGCTCCATGACGCATTCGAGTTCCTCGAGGGTCATGCCAAATGCCGGGTCCGCGGCAATGCGCTCCAGAAGGTCGTTTTTGCCACCCTCCACTTTGACCACTTTGCCGGCCTCCATGGAGTGGACGCGGATGCGCTCGTGCAGGTCCTGTCGGTCTCCGCCTTTTTTGACGGCCTCCATCATGATGTTCTCGGTGGCCATGAACGGGAGTTCTTCCAACAAATGCTTTTCGATCATCTTCGGATAGACCACGAGTCCGGAGACCACGTTGATGTAGAGCTCCAGGATGGCGTCCGTGGCCAGGAAGGCCTCCGCCACGCTGATGCGCTTGTTGGCCGAGTCATCCAGGGTGCGTTCCAGCCACTGGGTGGAGGCCGTAAGGGCCGGGTTCAGGGCATCCGCGCTGACATACCGGGCCAGCGAGCAGATGCGTTCGCTGCGCATCGGATTGCGCTTGTAGGCCATGGCGGACGAGCCGATCTGATTCTTTTCGAACGGCTCCTCGATTTCTTTCATATGCTGCAGAAGCCGCATGTCCGTGGCAAACTTCGACGCGGACTGCGCAATGCCGGAGAGCACCGAGACCACCTGGTAGTCGAGTTTGCGGGAATAGGTCTGTCCCGACACGGGGAAGCAGGCGTCGAAGCCCATCTTCTCGGCGATCTTCTGGTCCAGGGCGCGGATCTTGTCCTCGTCCCCTTCGAAGAGGTCCATGAAACTGGCCTGGGTCCCGGTGGTTCCCTTGCAGCCCAGAAGCCGCATGTTGGACAGGCGGTGCTCAAGTTCATAGTAGTCGAGGAGCACGTCCTGCAGCCAGAGGGAGGCCCGTTTGCCGACAGTGGTCGGCTGTGCCGGCTGATAGTGGGTAAAGCCCAGGGTGGGCAGATCTTTGTATTCCAGAGCAAAAGCCGACAGTTTGTCCAGCAGGTTGATCAGCTTTTTGCGGATCAGCCGGAGGCCTTCGGTCATGACAATGACGTCGGTGTTGTCCCCTACGTAACAGGATGTAGCGCCCAGATGGATGATCGGCTTGGCCGTGGGGCAGAGTTCCCCGTAGGCATAGACGTGGGACATGACGTCGTGGCGGACCAGCTTTTCCCGCTCAATGGCCACTTCGTAGTTGATGTCGTCCTGATGCGCCTTCAGTTCGGCGATCTGCTCGTCCGTGATATTCAGTCCGAGTTCCTGTTCTCCCTCCGCCAGGGCAATCCAAAGCTTGCGCCAGGTCCGGAACTTGAAGTCCGGAGAGAAGATGTACTGCATCTCTTTGCTGGCATAGCGGGAGTTAAGGGGAGTTTCGTAAGTGTTCTTTTGCATAACGATCTTCTGCCTTTCTTATCGGTCTTCGCGGAAGTAGGAGAGTCCCAGGGATGCCGGACCCTGGTTGTCCCGGCTCTTGCGGACCGAGATCAGGATCAGCACCAGGATGGTGACCAGGAACGGCACGGCCTCCACGAGGGAGCTCTGCGCGCTGTTGAGTTTCACGCCGAAGACTGGAATGAAGTTGAAGAGCCAGTAGAAGATGCCAAACAGGTAGGAGCCCCAGATGGCATTCAACGGCTTCCAGATGGCAAAGATGACCAGGGCCAGCGACAGCCAGCCGAGAGCCGAGATAGCGTTGGCCGCCATGGTGGACCAGCCGCCGTAGTTGTAGTCCAGCACGTAGTAGACGCCGCCGAGTCCGGCAATGCCGGAGCCGATGACCGTGGCGAGGTACTTGTACCGACCCACGTTGATGCCCGCGGCATCTGCCGTGGCAGGGCTCTCACCGACTGCCCGCAAATTCAGACCTTTGCGGGTACGGGTCAGGAACAAATACAGTACGATGGCGATAATCAGTGCCAGATACATCATAAACCCGTAGTCCAGGAACAGCCGGCCGAAGACGCCGGTGGTCTGGGAGGCGGGAAGGCGGTTGGAAAAGACTTCGTTGGCGAACTTGGCTTTGACGGTCGTGGTGCCTTCCGGAATGATATAGGTTCCCACGAACTTGGCCAGCCCACAGCCGAAGGTCGTCAGGGCAAGGCCCGTGACGTTCTGGTTGGCCCGGAGGGTCGTGGTCAGGAAGCTGAACAGAAGGCCGGCCAGTGCCGCGGTGAAGAAGCCCACAACCAGGCCGATGAAAATGGAGACGGCCGCCGACGGGTCCTCCGTATGGACTTCATAAAGGTAGGCGCCGGCAAAGCCGAATGCGCCGCCAATGCACATGGTGCCCGGCGTACCGAGGTTCATGTTGCCGGATTTCTCCGTCAGGAGTTCGCCCAGGGCGCCGTACAGGATGACGGTGCCGAAAATGACGGCACGGGTAAACCAGTTGATCAGGTTGGCAAGGACGTCTGCACTCATGCCTCGGCACCCCCTTCCTTTTTATGGGATCCGCGGAGGATCACCTTGTAGTTGATAAAGAACTCACAGCCGATGATGAAGAACAGAACCAGGCCGATGAGCACGTCACCCGCGCCCGTAGCAAACGCCGGATACGCGTTGCCGAGCTGGCCGGTGCCCTGCTCCAGGAACTGGATCAGGACCGCAATGCCGATCATGGCCAGCGTGTTGAACTGGCCCAGCCAGGCCACGATGATGGCCGTGAAGCCGTAGCCGCCCGCGGTGGTGTCCGAGGAGATGGCGTGGCTCTGTCCGGCCACGGTCAGGCCGCCGCAGAGGCCGCAGATGGCACCGGAGAGGATCATCGTCCGGATAATGACCTTGGGAACGTTGATGCCGGCGTAGCGCGCGGTGTTCTGGGATTCCCCGACCATGGAGATCTCAAAGCCGTGCTTGGTCTTCTTCAGATAGAAATACATGCCGATGGCAAGCGCCACGAAAATGATGATGTTCAGGGTGTAGCCGTGTCCGGCGATATCTGGAAGGTAGCCTTTATGGGTGTCCATGTTGAGCGCTTCCAGCGCGGACTTTTTGCCCTTCCAGAGATTGTAGAAGCAGTCCACGATCTTCATGGCCACGTAGTTCATCATCAGGGTAAACAGCGTTTCGTTGGTGCCGAATTTGGCCTTGAAGAACGCCGGGATAAAGCCCCAGATGGCACCGGCCAGAACGCAGACCAGAAGCATGACGAGATAGAGCAGCGGGCCGGCCAGGGCATCCGCGAAGTCGTGCATGATGATGGCCGTGGCCATGGCGCCCACCAGGACCTGGCCTTCCGCGCCGATATTCCAGAAGCGCATCTTAAAGGCCGGGGTCAGCGCAACCGCAATACAGAGCAGCTTCGCGCCAAAGATTGCCGTGTTCCAGCAGCGAATTTCAATACTCTTCTGGTTGCCGACGATGCCGAAGGTGCCCTCCCACATCTGTTTGAAGGCCTCTCCCAGGGAGATGCCGCTAACGGCGTTGATAAAGATGCCGCAGACCAGAAGTGCCAAAACGAGGGCCACCGCCCGGATCAGGAAGGCGGTCTTTTTCGGCATGCCGATCTTTTTCTCGATGCGGACCAGCGGTTCGCGGATCTCTTTGCCCGTGGTGCGATCAGCCATTGTCGTCTCCCCCTTCCATCAGGTTGGTCATGCGCAGACCGACCTCTTCCTTGGTGGCCGTGCGGCCGTCCAGGATCCCGTTGAGCTTTCCGCCGCAGAGGACCATGATCCGGTCGGCCAGCGCCAGCAGGACGTCGAGATCTTCGCCGACGTAGATGACCGCCACACCGGCTTTCTTCTGCTGGTTGAGAAGGTCATAAATGGTATACGAGGTGTTGATATCCAGTCCGCGGACCGCATACGCCGTCATCAGGACCGACGGCGCAGCCGCGATTTCGCGGCCGACCAGGACCTTCTGTACGTTGCCGCCGGACAGGTTCCGAACCGGGGTCCCCAGGCTGGGCGTCATGACGGCCAGGTCTTCCTTGATCTCTTCGGCCAGTTCCTCCGAAGGCCGCGGGTGAAGCAGCGGGGTGCTGCCCTCCGAATAGGTCTTGAGCATCATGTTCTCTACCATGCCCATGGAGCCGACCAGGCCCATGCCGAGCCGGTCCTCCGGGACAAAGGAGAGTTTGATGCCGAGGTCACTGATTTGCCGCGGAGTCTTTCCAATCAGGCTTTCGGTGTCCCCGTCGGGCGCGTCATAGTAAATCTGGGCGCCTTCCGACGTGGGCTGCAGACCGGCAATGGCCTCCAGCAGTTCCTTCTGGCCGCATCCGGAGATGCCGGCAATGCCGAGGATCTCGCCGCTGTAGGCGCGGAAGTTGATGTCGTCCAGGACGGTAACGCCCTCTTCGTTGACCACGCTGAGGTTCCGGACATCCAGCCGCAGGGTGCGGTTGACCGGAGTCGGGCGGTCAATGTTGAGTTCCACTTTCTGGCCGACCATCATTTCCGTCAGAGACTGTTCCGTGGCGTCCTTGGTGTCGACCGTTCCGACCATTTCGCCCTTGCGGAGAATGGAGACGCGGTCGGAGATCTCCAGAACTTCCTGGAGCTTATGGGTAATAATGATGATGGATTTGCCATCCGCCCGCATGTTGCGGATGACGTCAAACAGTTTGCGCGCCTCCTGCGGTGTCAGAACCGCCGTGGGTTCGTCCAGGATCAGCACGTTGGCGCCGCGGTAGAGCTGCTTGATGATCTCCAGGGTCTGCTTCTGCGAGACCGACATCTCATACACTTTTTCGTTGGGGTCGATGGAGAACCCGTATTTTTTCGCAATAGCAGAGACTTTCTGGGCCGTGGCGTTCAGGTCAAAGCGCCCTTTTTCGTCCAGTCCGAGCACAACATTTTCGGTAGCCGTGAAGACATCCACCAGCTTGAAGTGCTGATGGACCATGCCGATTTTCAAATCATAGGCATCCTTTGGCTCGCGGATGGACACCTCTTCACCGTTCACGAAAATTTTGCCCTCATCCGGGAAGTACAGACCGGACAGGACGTTCATCAGGGTCGTCTTGCCGCTGCCGTTTTCTCCAAGCAGGGACAGGATCTCCCCTTTGCGCACATTTAAATCGACCTTGTTGTTGGCCACAATGGAACCGAACACCTTGGTGATTCCCCGCATTTCCAGCGCGTATTCTGCCATTTTTTCACCCCTATAAATCAAGAAAGAGGGGGAAACCGGACATGCCGGATTCCCTCCCTTTCTGTTCCCATACGGAACAATTATTCGAACTTAGCCTTCCGCCTCATAAGAGGATTCGATTTCGGTGATTCCGTCGATACGGATGTCGAAATACGGAGCGGAACGGAGCGACGACTCGTCGAAGTACGTGACGTCACCGTCGGTGACCATGCACTCCTGGCCTTCCATGCCATACGCCTCGGTGTAGGAGGTGATGGTCTGTCCGCCTACGGTGAAGCGGCCGTTATAGAAGACTTTCAGGGAGCCGTCTTTCAGAAGCTGCTCGGTCTGCTCGACCGCTTCAGCCGTGCCCTCAGCGCAGTTTTCGCCGAGTTCGGTGATACCAACGGCGTCATCCGCATAGCCTTTGGACCAGTCCTGCGGAATGGCGGCGCCGGAAGCGGCAGCCTTGAAGAGCTCTTTGTAATAAACTTTCCAGTTGTTGGTGGCGGAGGTCAGAGCAACCGTCGGAGCAACGTCCAGCATGGAGACGTTGTAGCCGATGGAGTTGCAGATCAGATCCGGGTTGGCCGCTTTGGCCGCTTCCACGGCTGCCGGAGCGCCGGTGGAGTCCGCGTGCTGTGCAATCATGACGCAGCCCATGCCCATGAGGGATTCGGCAACTGCGGCTTCGCGCTCTTCGGAGAACCAGGAGTTGGTATACTGAACCGTCATGACCACGTTCGGAATGACACTCTTGACGCCAAGATAGTAGGCCGTGTAGCCGGAGACCACTTCGGCATAGTTGAACGCGCCGACGTAACCCAGTTTGATGTTTCCGTTTTCGTCAAAGCCGGTCGGGCAGTTTTCCGGAGTCAGGAGACCCTGCTCCACTTCTTCCTTCAGTTTCATGCCGGCTACGACACCCGAAACAAAGCGGGACTCATAGACGTTGGTGAAGGCGTTGAAGTAGTTGGACTGGCCCGAGGACGCGGCAAGGTCACCGGTCATGGCAACAAAGTTGACGTCCGGGTTGCTGGAGATGACGTCTCCGAAATGGAACTGATGGCCATAGGAGTTGGAGATGATGAGCGTGCAGCCGTCGGCAATGAGGTCGTTGGCGTTGGTCTCCACTTCATCCGACTCCGGGACGTTCTTCTTGTACTCGTACTCGACATTGACGCCCTCTTCCTGCAGTTCTTTGACTGCAGTTTCGATGCCGTCCATGTGGGCTTTGGTGTAGCCTTCGGTCTCGTCACCGACGAGGATGACGCCGACCTTCAGTGCCGCGCTGCTGTCGGAACCCGAGTCCGAGCTGCCGGAACAGGCGGCCATGGCCAAAGCCACAACAAGGGCCATCACGAGTGCAAGAACTTTCTTGACAGTTTTCATGTGTTTTCCTCCCGAATCAAATTCTTTGTTTGTGCGTACTCTTATGGTAAAAGCGTTCGCTGTTGAACCTTATTCGTCGTCGTCACAGAAGATGCAGCCGTGCTCTTCGGTCATCTCTTTGATGCGTGCCAAAGATTCCACGCGGATGCCGTGCTCCCGCAGCCGCTGTCCGCCCTGCTGCCAGGCCTTCTCAATGACGATTCCGCAGCCAACCACTTCCGCACCGGCCGCCTCGACCAGTTCGATCAGCCCGTTGAGGGCGTTGCCGACGGCCAGGAAGTCGTCGATGACCAGAATGCGCTCCCCCGGTTGAATGAAGCGCTTTTCCACCATGACATCATACGTAGTTCCGTGAGTGAACGACAGGATCTTGGTGGTGTAACAGTCGTCGGTCAGGTTTTTGCTCTTGGTCTTTTTCGCAAAAACAACCGGCACGTTGAAATAGGTAGCCGTCAGACAGGCCACCCCGATGCCGGATGCCTCTATGGTGAGTATTTTATCGATTTTTTCGTCCCGGAACAGGCGATAGAACTCCTCCCCCACGGTCTGCATGAAGGGGACGTCGATCTGATGGTTGAGAAAAGAGCTGACTTTCAGAACATTGCCTTCGGCGATGATTCCTTCGTTCCGAATCTTTTCTTCCAACGCTCTCATGGCAGTTCCTCCTGTCGGGCTCAATTGTGAACAACCTTTTAATAGAATATTAAGATTTTATCATTGTCATACTTTTAAGTCAATGAACAGAGCCTTGCGAATATGCGATTTTTGTCGGGCAAAAAATAATATGCAAAAATTACTTGACAAATTTACTATATCGAGTTAATCTGGTTTTACAAACTAGTTCTGAAGGAAATCAAAAGGATGTGAAAACATGAAGTATTTGATTGTTGCGCTCATCGTGATCACCTACATCACGTTCTTCTCCCTTTATATCGGTAAACTGGAGCGCCCGGAAAGCAAAGAAACCGCAGAAAGCATGGAGCTTGACGGTCCCCAACGAGGCCGTAGAGCGCACCCGACAGGAGTGGCATAAACTCCGCAAAGAGACCCGACAGGAGCGCCGGGCCCTCGAAAAAACACTGAAAAGACAGCAAAAGGAGCACGTATCATGAACGTTTTAATCTATTCCGCCTATCGGTCGATCCGCCGTTCCCTGGCACGCAAATTCCAGAGCAGCCCAAAGACGGAGTCCCCGGTTCCGGCCATCAGAGTCGTATCCGGCACCGTGGGGGAATCCTATTCCACCATTTGTTACGCATAACAAAAAAGAGATCAGCCAAAGCTGATCTCTTTTTTCTGGGTGCAGGGGGGGGACTTGAACCCCCGACCTCCGGGTTATGAGCCCGACGAGCTACCAACTGCTCTACCCTGCGATATCTGGCGTTTCCGCTTGTGCTAGGGTATTATAGCCCAACTGTTCTGAAAAAGCAACCCCGAACTTTTGCGGTTCGGGGTTCTTCGTTCGTTTGGTTATCCGTTGGATTTTTCCGCCGCTTTTTTGCGGGCGGCCAGAACCTTTTCGGCTTCCTTGCGGCGGGCCTCCGCCTTTTCCTCCACGCGTTTCTCCACGTTTGCCGCTGCCTTTTCTTCGGCAGCCGCGGCGCGTTTGGCCTCTTCCTTGGTCATGTTGAGGTTCTTCAGAGCGTCTTCGCTGACGCGGGCCAGCGTGGGTTCATAGCCCTTCTTGGTACGCTCTTTGTAGATTTTCTCCGCCTGTTTCTGGCGCTGGGCCTTCAGCTTTTTCTCATACTTCTTCTGGTCCTTTTTCAGCTGCGCCTGTTCGGCCGCAATGGCTGCTTTCCGGTCTTTGGCAGCCGCCACTGCCGGGCGTACCCGGTCATTGCGCTCTTCGAACTTTTCCTTGGCCACGGCCAGAACTTTGTTGAGGAGTTCTTTTTGTTGCTCTGTCATTTCACTCGGTCCCCTTTATTCCACTTGGGTAGTCACGAATTGTCATACATCCTAATAATAAACAATTTCCAAATTGCTGTCAATCGAACAACAATTCAAAAAAAGGTCCTTGAACCCACTCCCGAAGTGACTATAATTAAGAATAAGCAAATTATCCATCCTTTTTTATATTTAGGAGGAATCGAAATGGCACCCATTCTGGAATGCCGCAATCTGGTCAAGAAGTACGGCAGCGTCACGGCCCTGACCGGAGTCGATCTCACCCTGGAGCCCGGCCGCATCGTCGGCCTGCTCGGCCCGAACGGCAGCGGTAAGACGACTTTGATCAAACTGGCCTGCGGCCTGCTGGTCCCGACCAGCGGCGAAATTCTGATCGACGGCATGTGGCCGGGCGTGGAGACCAAAAAAATCGTGGCCTACCTTCCGGAGCGCAACTATCTGGACGAAACCATGTCCGTCTCGAAAATGGTTCGTTTCATGGCCGACTTCTACGCCGACTTCAACGAAGACAAGGCCCATGAAATGCTCCAGCACCTCGACATCGACCCGGACCGCAAATTCAAAGCGCTGTCCAAGGGCACCCGGGAAAAGGTCCAGCTGGTCCTGGTCATGAGCCGGGACGCCAAGCTCTATCTGCTGGACGAGCCCATCGGCGGTGTGGACCCGGCTTCCCGGGACTACATCCTGGACACCATCCTCAAGCACTACGCGCAGGACTCCACTGTAGTCCTCAGCACGCATCTGATTGCGGACATTGAGCCCGTTCTGGACGAATTCGTCTTCATCAAGAAAGGCGAAATGATTCGTCACGACTCCGTGGAAGCCGTTCACCAGAGCGGCGAAACGGTCGACACCCTGTTCCGGGAGGTGTTCAAATGCTAGGAAAACTGATCAAACATGAATTCTATGCCTGCGGACGCCTCATGGGACCCGCGTATCTGGTCGTCCTGGCCATCGCCCTGATCGGCCGCATCATGACCTGGCTGGTCACCCGTCAGGCGGTCTACGACAGCGTAGCCCCGGCCTTTTACAAGGTCCTGAACGGCCTGGCCAACTTCCTCAGCATTGCCTATCTCCTGGCGTTCATTGCGCTGATCATCCTGTCGGTCGTCTTCATGATCTACCGGTTCTACAAGAACTTCTTCACGGACCAGGGCTATCTGATGATGACCCTGCCCACCAAGCCGCGGCACCTGGTCTTCTCGAAGTTCGTGAACGCCATCGTCTTCGCATTCTTCAGCATTGTGATTGCTCTGGCCTCTCTGTACATCTCCATGCCGGACTCGGATGAGATCAACACGACGCTTCGCCAGCTCTTCGACGCCGTCTCCAAGATAATCACCAGCAACTCCGGCAGCATCGAAAGTCAGGTCGGCGTTCCTCTGTGGGTCCTGGTCGTCGAGATCGTGGTCTTTGCCCTGATCTATCTGGCCCGCTTTGTCATCAGCTTCTACTTCTGTGTGGCGTTCGGCCAGCTGATTTCCAAGAACCACAAGATTCTCGGCGGCATTGTAGCCTTCATTGTCCTGGAGATCGCAACGTCCATCCTCTCCTCGCTCTATATGGCCCTCAACACCAAGGTGCTTCCGGATCTTATTCCCGCCATCACGGAAAGCAGCGGCAAAGCCATGCAGTCCTCCCTGATCGGCAACAGCATCATCATGATCCTTTTCACCGCGGTTCTGTATTTTATCATCTGCCGCATCATGGCCCGTCGTCTGAATCTCGACTGATTCTGTAAAAAGCAAAAATCTCCAGCCCGCCGGCTGGAGATTTTTTGTTTATTCGCGCTCGGCCTGTTTGGCCGCGGCCGCCAGGACCAGCAGTGCCGCCTTCAGGTCCGACAGCGTATTCTTCGGGTCCGGAACCTTGAAGGAGACGTAGGGCTTCGACCCCGCGTTGATCATGACGCGTCCGGGGTAATCCGCCGCCAGGCGGGAGACCGCCTTCATGTCGAATTCGTTCCAGTAGAGCAGGAGGTTTTCGCCCCGCTGGCCGATTTCGTGGATGCCGAGCATGGAAGCCGTATTGCGCAGCAGGGAGACCTCGATTAGCCCCTGGACCGCCGCGGGGGGCTCGCCGAAACGGTCGATCAGCTCATCCATGACGTCCATGGCGTCGTCGTTGGACCGCACGTCGGCGATCCGGCGGTACATGTAAAGCCGCTGCGGCACCGCGGAAATATAGGATTCCGGAATATGCGCGTCGATTTGGAGGTCGATCAGGCACTCCTCCTTGGGGGCGCGGTCCGGTTCGCCGGCCTTTTCGTCGTTCACGGCTTCGGCCAGCATCTTCAGGTAGAGGTCGTAGCCGACCGCCTCCATATGACCGTGCTGCTCCGCGCCGAGGATGTTGCCGGCGCCGCGCAGTTCCAGGTCCCGCATGGCAATTTTGAAGCCGGAGCCGAATTCCGTAAATTCGCGGATGGCCGACAGCCGGCGCTGCGCCACTTCGGTCAGTTCCTTGCCACCCGTAAAGGTGAAATAGGCCGAAGCCCGGCGGTTGGAGCGCCCGATCCGGCCGCGGATCTGGTGCAGCTGGGACAGACCGTAGCGGTCGGCGTTTTCAATAATCAAGGTGTTGACGTTGGGAACATCTACACCGGTCTCGATGATGGTCGTGCAGACCAGAATGTCGATGTCGCCGTTGATCAGGTCCCGCCAGACCTTGGCCAGCTCGTCTTCGGTCATCTTGCCGTGGGCAATGCCGATCCGGGCATCGGGCGCCATTTCATGGACCCGGGCCGCGCAGGCGTGGATCGTCTCCACTTTATTGTGCATATAGTAGACCTGGCCGCCGCGGCGCAGTTCGCGCTCCATGGCCTGGGCCACTACGTCCGGGTCATATTCCAGTACATAGGTCTGCACCGGGTGCCGGTCCATGGGGGCCTCTTCAATGATCGACATGTCCCGAATGCCGGACATGGCCATGTTCAGCGTCCGCGGGATCGGTGTTGCGGAAAGGGTCAGAACGTCCACATCCGGAAACTTCTGTTTGAGTTTTTCCTTCTGAGCCACGCCGAAGCGCTGCTCCTCGTCCACGATCAGGAGTCCCAGGTCCCGGAACTCCACGTCCTTGGAAATCAGCCGGTGAGTTCCGACGACGATATCCACAAAACCACGGCGTACCTCCGCCACGATCTGCCGTTGTTCTTTCGGTGTGCGGAACCGGGACAGCATCTCGACCTGGACCGGGAAGCCGTCAAAACGCTTCAAAATCGTGTTGTAGTGCTGATAAGCCAGGATGGTGGTGGGCACCAGAATGGCGCACTGTTTTCCGTCGGCGATACACTTGAATGCCGCCCGAAGGGCCACCTCTGTCTTACCAAATCCTACGTCACCACAGAGGAGCCGGTCCATGGGGTAGGGCTGTTCCATGTCGTGCTTGATTTCATAGACACAGCGCAGCTGGTCCTCCGTCTCGTCGTATTCAAACCGACGTTCGAAGTCGCTCTGCATGTCGACATCCGGAGAAAACGCATACCCTTTGGTCTTCAGGCGTTTGGCGTAGAGCTCGGTGAGCTCTTTGGCCATGTCGGCCACGGCTTTCCGGACCTTCCGGCGGGAATTCTCCCACTCCTTGGAGCCCAGACGGTTCAGTTTGACCGTCTTGCTCTCCTCCCGTGGGCCAATATATTTGCCCACCAGGTCCAGCTGAGTAACGGGGACGTACAGGGCGTCCCCCTTTGCGTATTTGATTTTCAGGTAGTCCTTTGTTACGCCGGACACCGTCAGGCTTTCGACCCCTTCAAAGATGCCAATTCCGTAAATGGTGTGGACAACGTAGTCCCCCTTGTGGAGTTCGTCCAGGCTGTGGAACGCGTTGATGGCGTTCCGGGTCCGGCGGCGGGTCTTCGGCCGTCCGCCGGCGGCAGTATGGCTGATGATCATGAACTTCTCCGCCTGGAAAATGGCACCGGAGGACAGCGCCTTTCCCAGCACGGTGATCACGCCGGGAGTAAAGCGGTCCGGTACAACCGGGAAATAGACCGCCTGGTAGCCCCGGTCGGAGAGCTCCACCGCCAGAGTGTCGGCTGCCTTTTCGGTGCCGGCGGCCACCACGGTCGTCCACTGGTTCCACTCCGCCGGAAGGCAGTCCTGGATCAGAGACGTCAGGGTCCCGTTCCAGGCAGGGACCTGGCCCAGGGACAGGTTATACAGGTTGCGGACCGGGGTGTCGAAGCTTCCCCGGGCAAAGTTGTCCAGATAAATCGTGTCCGCAGCGGCATAGTCCTCCGTCAGCTGCGCAAACGTAGTCGTCAATTCGCCCAGCTGCCGGGTGTAGTCGCCGGTCTCCAGAGCATCCTTCAGCTCTTCCCGGTTCAGTTTGACTGCGGCATTGGCCCGCTCCCGGACCGTGCCGCTCTCCGCCACGAAGAGCAGGTCTCCCGTCTGCAGATAAGACAGCGGCGTTGCCGCGTCCTCATGCAGAAGATTCACGTATTTGTCCAGGCAGAGGTCCCGTCCGGTACGGACGGCATCGGCATCGTCGTACAGTTTGGACCGGATCTGGTCCGCGTTTTTGGAGCGGACCTTGCGGGCTATGGCTTCCATCTGGTCGGCCAGGGCCTCCCGGTCGTCGGGGATCAGTTCGCTGGACGGGGTCAGCAGAACTTCCGGCACGGTGTCCGTGCGCCGCTGGCTGTCCGTCTCGAATTCACTGATGCTGTCGACAGTGTCCCCCCAGAGTTCCATGCGAAGCGGCTGCTCCCGCTCCGGTGGGAAGAAGTCCACGATTCCGCCGCGGACGGCAAACTGTCCCGGTCCCTCGACCTCGTCCGCCCGCTTGTAACCGGCACCCACAAAGGCGGCCAGCAGCTGGTCCATATCGACCTCTTCGCCGGTCTTCAGTTCGATCATCCGGCCGGCCAGTGCCGGTGCCGGAACCGTCTTTTGCAGGACGGCTTCGGCAGGCAAGAGCAGGACTTTTGCCTGTCCAAGCACCCAGGCGGACAGGGCGCCGACCCGCTGCTGCTCGTATTCGCGGGACCGCGTCTGGTCCGACCGGTACGAGAGGTCCCGTGCCGGGAACACGACAGCCGGTGTGCCGAGGCTGTTCAGGTCCTCCGCCAGCTTGGCGGCGGAGCCCTCGTCCGGCGTCAGGACAAACGCCCGCCGTCCCGTATCCGCCAGAATGGCATGGACCAGGATGGCTTTGTGGATCGGCGCGGTGCCCAGGATTCCGAAGGGGAACCCGTTCCGGCGCACGCTGTCCAAAATGGAGTTGTATTCGCCGCTGGCGGCAAAGGCCTGAGAAAATCCGGACATCAATTTCCTCCTGCAAAGGGGATTGCCCCCACCGCGGTCCGGTGGGGGTATCTTCGTGTGATTTAGTTGAATCGGTTCATGGCCTCGGCAATGTCTCCCTCCAGGATGAGTTCCGCGGCTTCCGCGGCCTCTTCCAGGGGCAGTTCCTTCAGGTCCTTCTCCGTGAATTTGGAGAGCACGAAGTCGGCCAGGGTCTCCTGCCGACGGTCCCGGTCTCCGATTCCGATCCGGACCCGGGGAAACTGGTCGGACCCCACGCATTCGATAATGCTCTTGAGGCCGTTGTGCCCGCCGGCGGAGCCGTGTCGGCGGATCCGCAGTTTGCCGGGCTCCAGGTTGATATCATCCGACAGGATGATGATGTTTTCCGGGGGGATTTTGAAGAACCGGGCGGCCTCCGCAATGGATTCGCCGCTGTTGTTCATATACGTCTGCGGCTTCATGAGCAGGACGCCCTTGTCTCCAATCGTGCAGCGTGCAGTGAGCGCCTGGTATTTCAGGCGGTCGATCGACACCCCGTTTCGTTCGGCCAGCTTGTCAATGGCCATAAATCCCACGTTGTGCCGCGTGCGCTCGTACTGGGAGCCCGGATTGCCGAGTCCCGCAATAAGGTAGCGGGGCTTGCTGGAAAATCCAAACATAGTACTCTGTTAATCCTTCTTTTCAAGGTCTTCGGGCATGATTTTATACGGTTTCTTTTCGGCGACCCAGCCCTCTTTGTTGGTCTGCCGGGACCGCGCAATGGCCAGTGCCCCTTCCGGAACGGTGTCCGTAATGGTGGAGCCGGCGGCCGTAAAGGCCCAGTCACCCACTTCGACCGGTGCCACCAGGTTGGTGTTGCAACCGATGAAGACATGGTCTCCGATGACCGTGCGGTGCTTGATCTTTCCGTCATAGTTGACGGTCAGGGAGCCACAGCCGAAGTTGCAGCCCTCCCCCACGTCGGAGTCCCCGACATAGGTCAGGTGCGGCACCTTGGTGCCCTTGCCGACCACGGAGTTTTTGATCTCCACGAAGTTGCCCACATGGACGCCTTCGGCAAGGTCGGTGTTCGGACGGAGATGGGAAAACGGTCCCACATCCACGCCGTTGCCTACGTGGGCCTGCTCGCAGTCCACATTGTTGAGTTTGACGCCGTCGTCGATCGTGCTGTCGGTGACGACCGTGTTTGGACCAATGACACAATTGGTGCCGATTTTGGTGGTTCCCTTCAGGATGGAGTTGGGCAAGATCGTGGTGCCGGCGGCAATTTCCACGCCGGGAGCGATCAGAATGCCGTCGATACAGGGAATGTCCACGCCGTTCACCATGTGCTGTTTCAGCACATCCTTCCGGGCGATCTCATTCAGTTGGTACAGCTGATACCGGTCGTTGGCACCCAGAACGACGTTCCCGTTCTGCGTGGCTGCGGCGCCGGCGCGTTTGCCCTGGCAGCGCAGAATGCCAATGGTATCCGTCAGGTAATACTCTCCGGCGGCGTTGTCCGTGGTCAGTTTGCCCAGCGCGTCGATCAGGTCCAGCCGGCGGAACCAGAGGGCCCCGGAGTTGATCTCCCGGATGGCGCGCTGTTCGTCCGTGGCATCCTTCTCCTCCACGATGGAGAACAGGCTGCCGTCCTCCGCCCGGAGGATCCGGCCGTAGCCTTTCGGGTCCTCAATCTCCGCGGAGATCACGGTGACTGCATTGCCCTCGGCCTCATGCTGCTGCAGGGAGGACCGGATGGTCTCCGCATCCATAAACGGGGCGTCCCCGTTGAGGATCAGGACGTGATCCGCGTCCGACGCCTTCAGGAAATCCAGGGCCTGCATGACCGCGTGACCGGTTCCCAGACGCTCCCGCTGCCAGACCACATGAGCGCGGTCCCCAATATAGGATTCCAGTTCCTCGCCCAGATGGCCGACGACCAGGGCCACATCCTCCACACCGCTGTCCGCAGCGGCGGCCAGGACCCAGTCGATCATCGGGGTGAAGAGCACTTCGCTCAAAACCTTGGGGTGATTCGATTTCATGCGCTTGCCCTCGCCGCCGGCGAGAACGATGGCACAGGTTTTACTCATTGAAAGAGCCTCCAGACTATAGTTGCAAGGTCGGTGTCCGTCTTCAGAGCAATTCCACCGACGAACATCACGATCAAATACATCAGTAACAATGCAATGGCGCAGTTCAGGGCACTGGTTCCACCGTGGCGAGCCAGGAATTTGGTGCGTTCGGGGCCGTCCCGGCTGGCGGCGTCGGCCAGAAGCTTGTCACACCGCTTACGGTACCAGTAATTGCCATAGAGACCGACCACCAGGGAAACCACCAGTTGCAGGTAGGAATTGACGACCAGCGCCTTGGGCTGCGGGGTGTTCTCCGCCTCTTCCAGGGCCTCCTCGTCCTCCTCCGAGACCTCGTCGGGAGCGCTCATCAGGTACTCCTGTGCCGCGCGGGTGGTGTCCTCATAGTAGTGGTAGATTTTATTCATGAAGATGACCGGGATGATCAGGGTCGCCACCATGGCAATGATGGCATACTTGTACATCTTCCGGTACGCCAGCCACAGGACCGGGAAGAAAAATCCGGCCATATTCAGGGACACTTTGCGTCCGGTCTTCTCCAACACAAAGAACTTCGGGATATACCGGCGCGAATTCTTTTGAATGACCTCCGCGTACTGCTGTGCGGTGTAGTCCCCGATCTTCTCGTTGGGACCCAGGACCCTCATGTTGGGGCGGAACTGAGATTCTTCGCCGTCCCGGACGTCATCGTAACCGATTCCGAAGAGGCCGGAGTGGTCCTGCTGTTCCTCATTTTCGGCTGCACGCCGCTGACGCAGTTCCTGGCGGCGCGCCTCTTCCTCTTTCTGCCGTTTTTCACGCTCGGGGTCATAGGGCATTTTCCAGACATAGCCGGACGCATGCTTGCTTTCGTTGCAGCAGTGGCCAAGCTTCGCGTAGCAGGCGCGGTGCACCGGCGTTCCGCAGTCGGGGCATACGACAATGTCGGAATCTTTATCAAACGGTTTGTAGCAAATGGGGCATTGGATGCCGAGATAATCCATTCTGCCACCTCCTTCGCGTCGTTTTGCGGGATAATCGGCATAATTATATCACATTTCCGCAGGGGCGGGAGAAAATCTTTACTTTGTTCCTTCTTTTTATTATAATTAGTTGCTGTTATCAAATGAAAATTCCGGAATCAAGACAAAGGATGATACCATGCTGCAATACGAAGAACTGCGGCTCAACCTCCTCGAGATTGAAAAGCCGCTGGCCGAACTGAAAGAATCCCTCGGCCTGGACACCATGAAAGAAGAGGTGGCCCGCCTGGAAAACGAAGCCGCCCAAGACGGCTTCTGGGATGACCGCGAAAATTCCCAGAAGGTCCTGCAGCGCACCAGCAAACTGAAAAACCAGATCTCCGCCTATGAGGGCCTGAAATCCGACTATGACGACGCCCTCGTCATGATCGAACTGGCCAACGAGGAAGAGGACGAATCCCTTTATGATGAGTGCAAGGCCAGTGTGGAGGACGTGAAAAACCGCCTCGACACCATGACGCTGTCCACCCTCCTTACCGGAGAGTACGACGAGCGGAACGCGCTCCTCACCTTCCACGCCGGCGCCGGCGGAACAGAGGCTCAGGACTGGGCCCAGATGCTGTTCCGCATGTACAACCGCTGGGGCGAACGCCACGGCTTTAAGGTCAAGACGCTGGACTACCTGGACGGCGACGAAGCCGGCATCAAATCGGCCACCATCCTCATCGAAGGTGAAAATGCCTACGGCTACATGAAATCCGAAGCCGGCGTGCACCGCCTGGTCCGCGTCTCTCCGTTTGACGCCCAGGGCCGCCGCCACACGTCGTTTGCCTCGGTCGAAGTCATGCCCGAAATCGACGACACCATTGAAGTCGACCTCCGGCCGGACGACATCGAGATGGAAGTGTACCGCGCCAGCGGCGCCGGCGGACAGAAGGTCAACAAGACCTCCTCGGCCGTCCGTCTCATCCACAAGCCGACCGGCATCGTCGTCTCCTGTCAGGTGGAGCGTTCGCAGCACCAGAACCGCGAGGTCTGTATGCGCATGCTGAAATCCAAGCTCATTGAAATCAAGGAGCGCGAACACCTGGACAAAATCGAGGACATCAAGGGGGACCAGCTCCAGATTGCCTGGGGCTCCCAGATCCGTTCCTACGTCTTCATGCCCTACACGTTGGTCAAGGATACCCGCACCGGCTATGAGATGGGCAACATCAACGCCGTCATGGACGGCGACCTCGACGGATTCATCCACGCCTACCTGAAGATGAAATCCCTGGAGAAGCTGAACGAGAAATAAGGTTTGACAGACCACGGACCGGCTGTTATAATTGTGAAACGCGCGCGAATATCCGCGTGTTGAAGGAAAATATTCCATTCCTTGCTCCGTGCAGGGCACGGGGCCAAAGACCAAAAGGAGGTGCTTTTCGAATGGCAAAAGAGTATGAAATCATGTTGGTTTTCTCCGTCAAAGACGGCGAGGAAGCGGCTCAGGAAACGTTTCAGAAATTCAAAGATCTCATCGAGAAGAACGGCACATTGGGAGAGATCGACGAGTGGGGCAGACGTAAACTTGCCTACCCGATTCGCCGCAAGAATCTTCCGGATGAGCTGGAAGGCTACTATGTCGTCTGCAACTACTCCGCCGAACCGGAATTCCCGGCCGAGCTGGAGCGTCGCCTGAAACTGAACGACACGGTCATCCGTTTTCTCAACATTGCGAAGTGATAGACAGGGAGGGTTCTTATGCTGAACTGTGCTGTTATTATGGGCCGCCTCACCGCGGACCCGGAACTTCGTACCACGACCAATGGCATTAGCGTCACCTCGTTCTCCGTTGCGGTGGACCGCAGCTATCAGAGAGCCGGCGCCGAACGTCAGACCGACTTCATCAACGTCGTCGCCTGGCGCCAGACCGCTGAATTTGTCACCCGTTATTTCCATAAGGGTTCCATGATCGCGGTGCAGGGTTCCATCCAGACTCGCAATTACGAAGACCGCAACGGCAACAAACGGACGGCAGTGGAAATCGTCGCTGACAACGTCAGTTTCTGCGGTTCCAAGGCCGAAACCAACACCGGTGCTGCACCGGCCGCCCAGCCGCAGGCTGCTTATTCCGCTCCTGCCGCGCCCGCGCAGCCGGCTGCCCAGAGCTACAGCAATGCTCCGGCCAACGAGTTCAGCTCGGTGGACGCCGATGACGAACTTCCGTTCTGACCCGTCCGGTCGCTTTGAATTTTCAACATCCTACAGGAGGTAAGACCACATGGCATACGATAGAAATCGTGGCGGACGCCGTTCCCGCAGAAAAGTCTGCGCATTCTGTGTCGAAAAGATCGACAAAATCGACTACAAAGACACGGCCCGCCTGAAGAAATTTACTTCGGACCGCGCTAAGATCCTGCCGCGCCGCGTCACCGGAACTTGCGCCTATCATCAGCGTGAACTCACGACCGCCATCAAACGCGCTCGTCACGTTGCCCTTCTTCCGTATTCGGAAGGCTAAATCAAACAAAAAAAGACCTCCGCTTCCGGCGGAGGTCCTTTTTTATGCTCATTTATTTGCCGGCGTTGCGGCTGCGAAGAATGGGAAGGCCTACGGCAAGGATTCCCCAGATAATCTGGAACAGAACGATCTTTCCGTCCGACATGGAGAGGATGCCGCTGGTGGACGTGGCGCCCAGGATGATGGCGGTAATGACCGCCAGGATGGAGTACGCGGCAGACAGGACGTTGTTGATGGAGACGCCGTCATACAGACGGCGGGCCTCATAGAGCGTCCGCATGGCAGCCGTCAGCGTGCCGTTGTGCAGAATGCCGGATTCGGACGTCCACTTTTCGTCCGCCAGATAGTCCTCGACTTTGTCCCCGGCGGCCGGGCTCAGAACCTTGACCGCGGTTTCGGGGAGCTTGTAGTACTTGCAGACCATCTCTTCGTTGATGTTGCAGTCGGTGTTGTGGATCAGGATGGTGATTCCCGAGCGGTCCATGTGGCGCAGGTTCTTGCGCAGGCGCTTGCTGGGCCGGTACTTGACCACGAACATGGCGGCCACTTTTCCGGCAATGGCCAGATACAGGACCTTTTCCTTCTTCTGTTTGTACTGCGCTTCGAAGTCCGTGTCCGGAAGGTCCACATTGTGATTGACCATCAACGCGCGGTTGCCGAAGAGGACCCGGCGGCCGTGGATCCAGGCGGAGAGGCCCAGCCGTTCCTCATAGGTCAGGGTTTCGACCGGCGGGAGCAGGTCGTTCTTCCCGAGGATGGTGTTCTCAAAGGCATCCGTCAGCGGTCCTTTGGACTCGATGACCAGGGCGGCCGAATACAGGATGGCGTCGTCCACACGCATGTTGTGGAAGGTCTTGATGCCGACGATGTTGCAGGAGCCCTTCGGGAAGAGGTCCGTGCTGTCGATGGCGTAGGTGTTGACATACGCGCTCTCTTCCACCGCGCGGTGACCCAGAATGGCCGAGCCCTTGCGGCTGAAGCGGTAGTCATCCAGGAACAGACTGATGTTGGACACCAGAAGTGAAAAGGCCGGGATGGCAATGCAGCAGACCACAGCGAATCCGGACAGTCCAACCGCAAAGCTGTGGCGGACCAGGCCGAAGATGACCGCATACAGAACCGCCAGCGCAAGGATGATCAGCGTGGGCTTTTCCGCATAGTAGTCGGCGGGGTCATCCGCAAAGGAGTTGCGGACGAAGTTCGACGGGCTCTTCAGTTTGCCGTTGTAGCAGATGACGGAGTCGTCCATCTGCATGCCGCGGACGATGGAGGCCGTGTCGTCTTCCGAGTCGACGATGTCAATGTCGTAGAGCTGCAGGCCGCTGGTGATAAAGGTCAGATTGTCCTTGGCACGGCGCAGCGTCAGGTACCGGGCAACGGACGGCAACAACATGGCCAGACAGGCGGCGCCCGTGTAGAGGCCGGCGGTGTCAGAGGATGCGGACGGGATCAAAATCAGAAGCAGGTCCTCCAGGAAGGTGGCCAGCACCACGATTGTGGCGGCGCCGGAGGCATTGATGTGCTTGTTAATAAATCCATGAATGCCTTTGCGGATGGTCTTGCGGCCCACCACTGCGGCGGCCAGGACCAGAATCATGTTGATCAGGACACCCGTGGTAGCGCTTCCGCCGATGGCCGCCAGGTTTCCGCCGCTCAGAGTAATGATCGTGGTCAGGACCAGACCGGCCACCATGAGGACGGCCTGGATAATGGCCGCAATCAGGGACTTCTTTGTGTTCTTCTCCACTTCGGCCTTGACCTTTGTATAGTCGGTCTCCTCCTTGAAGTCATCCGACAGATAGTCGGCCGTGTAGAGGCTGTGGTTGATGCGGGGGTTGCCGGTGCGCAGTTCCCAGAGCGTCTGGTTCGGCGTCGGCGCCTCCTCCTGCAGATTGAATTCCCGGGTGTCGGATTCCGGATCACCGGACAGAGCGGATTCGTCAATGAAGTCCTCCGCCAGCTTGAACTCCTGGATCTTCTGGACCCGGTTGGAGCGGAGCTCTTCCTCAGCGTCGTCTTCGTCCACCTGTTCGGGGGTGGTGTCCTCGTCGTCGAAACCGGCCAGACGGATCTGCCCGTCCATTTCGGTGTCGTGTTCTATGGTCTTCGTGTCCCCTTTGGCCACGATTGCTTTGTCAAAGGTGTTGAGTTCCGCGTTGGCGTCAATGATGGTGGGAACCGGTTCCAGTTCGGACGTGTTGACGAACTTGCGGGTCTTTCCGAGCTTCTCTGTAACCTCTCCGGAGACTACAGCCGCGGCTTCTACCGCACCGGCAGCTGCCGCTTCCGGCGATTCCTCCGCCGCGACCGGTTCGGCCGCCGTTGCGGCTTCGGTCCGTACCTTTTTGATCTGGTGCTCGATGTTTTCATTGTGGAACGGACGGATGCCCACGGTCTTCTGGGCCAGGGCGCGTTTCTCCTCCCGGGAGAGTTCCCCTTTTTCGTCGGCCAGTTCCATGATCATCTTCGGCGACTGGGGATTTTCATCCAGGCCCTTGTAGAGTTCGGAGGTCGTGCGGACGTTGGCGTCCTCTTTGGCCGCTTCTTTGCCGCGGCGGGTCGGCAGGATGCCGGACCGCTTGGGCAGCGGAGCTTCCTCCCGGGGTTCCTCCACCGTGTCGACCAGGTCTTCTTCGGCGAATTCCCCTTCGGACTCTCCGCCTTCCACGACCCGGACCAGCGAATTGCGGAACGACAGCACCCGGTCTTTGAACGAGAGTTTTTTCTTCTCCTCCTCGACCGGTTCTTCCTCAAAGTCCGCCGCCGGCTCCTCCTCTTCGTCCCGGACGATCCCCGGCACGTAGTCCGGCTCGTCGTCGTCCGTGGAGAGTTCTTCCTCGTCCGGCTCCTCGGGCAATTCCGCTTCTTCCACAGGGGTCTCCTCTTCGGGAATCTCCTCTGCAGCCGGTTCCTCCGGAAGTTCCGGAGCCTCTTCCGTGACCGCTCCGAGTTCCACACCGGAATCCAGCGGTGCCGGCTCTTCATCCGCCACCGCTTCTTCGGTCAGGGTCAGCTGTTCGCCATCCGCCTCAAACGGGGCCGCGTCCAGGTCGTACTCGGGCTCATAGTCGAGTTCCTCTTCCCCCTCGGAGACATTCTCGTCCCCCAGAAGGCCGTCGATTTCGGACATGGTCCACTCGTGACCGGACTCCGCGGAGACTTCCTCCTCCGGAGCGGTCCGAAGCTCTTCCTCGGCAAGACCGTTTTCGGCTCTCTTGTTGTCATCTGCCATAGTCGGCACCTCTCTCAAACGGGTTGGAGTCCCAGCCGCTGACGGCTGGCCTCATACATCACAATTCCCGCTGCAACCGACGCGTTGAGCGAGTTGATTTCTCCCTGCATGGGGATGGACAGCACAAAGTCACATTTTTCCCGGACCAGACGGCTCATGCCGCGCCCCTCGGAACCGACCACCAGTGCAATGGGACCGGTGAGGTCGGTCTGGCACCAGGGGGTGCCGGACATGTCCGTGCCGTAGATCCAGACGCCGCGCTTTTTCAAGTCCTCCATGGTGGAGGCCAGGTTGCCGACGCGGGCCACCGGCATGTACTCCAGTGCCCCGGCGGACGTCTTGTCCACCGTGTAGTTCAGCGTTGCGCTGCGGCGTTTCGGAATGATGATTCCGTGGGCGCCGGCGCATTCGGCCGTCCGGATGATGGCTCCCAGGTTGTGCGGATCCTCGATCTCATCCCCGATCAGGATGAACGGGGCCTCCCCTTTGGCCTCTGCCCGGGCAAAGATATCCTCCACGGATGCGTATTCATGTGCCGCCACCCGGGCAATGACGCCCTGGTGATTGGCGTTGCCGCACATGTAATTCAGTTTCTTGGTGTCGGTCTCCTTGACCAGGATCCCGCGATCCCGGCACAGCGCCACGATTTTACCGACGGAGCCCTGTTTTTCGCCGCGCGCCACATAGAGGGTATCAATGCTGCGCTCCGCTTTCAGGGCTTCCAGGACCGGATTGCGGCCGATCACCAGCTCGTCCCGGATTTCTTTTTCCATGCAGAAGGTCCTCCCGGAAAACTATGCAAAATAGCATATTTTGGGTTGTAATCTGAGTTATTATACCATTACTAGTGGATTTTGACAACAAGAATGTCCGTTCGCGGGCGAAATTTTTATGCATAAAATTTTTCGAAAATGAATATTTATTCGCAATATTCGGGAATTTTTTGAATTTTTATTCGATTTTGGGTTGACAACCCCAGTCGCGGCTCCTATAATACTGTCACAACTTAAATCACGGAGGAACCCACTATGGCACTCGCAAAGAAAAGCAAAGAAGAGATCAAGAAAGTCGTCCTCGCCTATTCCGGCGGTTTGGATACATCCATCATCATCCCCTGGCTCAAGGAAAACTACAACAACTGTGAAGTCATTGCCGTCTCCGGTAACGTCGGCCAGGGAACCGAACTGGACGGTCTGGAGGAAAAGGCCCTGAAGACCGGCGCCTCCAAGCTCTACATCGAGGACCTCACGGACGAATACGTCAACGACTTCATCATGCCCTGCCTGAAGGCCGGCGCCAAATATGAAGAATACCTTCTGGGAACCTCCCATGCCCGTCCGGTCATCGCCAAGAGACTCGTGGAAATTGCCAAAGCCGAGGGCGCGGACGCCATCTGCCATGGCTGCACCGGCAAGGGCAACGACCAGGTCCGTTTCGAACTCACCATCAAGCACTTTGCGCCGGACATGACCGTCATCGCCCCCTGGCGGGAGTGGGACATCCAGTCCCGTGAGGAAGAGATCGACTACGCCGAAGCCCACGACATCCCGCTGAAGATCAACCGGGAGACCAACTACTCCAAAGACAAGAACCTCTGGCACCTGTCCCATGAAGGACTGGATCTGGAGGATCCGGCCAACGAGCCGCAGTACGAAAAGGAAGGCTTCCTCGAAATGAGCGTCTCCCCGCTGCAGGCCCCGGATGAGCCGACCTATATCACCCTCGACTTCGAGGCCGGCACCCCGGTCGCCCTGGACGGCAAAAAAATGACTCCGAAGGAGATCGTCCTCGCCCTGAATGAAATCGGCGGCAAGAACGGCATCGGCCTCCTCGACATCGTTGAAAACCGGCTGGTCGGCATGAAGAGCCGCGGCGTCTATGAGACTCCCGGCGGCGCCATCCTGTACCATGCCCTGAACACCCTGGAGACCATCTGCCTGGACAAGTACACCGCCCATGAGAAGGCCAAACTGGCCATCACCTTCGGCGAACTCGTCTACAACGGCCAGTGGTACACCCCGCTGCGCGAAGCCCTCTCCGCTTTCGTGGACAAGGCGGAAGAGCACTGCACCGGCACCGTCAAACTGAAGCTCTACAAGGGCAACATCATCAACGCCGGCGTCACCAGCCCGTACTCCCTGTACAGCGACGCATTCGCCACCTTCAATCAGGATGAGGTCTATGACCAGTCCGACTCTGCCGGATTCATCAACCTCTTCGGTCTGCCGATCAAAGTCCAGGCTCTGGCCGAGCAGGCACTTGAAGAGAACCAGGACAAGTAATATAATTTGACTAATCTCAAAAACGGGAGGCCTTATGACCTCCCGTTTTTTCGAAAAGGTGATTTTCATGAAACTCTGGACCGGGCGGTTCTCCAAGGAGATCGACCCCAAGACCAACGACTTCAACTCCTCCATCAAGTTTGACTCCCGGATGTTCGAAGAGGACATCACCGGCAGTATGGCGCATGCCACCATGCTGGGGGCGCAGGGCATCAACTCCAAAGAAGATACCGACGCCATCCTGTCCGGCTTACAGGGCATCCTGGACGACCTGAATTCCGGCGCTCTGGAGATCGACCCCAACGCCGAGGACATCCACACATTTGTGGAGGGCGAACTGACCCAGCGGATCGGCAGTGCCGGCAAACGCCTGCACACCTCCCGCTCCCGGAATGACCAGGTCGCTCTGGACGACCGCCTGACTCTGAAAAAGGAGGCGGACGCCCTGGACGCCCAGTTAAAGGAACTCCTGGAGGTCCTCTGCAAGCTGGCCAAAGAACACAGTGACAAAATCATGCCCGGCTACACGCACATGCAGCGGGCGCAGCCGATCGTCTTCGGCCACCACCTGCTGGCCTATGCGGAGATGTTCCTGCGGGACCGCAGCCGTCTTCAGGACGCCACCGACCGCATGATGTCCGCCTGCCCTCTGGGCTCCGGTGCTCTGGCCGGCACCACCTATGACATTGACCGCGAAATGACCGCCAAAGCCCTGGGCTTCGCCGGTCCCAGCCACAACTCGCTGGACGGCGTCTCGGACCGGGACTTCTGCATCGAACTGGCCGCCGTCCTCTCCCTGATCATGGTCCACCTGTCCCGCTTTGCGGAGGAGATCATCCTCTGGTGTTCCTGGGAATTCAAGTTTGTGGAACTGGACGACGCCTTCTCCACCGGCTCCAGCATCATGCCACAGAAGAAGAACCCGGACATTGCGGAGCTGGTCCGCGGCAAATCCGGCCGCGTCTTCGGAGACCTCATGGGGCTCCTGACCGTCATGAAAGGCATCCCGCTGGCCTACAACAAGGATATGCAGGAGGACAAGGAAGCCATCTTCGACGCGTTTGACACCGTCAAAATGTGCCTGACCGCCTTCATTCCCATGATCGACACCATGACCGTCCTCCCGGAGAACATGCGCAAGGCCGCCGCCGGCGGATTTATCAACGCCACGGACTGCGCCGACTTCCTGGTCGGCAAAGGCCTTCCCTTCCGGGACGCCTACAAGGCCACCGGAGAACTGGTCGCCCTGTGTATCGCCAAAGGGACCACCCTGGAAGAACTGCCGCTGGAGGAGTACCAGAAAGTTTGTGACCTCTTTGATGACGGCGTCTATGAGGCCATCTCCCTGGAACGCTGTGTCTCCCAGCGCACCTGCGTTGGCGCACCCGCTCCGGAAAACGTCCGGAAGGAAGCGGACCGCATCTTACAACTGCTCTGATTCCAATAAAAAATCCCCCGCCTAAAGGCGAGGGAAATTTTTTGTTCGTCAGACTTCGTCTTTCATGTCATACGGGATATCCAGAATGTTCTTGCGGTTCTGGATGTTGTCGTAATGTTTGCACATAAACGGCTCGTAGACATAGTAGAGCAGTTTGCCGTCCAGGTCGAAATAGAATACGGCGAAAAGGGCGGCGTAGACGCACAGGAAGATGCGGATGATCTTCAAAATGACTTTCATGATGTTACCTCCCTCTTCTTACCATGTCAGGGTGTCGTCGAACTCCAGCAGCGAGCGGTCCAGCGGTTCTTCGTGCATGACGTTGAACATGTAGTCGCTGATGCAGTTGCGGATTTCCTGACGGGAAACCGTCCGCTTATCCGGCAGCGCGTGCGGGAACCAGATGGCGTGGATGTTGCGGCGGCGGAACTCCTCTTCGAACATGCCGTGAATACCCTGCATGCCCTTGCACTGGAGCTGGTCGTACATCATGACCATGTCACAGTTGAAGCGCTCCATGTACTCCCAGAGCTGGAAGATGTGCTCATGTCCACCGACGGCCATGGCACGCATGGGGGCGAGTTCGTTGAACCAGCTCAGGTCTTCCAGAGCGTGCTCGTAGGTATCCGTGCGGATCTCCTTGTCGAACATCAGGGAGTCCATGTTGATGATGGTGTTGAGGCCCCAGCAGTTGTAGGCCCAGGTGCACCAGTTGGAATAGTACAGCGGTGCGCAGGACCAGGCAATGACACGGTGCGTGGTCTTCGGGAAGGTGTTGATGTTGTTGGCAACGGCGTCTTCCATGATCACGCGGACCTTTTCGTCCAGAGCGGCCCAGACTTCATTCCAGCCGTACTGTGAATAGTAGATGCGGTACAGAGCCTGTGCTACGCCGTTGATCGGGTAGCTGGACGTGTTGGCCGCGACGTCCCACTTCTCGTGCTCGAATTCCAGCTGTTTGTTGGCCAGTTCGGCATACTTCTTAAAGCTGTCCCAGCTGAACGGGATGCCGGTATGCTCTTCGACGAACTTCCAGCAGCCCTCGATCTCCTTCTGGCAGTTTTCCTGGACCAGCGGGTCGTCATAGCGCATGGGCTGCGGCATGGCGTACAGCGGGCGGTCGAGGAACCAGTCCTGAATGATCGAGGTGGCGACAGAGCCGTCACAGGCCTCGTTGGAGGTGACCAGAACCGGGCTGTAATCCGGATAGTCGTCCAGGATGCCGACGCCGGCTTCGGCCTGACACATCGGGCAGGGGTCGGACGGAAGGCCCATTCCCTGGATGACGTCGATGTAGTGCAGGACCGTGTTGGAGTTGACGTGGCAGGTGACGAAATACGGGATCATCTCCAGCGGGATGTCGACCAGGCCGTTGTCGCGGAACGGGTAGAAGATACTGCCCGAAACCGTTTCGTTGTGAGCCACGGTGTGTTTCCACTTTTCGGTCTCTTTGCCGCCTCTGAGTTTCTTGTCGCGCTCAAACATGCGCTGGAACTGCTCAATAGAGGAGTGGACCATGCCGCGGTAATGCCAGGCCGAACCACGCAGGGCCGGACCACGCAGGCCTTCCAGGCCACGGTCAAACCAGTGAAGAACCGGCAGATAGGTCTGGCCCATCCAGCGGTAGCGCCAGAGGCCCTGGAAGAATTTGATCGGGTCTCCGCACTTCATGATGTCTGCAACCATGTTGCCATAGTTGTAGAGCCAAACCATGTTGAAATAATAGAGCGTGTCTTTCAGACCGCGCCATTCACGATGGCGGTACAGACCTGTGGGCTGAATGTAGAGGTCACCCAGGTTACGGCGCTCATGCTCTTTGCCGTAGACAAAGTCATGATAAGCCTGCTTCGGGTCCTCTTTGATGTAGTTGATAAAGTTCTTGAGGTCACCCGGACGATAGCCGAGTTTTTCCTTCAAGGTCATTTTGCTCATTTTCTCTTCTGCCATCAGCCAGCACCCCTTTCTCCCTGTTCGGATTGAAGCTGTTTCAGTTCCACGCTCTCAATGAATGCCTGGAAGCGGGTCCGGAGCTGGCCGGACGCGCCGTTCGTATACTCTTTTTCAATGGAGCAGACCGGAATGCCGTAGTCGCGGCGAAGGACGAAGGTGTCGATCATGCGCTCGTAACTCCAGTATTCGCAGAACTTCATCTGTTCAATGATGATGCCGTCGGCCTTATACTCTTTGACCAGGTTCGCCAGAGTTTCCTTGCGCTGACGCATGATGTGCTGCTCCATGAAACGGGTGCACTGGCTGGTCATGAGATAGTGACGGGCAATGGCATCCAGCGGCTTTTCGCCTTCCTGGACCACGATCTCTTCGCGGCCCGGAATGGAACCATAGCAGTAGCGGTCAGCCACAACAAGGGCGCCGCACTGTTCGATCAGCTGGATGAAATACGGGTCGTCGTTTTCGGAGCCGGCCACAACGACCTTGATGCGGTAGTTCGGCTTGGCATCCGGTTCGCGGGTCTTGAGGTCTTCCAGAGTCTCCTTGAGCATCGGAAGGATCAGGTAGTGCGGGCAGGCAATGGCGCACAGCTGGACCAGGCTGAATTCGAAGCCCGTAATGGTGGGTTTGTCCAGTTTGCGGTATTCGCCGATTTCGCGGACCACGCGGTTGATCTCGTTCTGGTCTTCGATGGCTTTCATCAGAGCTTCGTCCGAGACGTCGATCCCATAGACCTCATGCAGTTTGTCCAGAACATGGGCCTGGAGCTGCTTTTTGTAGTGGTCAATGGAGTTGTCGTTCTTTTTGAACGGAACGTCCGTGAATTCGCAGAAGAACTTGTCGTTCTTGATGAGGTCGTCCATCATCTGCATGTGCTCCTGGAACCGGCAGGTGACCGTGCAGGTCTCCGTGGCCAGCTGTGCGTCCAGGAAGTTGAAGCCACCTTCCAGTGCCCGCTCCATCAGTGCGCGCCCATACATGCAGGTACGGCCGGACATGTAATAAGTAGCCATGTCCGAAGACGAACTGCGGGGTGCGCGAAGCCGGACCGAGAAACAGCCGGGGAGGTTCAGCAGAACTTCCGGCATGAAGTAGCAGGTATAACCGAGAGCCAGATTTCCGTCTTCTTTGCCCTGTTGGACCAGCTTGTTGTTGGCTTCCAGGAGGAGATCTTCATACTCGATCATGTGTTTCAAGTCTCTCATGGTCTGTTGTTCACCCTTTCCCAATAAAGATTCTTTCCCAAAAAGAGCATAAAAATAAATGCTCGTAAATCCTTTCCCACGGGATCTGCAAGTCATTTCATTTTCCCATTCGATTGACAATTCGTGTAAACCCTACAAAAAGAACTCTCAAATTGTCAACTTTTCGTCAAACTTATCCACGTTTTCATCATACCTTATTAAGTGTTAAAAAACCAGTGATTTGCCCCAAAAAGTTTTGATTAAACCATGTACAAAAAATTCCCGTTCGTTTGTGCAACATTCCTTAAATATAAAAGAGAACCGCTCCATAGAGCGGTTCTCGGGAAATCATCTGCCCCTGAAATCAATCGATCAGGGCATCGTATTTTGCCTGCCAGGCAGCCACCTTTTTTGCGTTGTATTTGTGGGGGATCTGTTTGGAAATGATCAGACCTTTGACGCCGCGGCCGACCGCTGCAAGAGCAGCCGCAATCAGTCCCGGTCGGCGGAACAGGATGGCCACCTTTTTGAGGATGTCAAAGGCCGAAAGCGAGACGGGATTTTCGCTGTCGGTGCTGAGGAGTTTCATGTCTTCGGACGTCACGACGCCGCATCCGAAGAGCCAGTCGATGACCTCCGGATCCACGCTGAGGGCCCAACGTTTGGCCACGTCGATCAGCGTGTAAACCGCGCCGAGGGCGTCGAAGTACTGCACCTGATAGCTCCAGAGATTTTTCGCCGTATACGGCTTCTTTTTCAGTTTGATCACCGTCTCAGCCAGCAGTTTTCCGGCCTTCATGGAGGCCTCGATCCCGCTGCCCATGAACGGCATCGTCATAAAGGCGCTGTCGCCGACCAGGGCGTAGCCGTCGGCCACCATGCGGGCAATCGTGCAGCGGGCGCAGACGTCCACCCAGCGGCCCTCGTGGATTGGGGTGTCGGAGACCATGTCGTGGTTTTTGCGGAGGTCCGCCTCACAGGAGGCACGGTCCTCCTCGGTCAGTCCGCCGAAGTGGCCGATCAGGATGTCCACTTCGTTGGCCTCGTTGAGGTTGCACCAGCTGATGCCGACCCCGCCCAGATGCTTCACATAAAGCGTGCTCTCCGGGTCCGGCGTCTTGCTGCCCGGGACCCGCTCGTAAAATGCGCGGTAGCCGTTCAGGACGTCCGACGTGCCGGGCTGATCCTGGATCCCGAACTGTTCCGGCACCATGGCGCGGAACGGCGAATGCAGGCCGGAAGCGTCGATGACCAGGTCCGCTTTTACGGTCTTGCCAGAAGCCTTAAAGCCCGTCACTACGTCGTCTTTGACGATCAGCTCCTGGACCGGCGTTCCATAGTGCAGCTTGCAGCCCGCCTTCTCAGCCAGGTTGGCCAGATAGGTGTTCAGGCCGCGGCGGGAGATGGAGATCTCCTCCATCGGCGGCAGCGGCGGCACCGCCAGAGAGCTCTTTTCGTCCGGAGACACAAAGAGCCATTTGCTCTTCTGGCGGTAAAATTTTTCGTTGGGCATCGGCAGGTCGACCAGTTCGAAGACGTCCGAACGGATATCGTCCCACCAGGGGTAGCTGACCGCGCCCTTTTCCGCCTTTTCATACACGTCGACCGCATATCCGGCCTCCGCCAGTTTGATGGCGGCCACCATGCCGCCCTGCCCCATGCCGATAACGGCAATCTTCCGTTTTTTACTCATCCAAATTCCTCCTGTCGTTTGATTCACGTGGTTTCCTGTCCCCATTCTACCATAAAAGCCCCTGCCGGTGTATTCCGGCAGAGGCTTTCTGAATTTCGTGTTACTCTTCTTCGGGTTTTTTCTGAACTTTGCGGACACCCACACCGATTGCGGCGGCCGCGGCCAGAGCCGCCACGCCGGAACTGCCGGCAATGACGGCGGATAAGCCAATAGCCAGGGCTTTGGTCTTGAAATCATAGTTTGCTTTCATAATAAAAAAACTCCTTGTCATCAATCAGAATAACGACAAGGAGTGTAATTGATATTCTTTAAATCAAGCTAAATACAGTTGGGTTTTTGAACTGTTTAGCCGATTTCATCCAGAATCCCGGTGTTTTCATACGGCAGAGCCCGCAGGATGCGTTCCGCGATATACTGGTGTCCTTCCAAAGTGGGATGGATGTACGGGGAAATCGTCTGGTTCGGATCTTCCGTGGTGAATTCATCGCTGGTGATGGCCGGAAGATCATAGATTTCCACCTGGGAAATGTCCACATAAGTATACTTGCTGGCATATTTGCATTCCGCACTCATGTAGGTGTTTTCCAGCATGGAAATGATGTCCAGCACATGGCCGATGCCGATTGGAGAGGCCTCCAGGACCTTCAGATTCTTGAAGGGGTTGTACATGCCGACGACGATGAGTTCCACGTCCGGATTCAACGCATAGATGTCATTGATGATGACATCAAAGTTTTCCGTAAAGCTCTGGTATCCGTCGTAGAACGCGTCAATGGCGATTATGGCCGCACCGGCATAAATGCCCATGTTGCTGGCCAGCGAAAGCAGCCGGACAAGGGTGCTGCCCTGGTCTCCGTCATCCTCCGCCATAATGGCATTCAGCTGGTTCGTTGCGGCGGAGTCCGTGGCGTATTCGTCAATATAGTCAAAGACCCGGACTTTGGCCAGGTTCAGACAGTCGTTCGAACCGATTCCCAACGTGATCAGGTCCGCCGACTCGATCTGCTTCGGGAAGATGGAACGGTATTTTTTGATGACCGACTTACTGATTTTACCAAACTTGAAGTTGTACTCGTCTCCTTCGTAATCCGCTTCGATCATGTAGCGCAGCTCCGTCGTCCGGAAGCCGTTGCGGGCCAGGGTGACCATCTTGGTGTCAATGGTGTCCGCCAGAAGGGCCGGATAGGCAAAATCCACGCGGGAAAAGCCGCGGTTTGTCATGTTGTTCGGGCCCCAGCCGGTGGCAATGGAGTCTCCAAGGCAAACGTACTTCTTGTAACTGGCATGATTGGTTGCGGTGGCCGCCGAAACACTGGGCGCCACCAGCCCCACAAACAGGGCCACGGTCAGGAAGACCGCCAGGACTTTCTTCATTATTTTCATAAAAGTTCCTCCTGTGATCCAAACCAACTCAACTTTTTATTCAATCTCAACCCGTATATTATAATTTGTTCCGTATTCCAAATCAAGTTTTGCTCATTTAAACCAGAGTGAGCGCGGCAGAAGCCATCATATACATTGCCGCGTAATAGGTGATATAGTTGCTCGCAATGAATCCTTTGCCCTCTTTACCCGCAAAATAAGTCTGGCTCAAGATGAGGTCGGAAATCAGGAACAGCACGTAGGCAATGAGCATGACGACCCAGTACATAGTCTGGAAGCCCGAACTGATGCAGTAGCTCAGGCACAGAAGTGCCGCGCCGATCAGCGTGCCGCCATAGACCATCGTAATGCCCTTGTAACCGGTGTAGTCCAGCTTCATCTTCGGCCCGATGAGCACGTTTCCCACTCCAATCAGATAGCCAAGCGCCAGCGGGAGAACCGTGTACCACCATGGAACCACCTGGCCGTAGAGGACGACAAAGCTCCCGATGAGGATGAGGTGCATGACCAGGAACACCGAGAACCCGGCATAGGTGTACATGCATTCATCGCTGCGATGAACATATTTCAAATCCAGCCAGATGTCCCCGAGCAAGCCAAACAGCAGTGCCGGGAGCATCAAAAAGGCCAGCGGCCAAAGCGGCGCAACGTACTGCACCTGATAGGCCACCCAAAAGGCGACCAGCATAAAGAAGACCGAAACCAACGACTTAATGACCGTCGCCTTCACGGTATACCCCTTGCACTTCTCCGCAATAAACCAGACCAGAAGCGCGATTCCAATGCCGACAAAACTCCAATAGAGGACCATACTGCCCCCTCCTTTCTTTCTTCCATTATAGCAAACCAAAAAGCAAAAGGGACTGCCATATGGCAGTCCCTTCTGATTATTGGTGGAGATGGCGGTAATCGAAACCGCGTCCGAAAACTCCTCTGCACAACTTTCTACGAGTGTAGTTGACCTATTAGAGATTCCCCCGGGCAGCCGCCGATCAACGGGCTGCTGCCGTCGGTAGTTCCTGGTTCATGACAGGGCGCGGAACACTGCCCCATGCACGTTCACTGCTAAATCGACACTCCGCACTCAGACCGCAGTACTTCTGAGGGGAATGGCAGGGTGCTTAAGCAGCCTGCAGAGCGTAACGATCGTTGTCGTTTACTTTTAAGGTTGGAACTTTTATAGCGGTGTCCCGCCGCTACTCGCTTATCGTGGGTCAGAATCCCCGTCGAAATCCTTTCATCCCCTTATGTAGACCACTTGGGCCCCATTGGTCAAGTTATTTGTTCCGCTCGCGGAGTTCGCGGCGGGCTTCGCGTTCGGCGTCCCGGCGGGCAATGGATTCGCGTTTGTCGTAGATCTTTTTGCCCTTGCAAAGACCGACCTGGATCTTCAGGCGGCCCTTTTTGAAGTAGGCCGACAGCGGGATCAGGGCAATACCCTGCTGCTGGACCTGGCCGAACAGTTTGTTGATTTCCTTCTTGTGCATCAGAAGGCGGCGTTTGCGCAAGGGGTCCCGGTTGAAGATGTTGCCGTGATCATACGGGCTGATATGCATGCCGTTGACAAACAGTTCGCCGTTTTCCACGCTGCAATAGGCGTCCTTTAAGTTGATTTTTCCCTGGCGGACGGATTTGACCTCCGTGCCAAAGAGTTCAATGCCGGCTTCGTAGCTCTCCAGGACGAAGTAGTCGTGGTGAGCTTTTCGGTTGGTGGCAACCGTCTGCAGCTCGTTCTGGGCCACGACGCTTCCTCCTTTCGTGTGATTACAGTTCGCGGCGTCCTTCCATGGCCCGGGTCAGGGTCACGGTGTCCGCGTATTCCAGGTTGGCGCCCACGGGAACTCCGTAGGCAAGCCGGGTGACCTTGACGCCAAGCGGTTTGAGCAGGCGGGAGAGGTACATGGCGGTCACGTCCCCGCCCGGGGTCGTGCTGGTGGCCATGATGACTTCCTTCACGCCGTCCAGACGCTTCAGAAGCTCCTGGATGGTCAGCTGCTCCGGACCGATATTGTCCGTGGGCGAAATGGCGCCGTGCAACACATGATACACGCCGCGGTATTCGCGGGTGTTTTCAATGGCAATGACGTCCCGCGGGTCCTCCACCACGCAGATGGTGGACGTGTCCCGGGCCGGGTTTTTGCAGATGGGACAGAGGTCGTCGTCGGTCAGGTTGCAGCAGATGGCGCAGCGGTGGATCTTCTCCCGCGCTTCCACAATGCTGTCGGCAAATTTGTGAGCGTCCTCCAACGGCAGCTGCAGAACGTAAAACGCCATGCGCTGGGCACTTTTCTGGCCCACGCCGGGGATGCGTTCAAACTGCTCGATGAGGTTGGAGAGCGCGGCTACGTCGTAACTCATGGATCAAAACAGTCCGCCGAGGCCCGGCACGCTCATGCCGTTGGTGGCGGAGTCCATGGCCTTTTCCATGGCCTCGGACGCCTTGCGTTCGGCCTCGTTGAGAGCTGCCATCAGCATGTCTTCCAGCATTTCGACATCCTCGGGATCCACCACTTCCGGCTGGATCTTGATGGATTTGATCTCGTGGGCACCGCTGACCGCCACTTCAATGGCGCCGCCGCCCGAAGAGGCCGTGTATTCGGTCTCCTGGATCTCCTGCTGTTTTTTCTCCATCTCTTCCTGCATGCGCTGGATCTGCTTCATCATGCCGGCCTGGTTGACGCCGCTTCCCTGTTTCGGTACGTTAGCTCTCATATTCTTACTCCTCTGTAATTTCAATTCCGAGGTCCTGGAGCCGCGTGACAAATTCGTCCAGCGGATCCGGCGTGTCGGATTGGGGTTCTTCTTCGGTGTATTCGACGATCAGAGAATCCACCTCTTCGGGGTCTGTGATCGGCTCCTCCTCCGGGGGTGGAGGCGGTTCGTCCGGAACCGGGTCCGGCACATAGTCGTCCACTTCCGCGGTAGCCAGCGGGATCTTCTCCGGTTCGGCAAAGAATTCGTCGTCCTGAACGATGCGCGGGTCCAGGTAGTCTCCCAGGACCATATAAGTGGCATTCCGGATGATTTCACGGTGCGGGTCCGTTGTGGCAAACCGCTTCAACAGCATGTTGTCCGTCTGGAGAAGCAGCGCGTCTCCGCGGCGGGCCGCCTTGGCCGAGTTCATGGTACCGATCAGGACCTTGTCGTGACTGGTGACCTCCCGGATGACGGCATTCCAGACGTCTGTGGGGATCCGGCCGTCCGGAAGCGGTTCCTGCAGGGAAATGTGCTTCGGGGGCTCCGGGTCTTTCGACGCCGGTTCGGCCGGTTTGGTTTGCGTGGCCTCCTCGACGAAACGAGTGACCGAAGGGGGCTCTGCCACTGCAGGGCTGGGCTCCACGGGGTCCCCGGGAAGGGAGACGTTGTAGTCCGCGGACTCTTTTGGCTTGGGCGGCTCCTTGGGAGCCTCTTCCATAGCCAGATTAACCACGGTAATGGGGCCGTTTTTGGCCATCTTCGGCGGTTCCGGAGCCGGGTTCGGTTGCGGAGCCGGCTGCACAGGAGCCACCGGAACGGCATCCAGCGCCGGGGTCGTCAGGCCACAGAGCTTGATGACCGCCATTTCCATTTCAATGCGGCGGTTCAGGCCCTTGCGGATGACGGCCAGGGTTTCCCCGAGCACGTTGAGGGCGTTCAAGATGTCCGCCATGTTGGTGCTGCGGGCCTGCTGAATATAATCCTGCAGTTCCTCGGCCGAACAGACGATCAGGTTCTGAGGATCCCGAACGGTGCGGCACACCATAAGGTTCCGGAAGTGGTTGATGAGTTCTCCGCAAAGGCGTTCCATGTCCACGGAACGGGTGTAGAGGTCGTTGATCTGGTCCAGCGCCTTGGCGCTGTCTTTCACCAGGATGCTGGCGGCAAGGTCAAACAGATGCTGCCGGCCGGCCAGGCCGACGACTTCGTTAACCACCGCGGCGTCGATTTTCGTGCCGTGGCTCATGCACTGATCCAGAATGGAGAGGGCGTCCCGAAGCGCGCCGTCCGCCAGGCGGGCAATGAGTCCCGCGGCGTCCGCGCTGAGATCCAGCCCTTCCTGCTGTGCCACCCAGGAGACCCGGGAGGCAATGTCCTCCGGACTGATCCGGCGGAAGTCAAACCGCTGACAGCGGGACAGGATGGTGGCCGGAAGCTTGTGGACTTCGGTGGTGGCCAGAATGAATTTCACGTGCTCCGGTGGTTCTTCCAGCGTCTTGAGCAAGGCGTTGAACGCGCCGGTGGAGAGCATGTGGACTTCGTCGATGATATAGACCCGGTACGCGCCGCTGACCGGGGTGAAGTTGGCCTCGTCCCGAATGTCCCGGATGTTGTCCACGCCGTTGTTGGAGGCGGCGTCGATCTCCACGACGTCCAGGATGGAGCCGCTGTCGATGCCCCGGCAGATTTCACATTCGTTGCAGGGGTCTCCGTTGACAGGGTGTTCGCAGTTGACGGCCTTGGCAAAAATTTTGGCGCAGGTCGTTTTCCCGGTTCCGCGGGAACCGGAGAACAGGTAGGCATGCGAATGCCGGCCGGTCTGGACCTCATTCATGAGGGTCCGGGTGATCGGGTCCTGGCCGACGACGTCGGCAAACACCTTGGGCCGGTATTTTCGATAAAGAGCCTGATACACGGCGGCATTCCCTCCCGTTCCGAAACATTCATAAAAAAAACGAAGCGGCTTTTGCCTGACCATATGGCGAGCAGGCGGACTGTGGCGCACGGTGCAGACCGCTTAATGCTGCTCGGTTCCCCGCCTGACATGATTCACAGCGCTCCGTCGCACAGGACCCACGCGCCATATGGCCAGAAAAAAGCGCAACTCCGCTTTCTCCACGAAACCCATTCGGGTTCGCTTTAGTATTATATAAAAATCGGCGTATAAAATCAACAACTTCTTCGGGCCGCATTGTTCTTGAACCCTTAATATTTTCAGGTAGTAATTTTAACACTTTATGTTATAATATGTATCTTGTATGCTCCTGAATGCCGCCCTGTGCGCGTTCAATTTGCTATAAAATCTTGTAACAGTTAGGAGAATGCCCCAAATGGCTATGTTCAAATCGCTTTTTGACTACTCTGCCAAACAGGTTAAAAAGGCCAACCCCATCAAAGAGGCCGTTCTGGCCCTGGAACCGAAGTACCAGGCTATGTCGGAAGACGAACTCCGCGCGGTCACGCCGGCGCTGAAAGAGCGTCTTGCCGGCGGCGAAACGCTGGATGACATCCTGCCCGACGCCTTTGCGGCTGCCCGAGAAGCCTCCTGGCGCGCCATCGGTCTGAAGCCGTATCCGGTCCAGATCATCGGCGGCGTCGTCCTGCACAACGGCGGCATCGCGGAAATGAAGACCGGTGAAGGTAAGACCCTTGTGGCCGTTCTTCCCGCCTATCTGAACGCCCTCGAGGGAAAAGGCGTTCATATCGTCACGGTCAACGACTACCTCGCCAAACGTGACGCGGAATGGATGGGCAAAGTTTACCGCTACCTCGGCCTTTCGGTCGGCGTCATTGTCAACGGTCTGAAAAATGACGCGCGCCGCGAAGCCTATGCCGCGGACATCACCTACGGAACCAACAACGAATTCGGTTTCGACTACCTTCGGGACAACATGGTCCAGTACAAGAGCGAAAAGGTCCAGCGCGGCCTGCACTACGCCATCGTCGACGAAGTGGACTCCATCCTGATCGACGAGGCCCGGACCCCGCTCATTATCTCCGGCCGCGGCTCGGAATCCACCGACCTCTACCAGCTGGCAGACCAGTTCGTGTGCACGCTGACCATGGGTAAGGTCAAGGAAGTTGAAACCAAGGAAGAATATGAAGACGCCGTGGACGGCGACTACATCGTCGACGAAAAGAACCGCACCGCCACGCTGGCCCAGTCCGGTGTGAAAAAGGCGGAAGAGTTCTTCCAGGTCGAGAACCTGTCCGACGCCGAAAACACGACCCTCTTCCATCACATCAACCAGGCCATCAAGGCCCACGGTGTCATGCATCGGGACATTGACTACGTCGTCAAAGACGGCGAAGTCCTGATCGTCGACGAATTCACCGGCCGTATCATGAATGGCCGCCGCTACAACGAAGGCCTGCACCAGGCCATCGAAGCCAAGGAAAAAGTCAACGTGCGCCGCGAAAGCAAAACGCTGGCCACGATCACCTTCCAGAACTACTTCCGTCTTTATGACAAGCTGGCCGGTATGACCGGTACCGCCATGACGGAAGCCGACGAGTTCTCGGAAATCTACAACCTGTACCCGGTGGAGATTCCGACCAACGAACCCATGATCCGTGTGGACCATGAAGACGTCGTCTACAAGACGGAGAACGCCAAGTTCAACGCCGTCATGGACCAGATCGTGGAATGCCACGAAAAGGGCCAGCCGGTCCTGGTCGGTACCGTCTCCATTGAAAAATCCGAAAAACTCAGCAGCCTTCTGAAAAAGCGCGGCATTCAGCATGAAATCCTGAACGCCAAGAACAATGAGCGCGAAGCGGAAATCGTGGCCCAGGCCGGTAAATTCGGTTCGGTCACCATCTCCACCAACATGGCCGGCCGTGGTACCGACATCATGCTCGGCGGTAACCCGGAATATCTGGCCCGTGCCGAGCTGCGTAAATCCGGCTACTCCAACGACGTCCTCGTCGAAGCCATGGGCTACGGCGAAACGGACAACAAAGACGTCATCAAGGCCCGCGCCGAATTCGAAGAGCTGAAGAAAAAATACGAAGCCAAGGTGGCTCCGGAGCACGAGGAAGTCGTCAAGGCCGGCGGTCTGTTCATCATCGGCACCGAACGCCACGAATCCCGCCGAATCGACAACCAGCTCCGCGGCCGTTCCGGACGTCAGGGGGACCCGGGTGAAAGCCGGTTCTACCTCTCCATGGAAGACGACCTTCTGCGTCTCTTCGGCGGCGAGCGCATGAACCGCATCATGGAGACCCTGAAAGTCGACGAAAACCTGCCCATCCAGATGCGTACTCTGACCAAGACCATTGAGAACGCACAGAAGAAACTGGAAGGTCAGAACTACGGCACCCGTAAGCACGTCCTCAAATACGACGACGTCATGAACCAGCAGAGAAAGCTCATCTACAAGCAGCGTGACGAAGTTCTGGACGAGGCCGACCTCAAAGAAAACATCCTTGGCATGCTGGATGAAACCGTGGACGTCAACGTCGACTTCTTCTGTGCCGACGACGACCAGGCCAACTGGAATCTCCGCGGTCTCAAAGAGAAGTTCGGCGGCTGGATGATCGACGAAGACGCCCTCACCGAGGACATGGACCGCGAAGCCATCCGCGAAGCGCTGAAGACCAGCGGTCACGAGCGCTATGAGGCCCGCGAAGCCGAGTTCACCCCGGACGTCACCCGCAATCTGGAGCGCATGATCCTTCTCCGCAACGTCGACTCGCTCTGGATGGATCATATTGACGCCATGGAAGAACTCAAGCGCGGCATCGGTCTCCGCTCCTATGCGCAGCAGGACCCGGTCGTTGCCTTCAAGTTCGAGAGCACCGACGTCTTCAATGAGATGACCGAAGCCATCCGCGAAAACACGGTCAAGGACATGCTGACCGTCCAGCTTCGCAAGCAGGCGCCGATCCAGAGAAAGAGTTCGGTCCGCATCACCAATGCCGGCCGCCAGGATCAGGCTGCCAAGACCACGCAGGGTGCGGTCAACAAGCCGGTTGAAAAACCGAAGATGCCCGGCCCGAACGATCCGTGCTGGTGCGGAAGCGGCAAAAAGTATAAAAAGTGCCACATGATGCAGGACATCCAGGAGGGCAAGGTTTAACCCCTCCCGGACAGGAGAGAGGCAGACGTATGAACTCATCGATGACGGTGTTGCAGAAGCTGTATGGCGGGCAACTGCCGTTCCATGTCCGCCTCTCCAATATCCTCTTCACTCTGGGGGTCCTGGTCGGACTCTTCGGATTCCTCCTGACCCTCATCATCCGCCCGTCCACCGCGGCGGTCCTGACCGCTGCCCTTATGGTTCTTCTGCTGGCCGTCGTCTGGATCCTGTCCGGACGGCTCTCTGAAAAGAACCGCAACATTCTCATAACCGTTACGTTGATCGTGGCAAATTTTGCCCTCTTACCAACGTTATATCTGACTGGAGGCTCCCTGAACAGCGGAGTCTCCAGTTACTTTGTCTTCGGGCTGGCGCTGACCCTGCTCCTGACCCGAAACTGGAAGCACAGCTACCTTCTTCCCACTTTGATTGCCGCCAGCGACCTCCTGGTCTACGCCATCTCATACGGGGTGAAACAAAAGCTGCCCTGGCAGGTGGAGACCACTCCGGACGTCCGGCTGCCCGTCTACCTCTCCGTAGGCGTCAAAATCGTGATCGTCTCTCTGGCGCTCAGCATCTGTGGGAAATTACTGTTCGATCTTCTGCGGCACGAAAACCACAAGGTTACGAATGCCATTGCCGAACTGTCCCGGCGGGCCGACCTGGACTCTCTGACCGGCCTCTATAACCGGCGCTACCTGAGCTCCTATCTGGAGACCCAGATTCCGCTTGCCGGAAGCCCTTCGGCCCCGCTCTCCGTCATCCTGGTGGATATTGACCACTTCAAGGAGGTCAATGACCGGTTCGGGCACATTGCCGGGGATGACGTCCTGCAGCGGCTTGCCCGTCTTCTGGCCAAATTCCCGAAAGGGGCGGAAATCGTCTCCCGTTTCGGGGGCGAGGAATTTGTCTTCGTGCTCCCCGGCACCTCCCTGGAGGCCGCCGTGGAACTGGCCGAGCGGATTCGACAGACTGTGGAAGAGGCGGCCCTGACCAAGGGATACGGGGATTCCGAGCCCTTGACAGTCAGCGCCGGGGTAGCCGCCCTGGAAAGCGGCATGGACATCTTCGACCTGGTCGGCCTGGCCGACCGCAGAATGTACCGCGCCAAAGAGCAGGGCCGCAACCGGGTCTGCGCCGGAGAGGAGCGTGATCGTTCATGAATCCTTCGGACAAATTGCTGTTTGGCCGGAAACGCGTCCGGTCTGCCTCCCTGAAATCCGGGCTGTTTCTGCTGCTTCTGCAGTCCATGACCCTGGGCACTCTTCTGATCGCCATCCCCAAACTGATCCTTCAGTTCTCCTGGCCGCTGCTCGGACTGACGCTGGGCTTCCTTCTGTTTTTGGTCGCGCTCTATCTTCTGTCACAGAACTATACGCATCCCCGACAGAAGGAGATGCAGTACATTGTGTTCAGCCTGGGACTGTCGTTATTCTTTTATCCGATCAACTACTTCCTCAGCGGCGGCATCCTGAGCGGCGTCCCGCTCCTCTATATCCTGGGCGCCTTTGCCACAGCGGTCCTTCTGGACAGCTACGCCATGTTTCTGGCGGAAGGCCTGATGGCCCTCTCCTTTTTTGCCCTTCTGACCGTCGGATATCTGCATCCGTCCTGGATCACACGGGTATCGAATCTTGGCAACTACGCTTACGTATTGATCCCGTTGACCATCCTCTACGTGGGCACCATTATCGGCCTTGCACTGCGGATGATCTACCGCAACTACCGGGAAAACCAGCACATGCTGGAAGAGCTGCTCAGCCAGCTGGAAGAGGCCGCCGTAAGAGACCCGCTCTCCGGCGCCTACGACCGCGGATTCCTGATGGACACAATCAACCGCTGTATCCAGGAGATCCAGGATGGGGATCTTTCCACCTTTTCGCTGATTTTGTTTGACCTGGACCATTTCAAGGTCATCAACGACCGTTACGGCCACCTGGCCGGAGACGACTGTATCCGCAACCTTGCGGACCTCATCCGGCAGAACCTGCGGCAGGACGATATCATCGCACGGTACGGCGGCGAGGAATTCATCTGCGTTCTCCCCGGCGCCACGGACGTTACCGCCTGTCAGCGTGCCGACCAGATCCGCCACGCCGTGGCGGAAAAACCGCTGTCCAAACTGGTAGACCGCCCCATCACCATCAGTGGAGGGGTCGCCATGTACGAACCCGGACGCTCTGCCCGGGACATGATTTCCCTGGCGGACCGGAACCTGTACACAGCAAAGCGCCGCGGCCGCAATCGGGTCGTTTGGCGGTATGGCCGCACCGGCCTGCCGGCGCCAACGACAGACCGCAATCTCACCAATAGCCGAAACCGGCGCTCGACCGATTCCCAAGAAAAAGACCTGTGACGAATCAAACCGTCACAGGTCTTCTTTATTTTGGTTGATTATTCCGTCGTCCGCAGGAATTCCTGCACCTCTTCGTTCTCCTGAAGGATCGTTCGGCCGAAGGCCAACACGTGGTCTTTTTCAGCGGCAGAGGGCTGGGTCACGCTGCCGTCCGAGGCCACGAAGTAGATGGTGTTCAAGGAATCCGGTCCGCGGTCTTCCCGGGAGGCAAAGCCCAGTACCATGGGGAGATTGTTCTCCGACTGGAACACGACCAGGTGGGCAGGATCCTCCTCCATGGCGTCTGCCACGATTTTCAACAGGGCGTGGTCCGGGTCGTCCGACAGTTCCGCCGTGCCGATCATGACCGTGCGGCCGGTCTTTTGGGGCGGCTCCGGAGGCGTGAGTTCCTCGGCCTCGGGGAGCGGCTGATCCAGGGTCGTCTCTTCCTCCACATCCGTCTTCTGCTCCTGCGTCATCAGCAGGGAGGGCAGGTCCAGGCCCGTGTTTCCCAGTCCCATATTTTCCGGATGCTCCGGGTACAGAAGGTGTTCGTTTTTGTCCGCAATTTTCGATGCCACATAGAAGGCGCCAGCCAGGGTGGCGCCCACCACGGCGGCAATCGAAAGGACGCGTTTTACTTTTCCGGCCATGCTGGTTGCTCCTCTCTGAGGGTTCTCAAAACTGGTGTCTATTTTAGCACGTTTTGGGGGTACAGAAAAGGGCTGTGCTTTTGCACAGCCCTGTTTTTCTGGTGTGGGTTACGCCTGTTCCTCTTTCATCTTGGCAAAGCATTCGCTGCAGTAGACCGGACGGTCTTCCCGCGGTTTGAAGGGAACCTGGCACTCTTTTCCACAGCTGGCGCAGACGGCGTCATACATGACGCGGTTGGCGCGGTTGGCGTTCTTACGGGCATCCCGGCACTCCTTGCAGCGCTGCGGTTCGTTCTCAAAGCCCTTTTCCGCGTAAAATTCCTGCTCGCCCGCGGTGAATACGAATTCCTTTCCGCATTCCTTACAAACTAGAGTTTTGTCCTCATACATAATTCCATAACCTCGCTTGAAATACTTACGTTAACATCATTAAGTAACGTATGCTACACGGACTAATCTTAATTCAATTTTAGCAATTTGTCAATGAAAACCCTTATATATAAAACAAACGACCGGCAGGGAACTGCCGGCCATTTGGTTCGAATCGATTTACTTTTTGAATTTGGGCGCCAACACACTGGCTACGATACCCACCGCTGCAACCGCCGCAACGACGATGACAATGCTCCGGGTATTTCCCTCGCCGGTGGCAGGGATCGTCATGGTTACCGGTGCGGGGCCCATAGCAAATGCCTGGACAGCGGCCACACAGACTCCGCCGGCGATGACAAGCGCCAGAATGATGGCAATGATTTTGGTGACGGTTCGGTTCATGGGTCAGACCCCCAGCCAGGATTTGCCGTCGGCCAGGATGGATTCATAAACCTTGTCCGCTTCGTCAAAGGTCTTGCCGGTGGCGGTGATATAGAGCTTGATTTTCGGCTCCGTGCCGGACGGACGGACAATCACGCCGCTGTCTCCCGGCAGTTTGAAGGAGAGCACGTTGGAGGACGGAAGTCCCGTCTCTTCGCTCTTCTTATAGTCCACACTTTCCACGACATCCATCCCACCGACGCTCTTCGGCGGGTTTTCCCGGATGGTCTTCATGATATTGGCCATCTTCTCCATGCCGGCGGCGCCGTCAAATTCGAAGCTGGAGACCTTGTTCTCATAGATGCCGTACTGGGCATAGAGGTCGTTCATGACGTCGATCAGGGACTTGCCCTGCAGCTTGTAGTACGAAGCCATTTCGCACAGGAGCTGGGAAGCCACGACCGCGTCCTTGTCCCGGGCATGGATGCCGAAGAGGTAACCGTAGCTCTCCTCCATGCCGATGACGAAGTTGTCCTCTTTGCCCTCTTTTTCCAGGTTGGTGACAAATTCGCCAATGTACTTGAAGCCGGTCAGGGTCTTCTTGACCTTGGCACCGTAGTGCTCCGCAATGGCCTTGATCAGATCCGAAGTGACAATGGATTCCACGACCCAGGGCTCCTCGGGCATCAGGCCCTTGGCCTGATACTGGGAGAGGACGTATTCCGTAAAGAGGGCGCCGACTTCGTTGCCGCTCATCAGGCGGAAGTCGTCTCCTTCTTTGACGGCAATGCCCATACGGTCACAGTCGGGGTCGGTGGCCAGAAGCAGGTCCGCCCCGATTTCCTTGCCGAGTTTGATGGCACATTCGAACGCCTGACGGATCTCCGGGTTCGGATACGGGCAGGTCGGGAAGTTGCCGTCCGGGTGTTCCTGCTCCGGAACGACCGTGACGTCCTTGACACCGATCCGGTCGAGAATCTTCTGGACCGGTTTGCAGCCGGTGCCGTTGAGCGGCGTGTAAACGACCTTGAGATTGGCTTTGGCGCAAGCCTCCGGATCCAGGTTCTTGCTCTGGACGAGGTCAAAGAATTTCTCGTAGACTTCGTCACTGATGTATTCGATCGAGCCGTCGTTCAGGCCTTCGTCGAAGTCCTTGGTCTTGACGTCCGCGAACATGTCCACCTTCTGGATGCACTGATAGGCAGCGTCCGCGGCCTCATCCGTCATCTGGTAGCCCTCGGGGTCATAGCACTTGTAACCGTTGTACTTGGCCGGGTTATGGCTGGCGGTGATGATGACGCCGGACGCGCAGCCCAGTTCCCGAACCGCATAGGACAACATGGGCGTGGGAACCAGTTCTTTGTAGATATAAGCCTTGATGCCGTTGGCAGCGAAGACGCCGGCGGTCTCCTTGGCAAAGAGGTCCGAGTTGATGCGGGAGTCATAGGCAATGGCCACGGTCGGAGCGTCAAAGTTGGCATTCAGATAGTCCGCAATGCCCTGGGTAGCCTGGTTGACCGTGTAGATATTCATCCGGTTTGTGCCGGCGCCGAGGACGCCGCGCAGACCGGCGGTGCCAAAGGTCAATTTGGTGTAGAAACGGTCGAGGATCTCCTCCTCATTTCCCTGGATCTCCTGCAGTTCCGCCGCAAGGGTCGGGTCGGTACATTTTTCCAGCCAAAGCTGATAGAGGCCGTTATAGTCTTCCATAGTTTTGCTCCTTCTTGGTCCGGTTGTGTGATACGAAATTTGTTTTCAACGGCTGCCGTTCGTTCCGCCGTTCGCGCTATCGATACCCATTTTAATACCACTCGCGAATATTTGTCAATAAAAGCAAGACAACCGCGAAAAACGTGATTACAATACGGTTCAGGAGGGATTTTTATGTATGCAAAAGTTATCAGTTTGGCCCTGCAGGGCTTCGGTGCCATTCCGGTGGAAGTAGAGGCCGACGTTTCCTCCGGACTGCCCCGGTTTGACCTGGTCGGTCTGCCCGGCTCATCCGTCTCAGAATCCCGGGAACGGGTGCGTGCGGCCATCCGCAATTGCGGCTTGGAATTCCCGGTCAGTCGAATCACCGTCAACCTGGCCCCAGCCGACATTCGGAAGGAGGGGCCAGTCTACGACCTGCCCATTTTGGCCGCACTGTTAAAAGCCACCCGGCAGGTTCGTGCCGACCTGTCGGACAGCGTTCTGTTAGGAGAGCTCTCATTAAACGGCGAACTCCGCCGAATCAAAGGAGTTCTCCCCATGCTCATCGCCGCACGGCAGGAGGGGTTTCAGGCTGCCTATATCCCCTACGGAAACCGGGCCGAAGCCTCCGTAGTCGACGGCCTCACGATCTACCCGGTGCAGGATCTTCCGCAGCTCATGCGGCACTTCTCCGGAGAAGAGCCGATCCAGCCGATGGAGACACTTCCTTACTCTCCCGGCCGAACCATCCCGTCCGAAACCGGGGCACAGCCCGGGACCCGGCTTCCGGACTTTTCGGACGTCAAGGGTCAGGAGGTGGCCAAAAAGGCGCTGGAGATCGCCGCGGCCGGCGGGCACAACGTCCTCATGAGCGGCCCGCCCGGCTCCGGGAAGAGCATGCTGGCCCAGCGATTGCCGTCCATTCTGCCGGACCTCTCCTACGAAGAGGCTCTGGAGACCACCAAGCTCTACTCAGTAGCCGGCCTGCTCCCCGAGGAGACCGCACTGATGGCGACCCGGCCATTCCGGGCACCGCACCACTCCATGACGCTGGCCGCCATGACCGGCGGCGGAGCGCGCCAGTCCCCTGGGGAGGTCTCTCTGGCGGAAAACGGCGTTCTGTTTCTGGACGAGCTGCCGCTCTTTCCCAAATCCGTTCTGGAGTCTCTGCGCCAGCCGCTGGAAAACGGAAGCGTCACTATCTCCCGCGCCAACTACTCCGTCACCTATCCCAGTCACTTCATCCTGGTCTGTGCCATGAACCCCTGCCCATGTGGGCACTACGGGGACCCCAACCACCTCTGCCGCTGTTCGGAGTCGGCGCGGAAAGCCTACCGCGCGCGGATCTCCGGTCCGCTTCTGGACCGGATCGACCTGCAGATCGCCGTCTCGCCGCTGAGTGAACAGGAACTCTATGAGGCTCCCAGTGGTGAGCCCTCAGCCACCATCCGCGCCCGGGTCTCCGCCGCCCGCGCCCGCCAGCAGAAGCGGTTCCGCGGCACAGCCATCACCTGCAACGCCCAGATGTCCTCCGAGCAGCTACACACCCTTTGTCCGCTCGACGACGCGGCCAAAGACCTTCTCAAGCAGGCCTTCCGCACCTTCCACTTCTCGGCCCGCGCCAACGACCGCCTCCTGAAAACCGCCCAGACCATTGCCGACCTGGCCGCCCACGACCGGATCACCTCCCCCGACCTCCTCACCGCCCTCCAGTTCCGCTTCCTCGAAGAGGACGACGAGTGAAATAGAACCGAGGTGAACCGTATCCATGAAATTTTATCCGCTCAGAGACTTTGAAGATATCATCTCTCCCATGGAAGACCAACTGATGTCCATCATCGCCTCCGCACGGCAGGAATTGTCCGAACTCCCGGATCAACGACTTCGCACCTCTCGAACTTCCAAAGATGTCCCACGCTACTATTATCGGGCCGAAGGCGATCCGCGCTGGACTTATATTTCAACACAGGACCCTCATACGCCGCAGAAACTTGCACAGCGCGAATATTGGGAACGTGTTCTTCTCTGGGCAGAACGTCTGCTTCGTCGCTTAAACTCCGCCCAAAAAGCATATGAAGCCGGACCTTTGGACCGCCTTTATTCCGATATGCCTCACGATAAGAGGATCCTGGTTCAGCCAGTTCTGCTACCCGACGATCAGTTTATTACAAACTGGCGGTCTCAGGAATTTACACCTCGTCCCTTTTCGGAGTCGGACCCCAATTATTATTCCCAGCGGGGAGAACGGGTGCGCTCAAAATCGGAAATGATTCTTGCAGACCGCCTGAATACGCTGGGAATTCCGTATCGGTATGAGGCTCCGCTGTACTTAAAAGGGTATGGAACCATCCATCCGGATTTTACGATTTTGGATGTAGTACATCGCCAGGAAATCTACCTGGAGCACTTTGGCCTCCTGGACGATTCGGACTATCTGGAAAAGGCCCTAAAAAAGATCCGCACCTACGAAAGAAACGGGTTCATGCCCGGAGACCGGCTCCTGATTACGGGAGAGACCCGGACCCAGCCACTGGACATTCGCCTGGCAGAACGAATGATTTGTGCCCGATTGGGGATATAGGGCAGTCCTGGAATGACGCTCTCAAAAGCAGCCCAGATTTCAATTCTTGTTTTTGGGCTCATCTCAAGTCACATTTTGCTCCCCTTTTGTGAGCCCAGATTTCAATTTTTGTTTTTGGGCTCATTCCAAGCCGCATTTTGCTCCCCTTTTGTGAGCCCAGATTTCAATTCTTGTTTTTGGGCTCATCTCAAGTCACATTTTGCTCCTCTTTTGTGAGCCCA